>TARA_B110000046_G_scaffold37410_1_pt1 | contig 13875 bp, 8 predicted proteins | sample TARA_B110000046 | Tara Oceans TARA_B110000046 (sample SAMEA4397157) | marine metagenome | biome: Polar Biome; feature: [DCM] deep chlorophyll maximum layer (ENVO:01000326); material: water (ENVO:00002006), including particulate matter (ENVO:01000060) such as... | depth 40 m
TCCGTCTTAAGCTTGGCAGTCACGTTAGCAATGACAACCGGTTTAGCGCTTAGCGCGCAGGTACATGCGCAGCAAGAGCAAACCGAACAAGAACAACAAAAAACAGAAACAGCTAAAAACGATACGTTTGAAAAAATAGTCGTTACTTCACAAAAAAGAACGCAAAGTTTAAACGAAGTACCTGTTGCGGTATCGGTACTTAATAGCGATCAAATTAATTCAGCTTTTGCTAATAACATGGAAGGCTTACAGTCACTTGTTCCTTCGGTTAGCTTTAGAAAAGGCACCACAACCCGTAACTCAGCACTAACAGTGCGCGGTATTGGTACTATTTCATTTAGTATTGCTGCCGAGCCAAGTGTAGCAACTGTTGTTGATGGCGTGGTGCTTGGGCGCTCGGGTCAAGCATTTGCCGATTTATACGACGTAGACCGCATTGAAGTATTACGCGGGCCACAAGGTACATTGTTTGGTAAAAACGCCTCAGCAGGTGTGGTAAACATAACAACAAAAGATCCCTCGTACGACACAACAGGCAGCGTAGAAACCTCGTTTTATCAAGATAACGAATACCGTTTTAAAGGCGTTATAAGCGGCGGTTTAACCGACGACCTAGCGGCAAGCCTAACGGTATTTAAAGGTAAATTTGACGGTTACATTGATAACGTTTACAACAACGAAAAAGTAAACGGTTACGACCGTGAAGGTGCACGTGCTGTATTTAAATACGAGCCAGAGGATGACTTAAGCGTAAAATTTATTGCTGAATTTTATAACGCTGACGATGATTGTTGTGCCGACTTAGAAGCACTACCAAGTGGCCGTAATCCAGATTCAAAATCAGTACCAAATAGTAACGGTATTGTTGATGGCGTAGCCGATATTGATTTAGACCAACGCAGCGTTGATCACGACTACGAGTCGCGCACAATTGACGAACATAGCGCGTTTTCGGTACAGGTTGATAAAACAATTGGCGACTATACATATACTTCAATTACTGCACAGCGTTCGTGGGATAACACAGAGTACCGTGAAGGCGACTTTACCTCTATTGCTGGCGACAGCAGCGAGCCGGTATTTGACGCGCCGTTTCAATTACACGATTTAGGTGCACAGCAATGGGATCAGTTTTCGCAAGAATTTAGAGTCACCTCAAACCTAGCTGGGCCATTTAACTATGTGGCTGGCTTATTTTACTGGAACATGGACTCGCAACGTAACTTTACCCGTGACGCAAGTTGTCAAAATAACGGTGGCCAACTAGACGCTGCAATGGCGTATTACGCGCAAAATAACTTATCGGGCGCTGAGCTTGATACAGCGCTTGCTGATTTAGAAGGTTACACACAAGGCCTAGGTGTTAGCTGTAACGCAAACGATATTGTATCGGCCACTGCTTTTATGAGCACAGAATTTAATAACTGGGCCGCTTTTGCCGATGGTACTTACGATTTATCTGAAGATTTACGCGTATTATTTGGTATTCGTTACACCGATGATGAAGTGTCGTACACGCATCGCCGTGTAAGTAATGATGTATATGGCCGCACCGGTGTAGGCGTGCGCCCAGCAACACTTAATACAGATGATGAAGGTAAAGCCGAAGAAACCAACGTATCGGGTCGTCTAGGTATGCAATACGATTTAGGCGATGGTCAAATGGTATACGGTACTTACTCGCAAGGTTACAAAGGCCCTGGTTTTAATATTTATTATAACTTTAACCCAGACACCGATAGTCGCGAAATAGCACCTGAAGAGTCTGACGCTTATGAAATAGGCTACAAATACGCAAGCCGCGAATTTGTATTTAACATGGCGCTTTTCAGAACCGAAATTGAAGGCTTTCAAGCTAACAACTTTGACTGTTCAGACGGCACTTGTATTACGCGCTTAACCAATGCGGGTGATGTAAGTACGCAAGGTGTTGAAGTTGACTTTATGTGGGCTGCAACAGAGTCGCTAACCCTTACTGGTGGTGTTGCTTACATTAAAGCTGAAATTGACGAGTTTAATTGTCCGGCAGAAGTAGCTGCAGGTTCGTGTACTGACCGCTCAGGTTTAGATGTACCATTTTCGCCAGATCTTAAATATTCACTAACGGCTGATTACTTTATTGAAACCGACCATGGTTTTAACGTACACATAAACGGCTCTTACATTTACACCGATGAGCAATACTCAGACCTACCAGATAACGTAGGCGAATTTAATCCAGCCGCTTTGTTACCAGATTACGGTATTTTAAATGCAAGTGTGGGTTTATCGTTTAAAGATGACGCGTTTAGAGTGTCGCTTATTGCTAAAAACTTAACCGATGAAAGCTACGTAACTACCTACAGTGGCGATAACTTCCGTTACCAAATACCACGTGATGCAGAGCGCTACTTTGGGGTATCGTTTAAAGCACGTTTTTAATATTTAAATAATTCTCTTAATAATTTCCCTACAAGCGCAACGTTTTACACGTTGCGCTTTTTTGTGACTTATCTTTGTAATAGTTTAGTCATTTTACTTTCATTAAAATTACCTTTATCAGTCACATCTGTTTTCTATAGTGCAGCGGTTGATCTTTTTTGTGTTTACACATTTCAAAAAAATAACCACTAAACAATGGGAATTACGGATGAAAATTAAAAAAGTCGCTGCGGCAATCGCGCTAACGTTTACGTTTAGCGCAGTGAGCCATGCTGATGTACTACCGCAAAGCCAAACAGACAGCAGCTGGTATAGCGCTGCGCAAACTAAACTAACAACAAAAACAGCACAAGCGCAGGCTACACAAGCCACTAAAGCTAAAAACGTCATTTTATTTGTAGGCGATGGCATGGGTATTTCTACACTTACCGCCGCGCGCATTTTACAAGGGCAGCGTAATAACCAATCTGGCGAAGAAGGTTATTTAAGCTTTGAAGAGTTCCCATACTCTGCACAAGTTAAAACGTATAACGTAGATGCTCAAACTCCTGATTCAGCAGGCACGATGACGGCTATTATTTCGGGTGTAAAAACCGATGTGGGCGTTATTGGTGTAGATGAAGATATTGAACGCGGCGTGTGTTCAACAGTGGCAGGTAACGAGCTAATTACCGCGACCGAATTAGCTGAAATTAAAGGGCTATCTACCGGTATTATTTCTACAGCACGTATTACTCATGCAACGCCTGCTGCCACATATGCTAAATCGGCTGACCGTAACTGGGAAGATGTATCAGATATGCCAGAAGATGCCGTAACGGGTGGCTGTGAAGACATTGCATCGCAACTTGTTAACTTTGAAAAAAACCTAGAAGCACGATTTGTAGGGACCGACGTAGACGGCCTTGATTTTGTAATGGGGGGCGGACGTCGTCACTTTTTACCAAAAGACGAAACAGCTAACTCAACAGATGCAGTAAGTGCTATAGAAGGCGACCGTACTGACGAGCGCAACCTAGTGACTGAGTGGCAAACACAATACCCAGATGCTACGTACGTAATGGATCAAACAGGCTTTGATGCAATAGCAGACGATGCCACTAAAGTATTTGGTTTATTTAACGAATCCCACATGCAATACGAAGCTGACCGCGCAAACGATGTAGCGGGCGAGCCTTCACTTACCGATATGACCACTAAAGCAATTGAAGTGCTTGGTAAAAACGATAATGGATTTTTCTTAACGGTTGAGTCGGGTCGAATTGACCACGCGCACCACGCGGGTAATGCGTACAACGCGCTTAACGACACCATTGAGTTTGCTAAAGCCGTGCAAGCAGCGGTAGATAACACCAATCCAGAAGAAACCCTTATTTTAGTAACCGCCGATCACAGCCATGTATTTACTATTGCAGGCTACCCTAAGCGTGGTAATCCAATTTTAGGTCAAGTAGTTGCAGTAGGCGAAACTACTCCAAGCCTAGCCGCCGACGATATGCCGTACACCACCGTAGGTTACGCAAATGGCTTAGGTTTTAGAAATCTAGGCGACGAGACTGATGCTGATGCAAGCTACACAAGTGCTGCTGTAGCAGGGCGTGTTGAGCTAAATGGCGTTGATACAACAACCCCAGGTTTTCACCAAGAAGCAACTGTACCAATGGGGTCAGAAACACACGCAGGTGAAGACATATCTTTACATGCAAAAGGTCCTGGTGCTCAGCTAGCACAGGGCGTAATTGAACAAAACGTTGTATTTCATTTAATTAATCAAGCTCTTGAACTAACTCAGCAATAATGGCGGCTAACATGAACAAATTAACGGTACTTTCTTTGGCAGTAATGGTCGCGCTAGCAGGTTGCTCGAGTGACGATAACAAAAATGAAAATAATATTATTGCAGTAGATAACGCTATTGCAGTGGGCTCTGAGCAGTGCATTAATGGCGGTGTAGAGACTCAAGTAGGCGCAGATACCAATAATAACGACGTGCTAGACAGCGACGAAGTTAACTCAACTAATTTAGTGTGTAATGCACCTGCAACGTCGCTCACAAACGAGCAATTAGCCTCGCTTACTAGTAATGCATGGTTTAGTGAAGCACAAACAAAATTAGGTGCTGCACAAACAGCAAGTAGCAACATTGTTACTGAATCAGGCAAAGCTAAAAACGTTATTTTATTTGTGGGCGATGGTATGGGTATTTCTACCATAACCGCAGCACGTATTTTAGCGGGTCAGTTAGAGGGCGAAATGGGTGAAGATCACCAGTTAAGCTTTGAAACTATGCCTTTTTCGGGCTTTGTAAAAACATACAACGTAGATGCGCAAACGCCAGATTCGGCAGGCACTATGACCGCAATGGCATCGGGCGTTAAAACCGACGCAGGCGTTATTGGTATTGATGAAGCGGTTGAGCGTGGTAATTGTGCATCAGGCAAAGGGCACGAACTTGTTACCTCGTTAGAGCTTGCTGAAATTGCAGGTAAAGCAACAGGGATTATTTCTACAGCGCGTATTACTCACGCAACACCAGCTGCAACGTATGCTAAATCGGCAGAGCGTAACTGGGAAGATATCTCCGATATGCCAGAAAGTGCTGCAACGTGTGAAGACATTGCATCGCAACTGGTTAACTTTGAAGCCAATCTAGAAGCACGCTTTAGTGGTGTTGATGTAGACGGTATTGACGTAGTAATGGGCGGCGGTCGTCGTCACTTTTTACCAAAAGATGCTGCGTTTAATTCAACCGATGCAGTAAGTGCTGTTGAAGGGGATCGTACAGATAACCGCGACTTAACCGCAGAGTGGAAAACGCAATATCCAAATGGCACGTACGTAATGGATCAAACCGGTTTTGATGCAATAAGTGACGACGCCACTAAAGTGTTTGGCTTATTTAATGAGTCCCACATGCAGTACGAAGCTGACCGCGCAAACGATGTAGCAGGCGAACCTTCGCTTTCACAAATGACCGAAAAAGCAATAAACGTACTTGATAACAACGAGCAAGGTTTTTTCTTAACGGTTGAGTCGGGTCGAATTGACCACGCGCACCATGCGGGTAACGCTTATAACGCGTTAAACGACACTATTGAGCTTGCTAAAGCCGTTAAAGTGGCGATGGAAAACACCAACCCAGAAGAAACATTAATAGTTGTAACTGCCGATCACAGCCATGTATTTACCATTGCAGGTTACCCTAAACGCGGTAACCCAATTTTAGGTAAAGTGGTTGCCGTGGGCGAAACTGAGCCAAGCCTCGCCGCCGATGATATGCCTTATACAACTGTTGGCTACACTAATGGTTTAGGTTACAGAGATTTAGGCGATGAAACCAATGCCGATGCATCTTACTTAGCCGCACCGGTTACAGGGCGTGTTGACTTGAGCGATGTTGATACAACAACACCGGGTTTTCACCAAGAGTCGTTAGTACCACTTGGATCAGAAACACATGCAGGTGAAGATGTTGGCGTTTATGCAATGGGCCCAGGTGCACACTTGGTAACAGGCACAAACGAGCAAAGCTTTTTATTCCATGTAATGGACTTTGCCGCTGACTTTGTAAAAACAGCAGACGAAAAGCTAGCGCAATAAATACCGGCTAGTTATAAATTTAGTTAAATATATCTAAATAAAAAACCCCGCATACTGTGCGGGGTTTTTGTCATTAAACTGACATTTATAATCGTTATGTTATTGCCATAAACTTGAAATATAAATAAGAGATAGCTAAATGAAAAAAGCGTTATTAATAATTGCCACGCTTGTAAGTACAAGTAGCTTTGCCTCGCAATGTGATATTGATGCCAAGCAATTAAAAGCGGATTATAAAATTACCAACAGCCATAAAGCGCAGCAAAGTAGCGAGTCACTTACCCTTTGGCGAAACAATCAGCAAGTAGCGCATCAAAGTGAAGTAATAACCGAGCTTTGGCAGCACTTAGCCAATAATCAAATACGACCAATACGTTATTTTAATGCCCAGCAACGCGGTATTGAATATCAACCATCTGAGGTACGCGGCGTACAAAATTGGAGTGCTAAAAGTCAGCTGGTGGATAACCACTTAATCGAAAAAATGACCTTAGTAAGCACACAAGGCAAAGGCTGTGATGAAGTGAAAAACTATACACTGAGCGAAAATGGCAACGACTTTAACCTTGCCTTTATTACGCATTCAAAATTAGTTAAAACATTTAGTATTAGTAATAAAAAAAGCCAAACAAGTACATTACTAAGCCTTAATAATGTAAACACTAATGAGCCATTAATTAGTGCTCAATTTGCACAGTGGGATCGCTTTCAAACCACCGATTACGCCGACATTGGCGATAACGAAGGCGACCCATTTTTAGCTAAAATGATAAACCTTGGTTTTATTGAGCACGGCGCAACTGGCTTTTATAACCAGCAGGGCGAGGCTATTCAAGGCGGGCATCACCACTAGGTTTTAAATGCTGTAGCTCATAGTTAGCCCAGCCGTGCTGGGCTACAAGCAAAACATAAAGGTCTCCCCTAAATTATTACCACAGTTATAACCTAATCAAATACCTTTTCTCGTATTTTCAAAGTTAACCTACCGCCGAAGGTTATTTTTTGATAAAACATAGGTTACTTAATATCGGAACACGACCAAGATTTAAAGTCTCTTTATACTAAAAAAGACTAGAGCCTTATTCATCAATGATATTAAGTGGAGTTAATGGCTCTTTGCTTCCTTAAACGGACAATCATTTAGTATCGTGTCCGTGACTATATTTAGCCAAACATCATAATGGAAACTAATCCAATAAAGAGGCTAATTATTTATGGAAAAGTTGATTATGAAACTATTAAGCGTAGTGAGAGTTGAGAATGTTTCAACAGTTACTGTTTGTATTTGTCTTGTTTTATTAGTGTTTAAACTAGGGTGAAAAATGGATATTGATGAGTTAACTGAATTAGTGAAAGGGAAAGTTTTTTTTGAAGGCGCTTATAAAAATACACTTGAAGATGTGGAGGAAGTGCGAGAAATTTTAAAAGCTTCTTATAAACATAATGAGTTTCCATACTATTCAGAGTTTGAACATAGCTGGAATATGCTTAGGGAAAACTCATCACATAATATAATTGAGCGTGAACAAGTAGAAAGTAATCCATTAAACAGCTTTTTATACCTCATAGAATCTGGGCTTTATCCACCTCCTGAGTTATTAATTGTTATCGCAAGTTGTTTTAGAGCTCATATGATTAGCGGAGGGAAAACTAATTTATCTGAAGATTTCTTCGGAAAAGATAAGCAGTTCGATCATTGTATGAACGTGTCTAAGATTACTAAGTATATGGATTTTGAATTAAAATGGGTTATAGATAAAAAGGAATCATTGCAGGCCGTTGCGGAACGATACTTACTAGAATACTCAGAAAAAGATAATAACTCATTCGGTGAAAATACTGATGTTGAAAGCTTCTTAAGAGGTTATCGTCGTTGGAAAGAGGATTTAAAAAAACAAAAATATTAGTAAAAGTTATTTAGGAATTGAATGTTCGTCGCAGTGACAGCTATAGGCATAATAGAGTGTTTAGCAATCAAACTTCAAGTTTATGTGCTGCCAGCTATTGCCAACAGCACAACTATAAAAGCCTTAAACTACTCCAAATGAGCATCATCAGGCTTTTTAGGTTTACTCGTTACTTCTGTTAAGCCGTTTTCGCAATCGCCGCTGTCGCAGGTATTTAAATCGCTTTGTGCTTGTTTATCTTGTTGCAGCACTTGTTTTAAATCTTCCATGCGTTGGCGCACGGCTACGCCATAACTTGCATCGTCTCCCCATAATGCAGCAAGTTGCAGTACTGCAGCGCGGTCGTGGTCTCTAAACAGCTTACCGGCGCGCTCTGCATCTTGTTTAGTGTTACCTAGTAACTCGAGTGCTTCTACGGCAAGGTTAATAGCTGAGTCGACTGTTTCGCGGTTAAACGCATCTACTTTTAAATTAAGTAACTGATACGCATGGCGGCGGTCGATTGCGCGAGCAACAATTTTTAACTGTGGGTAGTTTTTATGCGCGAGCTTAATTATCTCAATGGTTTTATCGGGGTTATCAATTGCAATTACCAGCATTTGCGCGGTGTGCGCGCCTGCGGCTTCAAGGAGTTCTTGGCGTGCGGCATCGCCATAAAATACGGTGTTACCAAAACGGCGTAGTAATTCTATTTGGCTAGGGCTGTGGTCAAGTACAGTAATTTCGTAGCCTTGCGCGTGCAGTAAACGTCCCATAATTTGGCCAAAACGTCCGTAGCCCGCAATAATTACGTGCTTAGCGGTGCTAATTTGCTCTGGCTTATCAAACTCAGGCAAAGCACTACTGCTGCGTTTTTGTATTTGCTCATAAACCATAAGTAGTAACGGCGCTATTAGCATTGATACCGCTACAACTAAGGTAACAAGGCTGGTTTGCTCGGGCGTTAAAATGCTGAGCGTAGTGGTTACGCTTAGCAGTACAAAGGCAAACTCACCCCCTTGGGCAAGGGCTAGGGCAAATAATAATTGCTGTTTGCTGTTAATTTTAAAGGTAACGGCAAGGGCAAATAAAATGCTGGCTTTAACCACAATGAGTAAAACCACTAAGCCTATAACAGTACTAAACTCGTTAAATAGCAGTTCAAAGTTAATTGAAGCGCCAACAGTTATAAAAAACAATCCTAAAAGTAAGCCTTTAAAGGGTTCTATATCGGCTTCTAATTCGTGTCTAAATTCGCTCTCGGCAAGTACAACGCCTGCTAAAAAAGTTCCCAAAGCAGGCGATAAACCAATACTTTGCATAACCAGTGCAATAGCGACTACTAAAAACAGTGCAAAAATAGTAAATATTTCACGCATGTGTGTTTGGGCAATGTATCTAAATAACGGGGCCGATACATATTTACCGCCGGCAATAATAGCGGCAATAACCGCGACCGATACACATACTTGTTGCCATACAGGCCAGCTTGCAATAATCGAATCGCTGATTTCTTTTGTGCTAGTTTGCGGGGCAAATGCGAGCAGTGGCAATAGGGCTAAAATAGGAATAATTGCGATGTCTTGAAACAGCAATACCGAAAACGCGTTTTGTCCGGCTTCTTGCTTTAGCCAGCCTTTTTCTTCAAGGCTTTGCAGCACAATAGCGGTAGAGGAGAGCGCGAGCATTAAACCAATGGCGAGTGCGGTTTGCCAATGCATGGCAAAAAACCAATAACAAAATGCAAATATAGCCGCTGCCGATAACACAACCTGTAAGCCGCCAAGCCCTAAAATAGAGTGGCGTAATGTCCATAAACGCGAAGGTTGTAGCTCAAGGCCCACTAAAAACAGCATCATTACTACGCCAAATTCAGCGAAGTGCATTACATCGGTTTGATCGCCCACAACACCCAGCGCATAAGGGCCAATGAGTATGCCGGCAATTAAATAACCTAACACTGAGCCAAGCCCGACTCGTTTTGCAATAGGGACAGCTACAATGGCTGCTGCTAAGTAAATTAAAGCAATTTCTAACACGCGTTTATCCTAATAACATCAAGGCTTTTAGAATGGCTTAGCTGCTTATAAAATACAATGGATTATATGGCTCAAAGTTGCTTATTTATCAGTAGTTATAACACTAATGGTTATAACTACTGGGCTAAGAATAGCACTTTATGTTGAAGGGCTTATTTGGGGGGCTAAATATTACAAATACTTATAATTGCTGAGCTTGGTTGGCCTGAATCAGAATGGTAAATAGTAATGTTTGAGCTTATTGTATTTTCAACGTTTGTTTCAATTACTGTTACTTCAAATTCGGCAGATGCAGGTAGGTCGATATCTAATTCGCTATCGAGGTAAGTACTTCCGCTTTTTTGCAAAGTAAGTGGTTTGGTTTGATCAAAGCTAAATTGAAAGCTATCTGACGCTAAAAGTGTATCTACCATGTTAAAGCGTAGGTTAATGGTGTCGGGGCCTGAAAACTCAGCACACACAAATACCGAAACCTCAACAGCTTGTAAAACGGGCATGCTATTTTGGCCTATATCCACAGTAAAGTTGCTTTGCGTAATAGCTACAGAGTTGTATTCCCCTGCTGCAATCCTTTGATCTGCTGTTTTTATCGTTATTTTTTCACCTTGCGCTAAATTAACCTCTTCATCAAAAAAGCCATTTGTGTTGGTGCTGTATTGCTGTCCATTAATTGTTAGCTGTGCATTGCTTATAGCCGCTTTTTGCACATTAGTGAGTTGCCCTTTAATACGACCGGTAAGTTGTGCAGAGTTAGTTACTGTAATTGAAAATTGCACACTTTTTGAAAATCCATCAGCATCAGTTGCGACAACGGTTAGCGTGTAACTACCTGTCATATCGGCGATAAATTCGGTAATACTTTGGTTTGTATTGCTTAAACTGGTGCTCGAGCCTGAAGGGGCTGATAGTGCCCAGGCGTAATCGAGAGTGGTTCCCTCTGGGTCGTAACTTTGGCTTACATCAAATTTAACTGCATTGCCCACTACTTCGTAGCGTGACTGCTCCCCTGTGAAGCTAATTACTGGCAGTGCATTTTGTATTACATCAATTGTTAGGGTTTTTGTGTCGGAGTACTGCACGCCATCGTTAGTGCGTAACGAAATAACTACTTGTCCCTCTACTGATGCGCTAAACGTTGGTTTTGATATTGTATTACTGCTAAGCGTTGCTTGGCCTTGCGACGAAATGATTTCCCATTGGTAGCTTAGTGGTTGGCCTTCTGGATCGTAACTATTGGAAGCATCAAGTAAAACTTGTTCATCAACCGTTATAGAGGTTTCATAAGTTACCAAAGTGATAGGCTTTTTATTGCTACTGGCATGCAGTGCTGAAGTTGCTTGGTTTGAGCTTAATTGCCCATCAGACACTGTAAGCACTACAACGTAGTCGCCTTCTTTATCGGCAATAATAGAGGGTGTTGCTGATGTGTTGTTAGTCAGTTGCGATGCACTATTTACAGGCTTAGCTTGTAACTGCCAGTTATAGCTCAGCGTATCTCCGTCTGGGTCGCTACATTGTTGGCACTGCAAAGTGGTTGATTCGTTTAACGTAATATCACGTTCGGATTCAAGTGTTGCAACGGGGGCTTTATTACTTGTGGTAACAGTTAAAGTAACGGATACGGAATCACTTTCGTTTTGTTGATCGGTAACGGTGAGTGAAAGCGAGTAATCTCCAGCTGTTGACGCTGAAAACCCAGCGGTATGATTTTGCATGTTTGAAAGAGCTGGTGTGCTGCCCTGGGGTTTTTCTGTAATTGCCCAGATATAACTAAGCGTATCGTTTTTATCGGGATCAGTACTTTGGTTACCATAAAGTGTAACAACTTCATTTAGGGCAATTGTTTTATTTTCTACGTTAATAACCGCTTGTGGTGATGAGTTAGAATTCAGCGATTCACTTTTTATGAGTACAACAGTGCTTGCCGTATCACCTTGTGAATCAGTAATGGTAAGCTCAACCTTAAACTCGCCTATTTCGTCTGCAACAAACTGGCTTTTAACTTGAGTCGCATTTTCAAGCGTTGCATTACTTGTTACGGGCTTGGTAATAAACTGCCATTTGTATTGATTAATGGCGCCGCTGGTTGTGCTACTTTGCGCGCCATTTAAAAGCACAACATCACCTTGTTTAACGGTTTGTGTGCTACCTGCGTTAGCAATTAGTTGGGTATTTGCAGTAACGGTGAGTTGTTTTTGTGCAGGTGTGCTTGAAAGCTTGCCGTCACTCACGGTTAATACTAATTGGTACTCTTGTGCTTCAGATACTGAAAACTCAACGGTACTTTCGTTATTAACCGTAATCGGTATTTCTACTTGTTCGTTTTTGCTGGTTAATTGCCATTGATAGGTGAGTGCATCGCCATCGGGGTCACTACTTTGTGCTGCGCTAAAAACGAGGGTAGTATTTACTTTAAACTCCGATTGCTCGGTAGTAATAACCGCAATAGGCTTTGTGTTAGTGCTGAGCGGTTTAGTTACTGTTTTGGAGTCTGAACCTCCAGAGCCACAAGCTACGAGGGTGAACAAAGCAGTAATTAAAATTAATAACTTCCATTTCATAATATTAATATCCTTTTAATAAGTTGAATATTAATATGTACCCAAATTAGCTATAAAGCAAAAAAATAAATCAAATAAATAAATTTTCATTATTTTAGGAAATAGTTAACGTGAAACAGTGCTGCTTTTAAATAATTTATACTTTGAGGGGAGTGCTTTATGCCCAGATTGAGAGGGCATAAAGTATATTAAATGGCAGTTGAATAACGCTTAAATAAAGTTAGTCAGCTACTTTTACTGAACCGCTAATATTATCGATACTTACATCGCCCGAGCCCGACTCAGTAATAGTCAGCCCCTTTGCATGATTGACGCGAATATCACCCGAACCGTCTTCAATTGTTACGCTTGAACCAATATGCTCAATAAGCAGGTCGCCAGAGTTATCATCAACATTAACAGCACCGCTTATATGGCTTATCACTAAATCACCCGATCCATCTTCAACGTTTAGCGAACCGGTTATGTTGCTCACGAGCATTTCGCCAGAACCATCGTCAATAGTTGCATTGCCGCTTACGTTGTTTATATGAATACTGCCAGAGCCGTCGGTTAATTCTAAATTACCTGCGATGTTTTCAAAGTTTACTTCACCTGATCCATCGTCAACAGTTAGGTTTTTAGCACCGCTTATTGTTAAATTTCCTGAGCCGTCTTTTACATCAATATTGCTTTGCATAGCACTTATAAAAATGTCGCCAGAGCCATCATCAATATCTAAATTTAGATTACTTGGCACAGTAACCACTAAATTAATACTTGGAGATTGACCACTGTAAAAGCTAATACCATTACGGCTTTTATTTTGGGCAACAAGCTTTGCCTGTTTACCGTCTTGCTCGAGCGTTAGTTCGTACTCGTCTTCAATGTCGGCTGTGTAAATAGTGGCATCAACACTAATACTGGTGGCCGTTTTTGAGCCTTTTATTTCAAGGCTACCTGCGCCGCTTAACACATTTAAATATTCAAGATTATTGCTTGGCAGTGATAGCTGTTGAGTTTGCTTTACTGAGGCAACGCTTGGCGATATATGAAATACACAGCCACTTAATAATAAAATGCCGCCAATAAGTGAAAGTGGTTTTGTAATGTTAGATACAGTTGATGAGCTCATGTTTAGTCCTTTGTATTTTTGTTTGTATTTATATAAACAATATAGAGCAAAAATGAGGCCGAAATGTAAGCTGTTGTTTTATATAGGGTGGTGGTTTTTTATGAAAGTTGAAATACTAATAAGTGGTTAAAATAACTAATTATTAATATAAAAGGATGCGTGATGCATCCTTTTATAATTGCTCTGCTTTTATTAGGTCGTGTTGAGCTTTGTGGATTGAAATTTGTTCAATCTAGGGGCGATTAAATCGCGGC
>TARA_B110000046_G_scaffold155543_1_pt1 | contig 13863 bp, 22 predicted proteins | sample TARA_B110000046 | Tara Oceans TARA_B110000046 (sample SAMEA4397157) | marine metagenome | biome: Polar Biome; feature: [DCM] deep chlorophyll maximum layer (ENVO:01000326); material: water (ENVO:00002006), including particulate matter (ENVO:01000060) such as... | depth 40 m
TATACTTCCGCCTAATCCGTATTTACAACGTGTTAAATACATGGGCTATTTAGATGTAGTAATGTATAATGAAACTGTAAATAAATTTACTATAATTGATATAAAAACATCAACTAAAGGGTGGAATAAGTATGCTAAAAAAGATGAAATTAAACAATTTCAATTAGTTTTATATAAAAAATTCTTTAGTCAACAATATAATATTCCTATTGAAGATATTGATATTGAGTTTTTTATAGTAAAAAGAAAAATATGGGAAGATACGGAATATCCTATGAGTAGGATACAACAATTTATACCAGCATCAGGGAAAACTAAATTAAATAAAGCATCTAAGTTATTAGATACTTTCATCTCAGAAGTTTTTAGTTTGGATGGTTCATATAAAGATCGTACATTTAATCCTAAGCCAAGTAAATGGAATTGTACATTTTGTGCTTTTAAAGAAAATAATAAATTATGCAGTGCAGTTGGTAAAAGCTTATAATCTACATATATGTATAGACAAATATAAATAATTAAAAAATTAAGATTATGGCAACAACTGACAAAAAAGTAATGACACTAACTAGTGTTAAAGTAAAAAGTAATTTATTTGATGAGTTTAAAATTGAATGTGTACGAAGAAAATTTTCATTCCAAAAACTAGCAGATCGTAGTTTACATTTGTATTTAACTAATGAAGACTTTAGAAAACAAATTAATTCCCACACAGATTTAACATTTAAATAAAATTAAAAATTAACAATGAAAGAAGGTTATATAAAACAACATAAGAGAAAAAATATTCTATTATTAACAGATGATATTAGAACACACTCTGGAGTGGCCCAAGTTGGTAGAGAAACAGTTGTAAATACAGCTCATAGATATAATTGGGTACAATTAGCAGGAGCTATTGAACACCCTGAACTTGGAAAAATTTCAGATATATCTGAAGAAATACAAACACAATCTGGCGTAAGTGATGCTAAATGTTTATTATACCCTGTTAATGGTTATGGTGATCCTGATACTGTTAGAGGTGTCATAGCTAGAGAAAATATAGATGCAATATTTTTAATTACAGATCCAAGATATTTTGATTGGTTATTTAAGATAGAAAATGAAATTAGAAAGAAAATTCCTATTATTTATTTAAATATTTGGGATGATTATCCTGCTCCGGTTTATAATAAAGAATTTTATGAATCTTGTGATGCTTTGTTTGGTATTTCTAAACAATCAAAACACATTAATGAATTAGTATTAGGAGATAGAGGTAAAAATAAAATATTTAAATATATTCCTCATGGATTGAATACTGAGTTTTTTAAAAAGGTAGAAGATGATAATATTGAATTAAAAGATTTTAAAAAACACCTATTTAATGGTGATGAACCTGAATTTTCATTATTATTTAATTCGAGAAATATCAGAAGAAAAAATATTCCAAATACAATATTAGCGTGGAAATTATTTTGTTCTAGAATATCTAGAGAAGAAGCTGAAAAATGTAAATTAATATTACATACTAAAATATCTGACCCAAATGGTACAGATTTAGATGCTATTTTAGATTATTTAGAAGATTGGAGAGATGTTCCCAATAATATAATAATAGATCAAAATAATTACCCAACTCAACATATGGGGTATTTATATAATTCAGTTGATGGAGTTATTCAATTATCAAATGCTGAGGGTTGGGGATTATCACTAACTGAGGGTTTATTAACAGGAACCCCAATTATTGCTAATGTAACTGGAGGAATGCAGGATCAAATGCGTTTTGTTGATGAAAACGGTAACTGGTTTACTAATAATGATGATGTTCCCTCTAACCATAGAAAAACATATACTGAATGTGGTGAATGGGCTTTTCCAGTATTTCCAAAATTACAATCAATGGTAGGTTCAATCCCTACACCTTATATATTTGAAGATCATTGTTCATATGAAGACGCAGCAGATCAAATCATGAATTTGTATAAAATGGGTAAAGATCAAAGAACAAAAATAGGTCTTGCAGGTAAAAAATGGGCTGAAGGTGAAGAAGCTGGATTTACAGCTAAAAAAATGGGTATGAGAATAATTGAAGGAATTGATGAATTATTTGATACTTGGAAACCTAGAGAACAGTTTGAATTTTTGGCTGATACAGATTATGAAAAAAGAGTTTTAAAACATAAATTAATATATTAAATGAAAAATACATTTGTTATAAGTTGTCCAATAGACACATATTCAGGATATGGAGCAAGATCAAGAGATTTTATAAAAGCAATAATAGAATTAGATGAATATGATGTAAAAATTATACCACAAAGGTGGGGTTCAACCCCTATGAGTTTTATCCAAGATAATTTAAAAACTTGGGGATTCTTAGAAAGTTATATATTAAAAGATAGATTAACATATAAACCTGATATCTGGGTTCAAGTTACAGTACCTAATGAATTCAACCCTGTAGGAAAATACAATATTGGATTAACAGCAGGTATTGAAACAACAGCATGTGCTGCACCTTGGATTGAAGGGATGAATAGAATGGATCATATTTTAACATCTTCATTACATTCTAAAGATGTTCTCTCAAAGTCAGAATTTCAAACACAAAATGGAAAAGTATTAAAATTAGAAAAACCTATTACAGTTATTACTGAAGGAGCTAATTTAGATGTTTATAAACCTATTAAAAAAACAGAATTTAAGAATATAAAGTTATATGATCACATAAACTCAATTCCAGAAGATTTTGCATTTTTAGCTATGGGACATTGGATGCAAGGCTCAATAGGTCAAGATAGAAAAAATATAGCATTAACCATTAAATCTTTCTATGAAGTATTTAAAAATAAAACTAAACAACCAGCTTTAATATTAAAAACATGCTTATCAAGTCCTTCATATATGGATAGACGAGAAGTTATGCATAGAATGAATAAAATTCTAAAATCATTAGGAGATGATGTTAAACCACCTAAAATTTATTTATTAATTGGTGATTTCCCAGATCAAGATATTAATGAATTGTATAACCATCCTAAAATTAAAGCAATGGTTTCATTAACTAAGGGTGAGGGTTTTGGTAGACCATTACTAGAATTTAGTTTAGTAAATAAACCTATAATTACAACAGGTTGGTCAGGTCATATGGATTTTCTAAAACCAGAATTTGTGGCACTTGTTGGAGGAAAATTAGAAAAACTAGATCCATCATCTGTAGTTAAAGATATGTTAATCCCAGAATCAGCTTGGTTTAGTCCAGATCATAACCAAATAGGGGGGTGTTATCAAGAAATATATTCTAATATTAAACAATGGAATGAAAAAGCAAAAAGACAAGGATTCCATAGTAGAAGTAAATTTAGTTTTGATGTAATGAAAAAACAAATCAAATCATTCATCAAAGATACTATCCCAAATTTACCTAAAAAGATGGAATTAAATCTAGACGGAATTAGTAATATAACAATGCCTAAAAAACAAAAAGTAAATGGATAATTTAATTTTATGTAGTAGATGTACAAGTGATGCTTGTTACATTCAAGAAGTAAACGAAGAAATAAGTATCTATCAGTGTTATGGTTGTGGTTTTACTACAAACTCAATAATGAAGAAAGGTAATAAATTTTTCGAAGAACAATTAGAAACACTACCTAATCTCTATAAAGCATTAATGGGTGAGGATGAAAACGGATTAATTTGGATGCCCTCAACTATTAATATTCATGATAAAGGAATGGTGTTTGCTAATGGGAAAAATGAAAGAGAATGGAAATGGGGGGCAGCAAAAGCTATACCTGTAAAAGACGAAGAAAAAGAAAAGTATCCAATACCTAATAAAAAAGGAGAATATTATAAATGGAGGATGGATATGGCTAATGTTAAAGAATTTAAAGAAAAAGATTATATGGATGCTCTTTCATATATTGGGGTTTTACCACAAGGAAAATAATGAAACTTTAGGACTACTTTATGCGAAAATAAAGAAGCAATTGATCTTTTAGGTTGGGAACCCAAAGATAGATTATTATATTATATCAATAAATTAGACGAAGATGAAAATAAGTTATGCAATTACAGTATGTAATGAACATAGTGAATTAAAAAGATTATTAAACTTTCTAATTAAAAAAGTTAGAGAGGGAGATGAAATAATAGTTCAACATGATGAAGAAAATACTACTCTAGAAGTTTTAAAAGTATTAAACAAATATGCAGATCGTGTTAAAGTAATAGAATTTCCATTAAATGGACACTTTGCAAATTTCAAAAATAACCTAACTGAAAATTGTAAGGGTGATTGGATATTTCAAATTGATGCTGATGAAATACCCCATGAAAATTTAATAGAAACTCTACCAGAAATTATATTAAGTAACCCCAATATGCAAGTAATAAGGGTACCTAGAGTTAATACAGTACACGGGTTAACTGAAGAATATATTCAAAAATGGGGATGGAGATTAAATGATCAAGGGTGGGTTAATTGGCCTGATTTTCAATTTAGAATCTGGAAAAACCATCCAAAAATCAAGTGGGTGAATAAAGTACATGAAGTTTTAGAGGGGTATAATGTGTATGCTGATTTAAAGGAAGATGAAAATTATGCTCTTTATCACCCAAAAGATATAGAAAGACAAATCAATCAAAATAATTATTATGAAAGTTTATAGTAGTTACTTACCTTATGAAAGGTATAAAAATAATATTTTAGATAAAGAAAAATATAATAATATTCCAATTACTATATTTAATGATTTTTTTGAAGGATCTCTTCATAATGAAAAAGAATTAGAAGAAAATCCAATTAATATAATGATTTTAAATGAACCCAATCAATTATTTAACCATCATAATTATATTAGAAAACATTGGCAGGAGTATTCTTTAATATTAACTTGGGGAGATACAGTAATTCAAAACTGTCCCAATTCAAGACTATTTATACATGGTGAAACTAACTTAGATAAACCTTATATAATAGAATATAAGAATAATCCTAAAAGAAAATATGAAGTATCTTATGTAAGCGGTGTTTTAGATAATTTAGAAGGACATAAATTAAGACATAGGATATTAGAAAATTTTTATAAAGGTAATGTTAAAATTCCAAGTTATTTTAGAAGAGTATTAGATGATTTTAATCATAAAACAGGAAATAGACCTGGATATGATGAGGTAAAAATAGCAAAACATGGAAATCCTATTGAGGGAGAAGGTAAAAAAGAATTATGGAATAGAAATTCAATGTTTCATGTTGCTGTAGAAAACTCAAGAAACATAAATTACTATACAGATAAAATTGTTGACTGTTTTGCAACTAAAACAATACCTATTTATTGGGGTGCACCTAATATTGGAGAATTTTGGAATCAAGATGGAATTATTACATTCGAAAATGAGAATGAATTAGTTAGTATATTAAATAATTTAACTGAAGATGATTACTTCAGGAGAAAAGAAGCAATTGAAGAAAATTATCAACTAGCAATAAAAAATGGTTTTTTCTTCGATAGATTAGAGTTAACATTAGACAAGCTAATAGAACAAAATAATTTAAAATGAGAAAATACTTACCTACATTATCAGAATTAATAGATCGATTATCTATTGTTCAATTAAAAGAAGTTTTTATTACTGAACATAAAGAAGAATATGCTAAAGAAATAGCAGAAATAACTCATGATATAGGAGAAATAATTAATAGTGAACAAATTACACTAACCGGAGAAGATGTTAGAGCAATTGTAGTCCTATCTCAAATGAATCTTCACATTTGGCATAATGAGACTAAATATAGAGCTGGAACTGGAGATGGTAATTTAGGTTTAACTCATGGTCTTAATGGTATAAGAAATACAGCTAAAAATAAAATCCAAGAACATGGGGGTAGTAGAAAAGATTATAAAATAGATTGTATAGCAGCAGAATTTAAAGATTGGGAAATATCATGGTAAAAGTATTAGTAATAGGTGATAGTTGTATAGATGAGTACATTTACTGCAAAACAAGTAGATTTTGCCCAGATGCACCAGTTCCAATTTTAAATCCAGAATCATATGTTTGTACTGAAGGTATGGCAGGTAATGTTGCTGATAATTTAAAAGCACTTGGGTGTGAGGTTGATTTAATTTCTAATTCAAATCAAATCAAAAAAACAAGATATGTTGATGAAAGAACAAATCATATGTTTATTAGAATTGATGAAGGTGAAGATGATATATTTCCTATTGAAAAAATAACATTAGCAAATATAAAATGGGAAAAATATGATGCTGTTGTAATAAGTGATTATAATAAGGGATTTATTAATGAAGACCAAATTTCTTATATTTCAAATAATCACCATAATACTTTCTTAGATACTAAGAAATCCATTGATAATTGGGCTGCTGGTATTAAGTATATTAAAATAAATGAAGTTGAATTAGATCATAGTATAGGTTTTTTACATGATAATGAAGAGGAATTTGCTGAAAAAGTAATTACAACATTAGGTAGTAAAGGAGCACAATACAAGGGTCAAATATATCCTGTAGAAGAAGTAGACGTTAGAGATACTAGTGGAGCTGGAGATACATTTATGGCTGGTTTGGTTTATGCATATTTAAATATTGATAAAAATTATGACATACATAGTATAATCGAATTTGCCAATAAGTGTTCAACACAAGTAGTACAGAAAAAAGGAACAGCAAAAATTAATAAAAAAGAGTTAAATTATGAAATATAAACATAGTGATAAATTAGGGCTAGCAATTATACAACCAAATATATTTTATGATTATAGAGGTGAGTATGTAGAAACTTGGAATGTAGAAAATTATAAAGTATTTGGTGATATTGAATTTAAACAAGATGATATTAGCACATCAGTAAAACACACATTAAGGGGGTTACACGGTGATGATAAAACCTGGAAGTTAGTATCTTGTATTTATGGGTCATTATTACAGGTTGTTGTAGATATGAATTGTGATAGTGCAACATATTTAGATTGGGAATTATTTTCAATAAATGATAAAAATAGACAACAAATATTAGTACCACCAGGATATGCTAATGGTCATTTAGTAATGAGTGATTTTGGGATATTTTCATATAAACAATCAACATTATATGGGGGTGCATCAGATCAATTTACAGTAAAATGGAATGATCCAAAGATTAATATTCCTTGGCCTATTGATAATCCTATATTATCTTCCAGAGATAAAAACGCAAATTTAATATAATATGAAAGAATCAGTACTAATTACAGGTGGAGCAGGTTATATCGGATCAGTATTAGCAGAAATGTTGTTAGATAAAGGATATAAAGTTACTGTTTTAGATAATTTATTGTATAAACAAACCTCACTTTTACATCTGTGTGATGATAAAAACTTTACATTTGTTAAGGGAGATGTTACAAATAATAAAGAATTCTTACCACGAATTATTAACCATGATATTATAATACCTTTAGCAGCTATAGTTGGTGCACCGGCTTGTGACGCAAATCCAGGTTTAGCAACAGCCATTAATTTTAGTCAGATACAGTTTATTGTAGATAATTTAAGAAAGGATCAAAAGTTAATTATGCCTAATACTAATAGTCAGTATGGTAGTTCTGATGAAATTATTACTGAAGATTTTCCATTTAACCCATTATCACATTATGCTAAAACAAAATGTAAAGCTGAAGATTATATCATGGATTGGGATAATGGAATATGTTTAAGATTAGCAACAGTATTTGGTTCATCACCTAGAATGCGTACTGATTTATTAGTTAATGATTTTGTGTATAAAACTATGTCTGATGGGTGTTTAGTATTGTTTCAATCACATTTTAAACGAAATTATATACACGTACGCGATATTGCGAGAACTTTTATACACTGCATTGAAAATTATGGTAAAATGAATAATCAAGTATATAATGTAGGGCTATCAGATGCTAATCTTAATAAAATGGAGTTAGCTAAAACTATTAAAAACTATTTTCCTAATTTAGTAATAATTGAAAATGAATTTGCAGTTGATGGGGATAATAGAAATTATATAGTATCTAATGATAAATTAGAAGCTACAGGATGGAAGCCAAAATATACTATTAAAGATGGTATTGAAGAATTAATGTCAGCTTATCAAATGATAATAACAGATAATAATAAAAAATATACAAATTTATAATGAAAGAAGAAAATTTTCAAGAATTATTAACTAGAATATTACAAACAACTGTAAATGGTGGGGTAGGTACTGGTTTAACAAAACATGGAGATAGTGATTGGCATTTAATGACATTATTTTCTTTAGTATTACAGATAAAGGCACAAAACATTTTAGAATTAGGTACAAGACATGGTGTAACCACATTACCTTTAACTTTAGGTGCTAGTATAGTAGGAGGTAAAGTAGATGCAATAGATATAGATCCAACAGAGTGGATTTGCCCCACAATATTAAAATCTAATTATGAATTTCACCAAACTGATGCAATTAAATTTTTAGAAAATAATACTAAAAATTATGATTTAATTTGGGTAGATGATTGGCATGCTTATGAGCATGTTTCTAAAGAAATAGATTTATTAGATAAATTTACTACAAAATCATCATTAATATGCTTACATGATTTAATGGGTAATTTTAAAGCTCCAGATTACTACTACCCAGAGGGAACAGAAATAACAGATCCAGAATGGGCTAATGGAGGCCCTTATAGAGCTGTAAAAGAATTAGATAGTAATAAATGGGAATATGTAACTATTCCTGTAAATAATGGTTTGACAATTTTAAGAAAAAAGTATTAAATATGGCAAAGGTATTAGTAACAGGTTCGACTGGGTTTGTAGGTAGACACTTGGTAAAAAAGTTAAAGAATTTAGGTTATGAAGTAATAGAATTTAATTCTACTAACTATACCAATATGTGGGAGTTAGAAAGAAATTCAATTAGTTTTATATTTCATTTAGCTGTAAAAACAGCAGCAGGTGGATATTGTCAGAAACACCCAGGAGAACAATGGTTAATCAATTCTAGTATAAATACAGATATGTTATCATATTGGCAAGCATATCAGCAGAAAGCTCAATTAATTACATTTGGTTCATCTTGTGCTTATGATAGTAATGTTGTTAAAAAAGAAGAAAATTATATGAAGGGCACACCAGAACCAGGTTATGAGGTGTATGGAACCATTAAACGTAATTTATATGTAGCTTTAAAAGCACTAAATCAAGAATTTAAAATGTGGTCTAATTATTTGATTCCCTCAACGTTTTATGGTCCCCAATATGATTTGACTGATAAACATTTTATATTTGATTTAATACGAAAAATAGTTAATGCTAAAAATGGAGGTGATGAAGTAGTACTTTGGGGTGATGGTACCCAAACTAGAGAACTAATTTTTATAGAAGATGCAATTGATATAATGTTAATAACTATGGGTAATATAGATGCTCCTAATGTGTGTAATTTATCATCAGGTAAATCTCACTCATTAAAAACTTATGCAAAAACCATATGTGATATAGTAGATTATAATTATGAATTAATTAAATGGGATACAAATGCCTTTGTAGGATCTAAAAACAAAAAGTTAGTAAATACTCAATTAAAGGGTTATAAATTTACTCCATTAAAAAAAGGACTTAAAAAAACAATTCAATATTATGAAGATAGCATCAGTAGTAGTAAATAGAAATGATGGATATAAAGATTTTGAACGAGGATTAATTTATTTTAAATCAGCATTAGAATCATTTGATGAAATTAATTACATAGATTGGAACTCACCAAAAAGTTCATTTTTATGGGAAATTGAAAATGAATTACCAAAAACTGGTAAAATTAAACATTTTGTAATTTCACAGGAAGTAGCAAATACATTAATACCAGAACCTACAGCACAACAGTGTAATGAAGGTTTAAGTAGAAATATTGGTATTGTAAGAACAGATTGTGATTGGGTTGTTTCTACAAATATTGATATTATCCCCCCAACAAGGGAAGAATTAGAAAAATTAATATCAAATTTAGATAAAAATACTTTTTATACTATATCAAGGAGAGAAGCTCCTAAAGATATAATTTATAAACATAGTCATACTGATATTAAAGGTTTAAGAAAATCATTATCTCATATACCCGAAAGACATTTCCCAGCTAGAGTAACACAAAATGATAGTTACAGTCTAATCAATTGTTGTGGAGACTTTCAAATAGCACATAAAAGTGTATGGGAAAAAATTAAAGGATTTGAAGAAAAAATGATATATAGTTGTTTTTTGGATACTAATATCCAGAAAAAATCAACATTAAATGGTTGTAATTTAGAAGTATTATACAATCCACCTCTTTATCATATGGAACATGGTGCTTATTATACTAAAGATGATGGAACTCGAGTGTTGGATCCTGAAAATAAAGGTAATTATAAGGGTGATGAAAAAGCTTATAATGATGCTTATAAATGGGTTGAACATTTTGTTAAAACAGAAAATACAGAAAATTGGGGATTATCAAATATTATGATAGAACATGAAATTATTTAATATTTATAAATGATAACCCCTAAAACCTCCAAAATGAAAGAAGAAATTAAAGAAGAAACATTAAGAAAAGAGGGAACTAAAATTGAAATAACTTATTATAGTAAAGATGAATTAAAAAAATTATCTAACCAAGAGGAATTTGTTACTTTTATTATTGAAGATAGTTATGAAACTATAAAAGATGCTATTAATAATAAATTAGAAGAGATTGAATTATTTAACATTTTAAACCTATCAATAGTTGTAGAATTACATAGTAAAAATTACAAAAAAGTATTAAATCGAATCATGGGTCATTATGTGGACTATGAAAATTATGAAAAGTGTAGTGAAATAAAAAAATTAATAAAAAAAATATGAGTTTATTTAAAATGTATTCCCTTAAAAATAAAAATAAAGAAGCTATCAATAAAACTGATGCTAGTAATAAGGATGAAGCTATTACTATCTTTACTAAAATTAAAAACTTAACCTCAGAACAATTTAAAAAGTTATTCAAAGTAGAAAAAATAAAATAATGGAAGAATTTAAAGATATAAAAGGATTATTTAAAAAATTATTAGGATCCGAAGTTAATATTAAAGATAATATTAAAGTAACAGAACAAAGTGTATTTTGTTTATTCATTAAGAAATTAGAAGAATCAAATAATATAGAAAATAAATTAATTGACGTTGGAGGGATAGACTGTTCTAAAGTTTCAGACCCACTATGGATTGTAGTTGAAAATTTATTAAAATTTGTATATGGGGCAGATGCCGCTGATACAATCTTATGGTATGTCTATGATAGATTTGATCCAGATGGTTCTATTGTTTCCCTAGAAGATGAAAATGGCAAAAAATACATTCTCACCACTCCCGATGACCTATGGTCTTATATAAAATATAGATACCCTATTAAATAGTTTGGATACCCCATATATTTTTCGTATATTATCGGAAATATTTCAATAGTTACGTATAATTATAAGTTATGGATAAAAACAATTTAAAAATGGTTCCTTGCATTAAATGTAGGGAAGACATGCCCGAGTTAAGAATAACCAAATTTGGATATAAAGTTTGTGTTAATTGCTCGACTACAGGCGCATATAAAGCAGTTTCTACTACTAATGGTAGCGGTGATCATACTTGGAATGATATACAAATTATGACACCTGAACAATTTGATAGATTTGAAGAAACAAATAAATCAAAAGCAAAATGGGATAGTAATAAAGAAGAATAATGCCTAAAGCTAAACCTTTAAATAAAGAACTAATTGTAGCCGCTATGTCTCAGACATTATCTAATCGAGCAGCAGCTAGATATTTAAACTGTTCCTATCAACATTATAAAAAATGGGCAAAATTATATGAAAGTAATACTCATGATAATTTATTTGAACAGCATAAAAATCAATCAGGTAAGGGTATTCCTAAGTTTTTAAGAAGTAAAGGTAAAGAACCTGCTTTATTAGATATAATTGAAGGAAGAATTGACGTATCATCATTTTCACCTGATAAAATTAAATATAGATTAATTACTGAAGGTCATCTATTGGAAGAATGTAGTGTATGTAGTTTTACTGAGCGAAGAGTATCAGATTATAAAATACCCTTATTATTAAATTTTAAAGATAATAATAAAAAAAATTATAGAAAAGAAAATATAGAATTATTATGTTATAATCATTATTTTTTAACAGTAGGAGATATATTTTCAGATAAACAGATTAAAGGTATGGAAGATCACGTATCGGTTAATCAAAGTGAAGTTGAATGGGAAATGGATGATTATACAAGACAAAGATTAGAAGAATTAGGATTAGGTGATGAACCTGAAGAAGATTATATCTCATATAAATAACATGGCTAAAAAAACAAGAAATATTAAAAAGAATAAACATAGTCAAATAGTAAATGATTATGATAAAATTAAATCTAAACATCTTGAAAAATTAGCAAATAAAATGATTAAAGATGAGGAAAAAAAGGATAAATTAAGGAATTATAATATTAAGGGAGATTTTTTAAAAGACTTATAATATGATAAAAGAATTCAATTTTAAATCAAGAAAGGAGTTTGATGAATTTATAGCTAGAAAAGATAAAGAATTATCAATAGCTATAATAGATGGAATATCTAAAAATTTTAATAGCAAAAAACGTCACATTCATGTAGTTTCTATATCAATAGATGATGAGGATCAAATATACGACTTAACAGTAGAAAAAGATCAATTTTTAGATACATTAGAACAAAATTTAGATACATTAGTACAACATGAATTGTATGAAAAATGTAGTGAAGTAAAGGAATTAATCGATAAATTAAAAAACCAATAGTTATGAAATATTATTTTCCATATATAGTAGCAATATTATTTGCATCCTTATCAATAGTTTACACAGTAGATTATGAAAATCAAATAGAAACATTACAAAAAGAATTAGAAATAATTGATAGTTTAAATTGTACTATTGATAGTCTACAATTAGAAATTGATACATTAGTATTTGAAAATGAAATTTGGGATTATAATATTGAAAATAATACTACTCACTTACTATCAGCTATTATGTTTGTTGAATCTAATAATTCAGATTCAGCTTATCATGAAGGCGAAGATGCAGTTGGATGTTTACAAATAAGACAAACAATGGTTGATGATGTGAATAGAATACTTAAAAGACAAAAATCAAATAAGTTTTTCCATTATGAGGATAGATGGAATAGAGCTAAATCAATTCAGATGTTTGATATATATTGTAAACATTATAATTTAAACACAGCTGAAGAAATAGCAAGATGTTGGAATGGTGGTCCTAGAGGTTTTAATAAACCTCAAACACTTAGTTATTGGGAAAAAGTTGAGAATTATATGTCTATTTAATGAATAAAAAAACTGATGATTTTAACTTTCCATCATTTACTGATATGTTTGATGAATTTAGTGATGATGATTTAATTGCATTTGCTAAAGATAATCCACTAATATTACAAAAGTTGTGTATATTTTTAACAATTGATTTACAATTAGAAAAAGAATATAATGAAGACTTATGCAATTAGATTTGGATACCCGAGGAATTGTTCGTATATTTACGTATAAATGAGGTTAAAAACAAATAAAGGTTATGACAAATAAATATCAAAATGTATTATATTTTCACGGATTAGAAAGCAAACCAGGAGGTCATAAAGTACATTATCTTAATTATGAGGTTGATTTTGTAAAGGCACCTGAAATGGATTATACAGATCCCAATTTATTTGAAGATTGGTTGGATTATATTGAAAGAGAGGAACCAGATTTAATTATAGGTTCTAGTATGGGTGGATAT
>TARA_B110000046_G_scaffold62139_1_pt1 | contig 13791 bp, 11 predicted proteins | sample TARA_B110000046 | Tara Oceans TARA_B110000046 (sample SAMEA4397157) | marine metagenome | biome: Polar Biome; feature: [DCM] deep chlorophyll maximum layer (ENVO:01000326); material: water (ENVO:00002006), including particulate matter (ENVO:01000060) such as... | depth 40 m
ATAGACGCTGGAGTTATAGATTTTATAGTAGAAGACAAGTGGGTAGACTTACTACAACTAGTTTTAATAACAGTGATAGGAGCTTATTTTGGGGGAAGGTCCCTTGAAAAAGTAAAAAAAACAAATAGTAAAAACAAAAATTAGAAATTATGGCAAATAAAATGAACAACTCATATGGAAGTGGAGACATGGCAAATGAGAATACACCTAGTAGAGTTATGGGTATTGCAGAAGCTGGTAAAGAAAGAATGAATTCTTATGCTAGAGGCGGTGGTCTTAAAGGTTTTATGGGTGGCGGTGATGCAGTCTTTGGAGCAGCAAAAAAAGCTACATATGGCAACATGGGTAGAGCTAAAAAGAAATAAAGTTATGGAAAATAAAGTTAAATGTCAATGTGGCAACTCACAAGATCCAGAAGGTAACTGTGATGGTTCACATCTAAATAAATAAAATTATGGGTAAAGCAAGCAAAGCATCCTTTCCTATGCAAGGAGAGGTATTCAAAAGAGAAACAACTAATGGTTATTACAACCCTACTTCTGTTCAACAAGGTATTATCCAAAAAAAGAATAGAAAGTCAGTGGCTGCAAGAGCTAAGTTAGCTAAGAAAACAAATTTAAATCCACCACAAAAGTCTACTAGAGCAGCAGAACCTGTTCAATCAGCAGCTTTTAAAAATGGATATTGTAAATAAAAATAACTATGGCAACATTAACAGCACAAAAAATATCTCAAGCAGGTTTAGAACCTACATATGTAACTCCAGAAGCAGCTGGAGACTTGCTTGTTAATACAGCAATACAATTTTTTCACGTACAAAATGATAGTGCAGCATCTATAGTAGCTACAGTAGTACCAGTAGTAACTACAGTTGTAGATCCTTTATTAGGTATATTAGTAAAAGAAAATGCTGTACTCAGCTTAGCAGCTGGAGAAGAAGGGTTTTTAGGGCCTTTTGAAATAGATGCTTTTAATGATGCTTCAGGCACTATAAAAATAACATGTTCAGCAACGGCTAGTATTAATCTAGCTGCACTGTACTTATAAATAAAAAACAATGGGCTCATTACTTCAAGATGTCTTAGGATTATTTTCTAAGAAAAAATTTACACAACCTATTCCTTACGTACCAAGTAAGGATGACTATTTTGTATTATCTACAAAAGGGGATAGTTCATTAAATGTAATGGCCTACCTACCAAAGGTAGAGCAAACTTTAATCTCAGCTAAACAATTTGCTGATGCTATAGTAGCAGGTACAAATACTACATATGATTATAGTAGTGCACAAGATGGGGATAATGTTGATTTAATACTTACAGGATCTGATGCTACTATAGATATAGTAAAGCTTCTTGCTGGTACAAATATTACTCTAGTAGATAATGGCTCTAATAACATTACTATAAATAGTACAGATGAGTTTATTGGAACTGTTACTAGTATAGACGCTGGTATAACTGGAGATGCTCTTAGCATATCTGGTGTTCCAATCACTACTGCTGGTAGTATAGATTTTAGCTGGGGTGGTACAGCTTTAGAGTATATAGACGGTGAAGGTAATTTACAAGCTTTCCCAACAGTAGGTTCTATGACTTCATTTTTAATAAAAGGACAAACAGGAGTAACTCATACAATCACTGACGGTTTAACAGTTACAGTTAATGGAGGAGCTAAAATATCTACAGTTGGATCAATAGTAGATACTATAGAAATAATACATGATGATACTACAAGAACTGATACAACTTCAACAGCTACACCAATTGCAGGTGCTACATTTACTGCTATAGATGTAATTACTTCAGATGCACAAGGTCATATCACAGGTGTAAATACTAAAACAATAACTTTACCTCAATCAGCAGATGCTGGAGTAACTAAAATAATAGCGGGAGATAGAATTACTATAAGCCCAACAAGCGGTTTAGGTGATGTAACTATAACGGCAGACATACAAAGTGGTGGTGGAACTGTAACAAGCGTAGGCTTGGCAGCACCATCAGCATTCATTGTAAGTAATAGTCCAGTAACAGGCATAGGAACATTGACTCTTACAGGTGCAGGATTAACAACTGATTATATTGATGGAACAGGTGCATTACAAACTTTTCCTTCTATCCCAAGTGTACCAACAAATATAGTAGAAACAATAGTAACAGTAAACGGTACATATATTGATATGACACCTACAGTTGCTACAAGCGGAGATGTTACAGTATCAGCAACATTATCAGCAGTAACTGGTACAGATACTTCAGGCTTATTCTTAAGTAAAGATAATCTATGGTCAGCAATTCCAGGAGGTAATCCGGGAACAGTTACAGTTGTTAATTATACTTCAGATATTGCAGCCTTTACTGCCTCAGTAACAAATGGAACATCACAACCTTTAATTGAATTAAATTTAAACGGAGGAACAGCAGGACAATTCTTACAACAAGATGGAAATTGGGCAACTATTCCAGGAGGAAATTTTGTAAGTTTAACTACAACAGGAGCTTCTGGTGATGCGGCAACTCTAGTTAGTGGTGTATTAAATATACCTACACCAGTTATACCAGCTGTACCATTTACAAGTTTAACTACTACAGGAACATCAGGTGTTGCAACATTAGCATCAGGAGTATTAAACATTCCTAATTATGCAGTAAGCGGTGGTGGAACAGTTACTGATTTTTCAGCTGTAGTTATGGGTGGAGTTCCAGATGCTATATCTTTAATGGTATTTGATTCTACTACTACCCCTAGATTAGAAGTATCTTTTGGAGGAGTGGCAGGTCAGTATATAAATGGATTAGGAGTATTAACTACATCTGATTTTATGACTACCTTAACAACTACTGGAGCTAGTGGTGCTGCTGCAACATATGTAGCAGGTACAAATACATTAAATATTCCTACACCGGTAATTCCTTTTACAAGTCTAACAACAACAGGTTCAGGATTATCTACTTTAGTAAGTGGAGTATTAAATATACCTCTTTCAGGTGGTGGAAGCATGAGTAGTTGGACAGCCGGTGATGGCACTGGTATTGAACCTGTAACAGACGGATTAGAAGTTCAGTTTAGAGGTCTAGATAAGATAAGCACAAACATAGCACTTGTTGGAACTGACATACAATTAGATATTGATCATGATGATACAACCAGAACAGATACAACATCAGCAGTATCTCCAGCTGCAGGAGGTACTTTTACAGTAATAGATTCTATTACACAAGACGCAACAGGTCACGCTACAGCAGCAAATGTTAAAACAATTACATTACCTGGTGCTGCATCTGTACCAACAATGACATCAACGGTTCTTGGTATTGGTAAATTATTTAGTGATGTTGTACAAACACAAAGTGTTATTCAATTATATTCTGATGAAAGGAAAACTTATGGTGTTCAATTTAATTCTAGTAATCAACTAGTTGTAAATGTACCTTGGACAGATAGTGCTTATACTTTACCTTTAATGACCACTACTTTAAGAGGTGGTGCTATGTTAGGCTCAGTATTAACTAATGCAATAGATGCGGATACACCTGAAAGAGAAAAAAGAACATATGGTGTACATATGGTTGACGGAACTGAGCAGTTAGCTGTTTATGTTCCATGGGATGCTTCAGGCGGTGGTGTTGTACAAAGCTTAACAACAACAGGTCATACAACAGCAACTTTAACCGGTGGTGTTTTAAATATACCTGATAGTCTTCAAGGTTTTGGTTTACAAACAGCAACTGTATCAACAGGTAGTCCATTAACTGGTATAGCTACAAATGGTCTCTATTTATTGACACCTAGAAGCTATGCAGGATTTGGGAACGTTGGTTTTGTTCCAGCAGGAGGAACTGATAAATTATTTTTAAGAGGTGATGGTATTTGGAGTGCTATAGGTAGTAGTTATAGTTTACCTACAATGACTTCAACAATATTAGGTGGAGGTAAATTATTTTCAGATGTAACAGCGGCAGCAGTAGAACCTTTAACTGAAACTGGAAAAAGAACTTATGGAGTTCAAATGAACTCTAGTGATCAGTTATGTGTTAATGTACCATGGACTGGTGGAACTTATACTGGTTGGTTACTTGGTGGTGATTTAGGTACTGCTGAACCAATTGCAAATGGAAATACAGCAAATATAGCAGGAGGTATTGGTTTAACAACTTCAGTAACTGCACCAGATACAGTAACAGTTGATTTAGATAATACAGGTGTAACTGCAGGAAGTTATACAAATGCAAATGTAACTGTAAATGCCCAAGGACAAGTTCTTACAGCAACCAATGGTAGTGGAACAGCACTACCTTATACATCATATGTAGCGTTCTGGACACATCCAAAAGGTCTGCCTATAAGTGTTACTGAACTTTCAAATGATACAGGTTGTCAATGGAATTGGGATCTATCAGCTTCAGTAAGTGGGTTATATACAATAGTTCCTTCAGCACCCGGAGACCCTGCAAGTTCATGTGCTGGTTCAGGAGGCAAAAACTTTTGGGTAATGGCTAATGGACAAAGTACACCTACAGAAGGTGGTATTCCAGCAAACATATTTTTTAAAGATGTAGAAAATCAAAAAGTAGTTCTAAATTTCTTAGAAGAAAACGGTACAGGAAGTACTAAAGGTGTAGATAGGGGTAATATTGAAATTAGATTATACACAATAAGATAAATAATAAATAAGACAAGATGAGTATATATATCCAAGAGGTCCTAGGCCTATTAAAGAGAAACAAAAAGAAACTTATCCTTGATAAAAAAAAGGATCATTTTGAATTTGGTAAACTTTACCAAAACAGTTCTTTAAACAACGCTGGAACTTACGGTCCTCAAATGGAACCTTTTGTAATTAAATGGGGTGATCTTGTGTGTCAAGCAACTGAAAACCTTACTAGAACACAACCTGGTTCTGGTAATAATGGTTATGTTCCTGTTTATACTGACCCAGAAGGCACATGTTCTTGGGATACTCTAAAAGATTCTATAATTACACAAAATGCTGTTGGTGATACTATAAATATAGCAGGAAACTTATATGTAACAGGAACTATAACAACTCCTACTTTAACTGAAGACCGTGTAGTTATAGTTGGTCCCGGTGGAGTATTAGAAGATGATGGTAATTTTACAATGGATGGTACAACTTTTACAGCTAATGTAGATGTAGTACATGGAACTGATGTACCAGCAGGTACTCCAGCCCAAACAACAAGAATAAACTCTAATCTTAAACTAGAAGGACCTGTTTATGATTCACTAGGTGTTATTGGTGGACTTAATAAAGTACTTGTTGGTTTAGCAGATGGTAGAGTAAAGTGGCAAGATGATGATGTGGTTGAAGCATTAACATACGGTGCACTATGGCAAGGGGATCCAACAAATTATAAAGTAGAATTATTAATAGGTGCAGTGGATCAGATTCTTATATCTGATGGAACTACTTTTTCATGGCAAGATAATCCATCAGTTAAATTACCAGATGTTTTATGTGATATATTTAGAATTCCTTTATGGGCACCAGACAATGAAACTATAGGTTGTTCATTAATGATTCAAGATGGTGATGGAATAGGTACACCAGCAACAGAAGTAAAAAATGAAGGCAAACTTCACCAGGTAGGTGACGTAAGATTAGATACAGTAACACAAGATGATACTCTTACACAAGTTTTAGTAAGAGATCCGGGTGCAGCTAATGTAGTTAAATGGAGAGATGCATTAAGCATTGTTCCAGAATTAGGTTGGGATTTATTAGATCCTCAACTAGGAGTAGCTGATTGGGATGTTGTAAAATATAATGGGTATATGGAATCAACCCCAGCTGATACTACAACATTTAGAGCTATAAGACCCAATAATGTTACTTCAGGTCAAGAAGGTTATTTTGTATTTGTAGCAGAAAGAGCAGATATACCATTAGATTATTTAATATTTTCAGGTGTAAATGGCTCTCTACCAACTAAAGTTAGAACAACTTGGACTGGTAATCAAGCAGCAGGTAACCCATATACACCTACAGCACAGGCTGGAGGTTTTTGGCAGCAAGGTACAGCAGTAAAATTTCACTGGATATTACGTGTTGATGCAGGAGGAAATGAAATCATATGGTGGGATGCATGTTGTGAAATAGCTGCATTAAATCAATGCCCTATTGTAACTGACACAAGTTTTACTACAAATGAAGATACAGCAATAACAGGCCAAGGATTGCCAGCAACAGATGACGGTACTGGAACACTTACTTGGTCAATAGTTACACCACCTCCAGCAAATGAGGGTGTAATAACATTAAATGCAGCAACTGGTATATATGATTTTACACCAGCTGCAGACTTTTGTGGTTCAGGAACTTTTACCTGGCTAGCTAATGATACTTTTTGTGATAGTAATTTAGGTACTGTTACTTATAATATAACATGTGTATGTGATGTACCATCTTTTGCAGTTTATAGTGGTCCAGGTGTAGCATGTGGTGCAGCATCAATAGCACCAGTGCATACAGGTTCAGTAGGTGACCCATATAATTGGGAAGGTGATTATTGTGATCCTGATAATGCATATACTGATGTAACTCTTACGTCAGAATATTCAACGGATGGACAAACAACATGGAATGCAGGTTTGCCAGCTAACTTTACATTACAAAAAGATGTTGACTTAGCAGGTAATGCAACACCTTGGAAATTTGCTTTTAAATCTACAAGTGTGCCTGCAGGTACTTTATCTTTTAGATTAACATTAGTTGATACGGATGCAGCATGTACAAGCCAATATATATTTAATGTAACAGCCGCTCTAGATATATTAAATAAATTTGAATTTCAAGTAGATAATATTGCTACAGTAAATGCTGGTAATAGTAGAGTGCCTCAAGCAACAAATACTAATTTAGGTATGTTTGGAGCAACAGGTGGGGATTGGGCAACACCAGCTTATATGACTAGTCCAGGTTGGTTTGGGAGCAATCAGATACGTGGTAGAAAAATGACTGATACGTCAACTCAACCAGCTGGTATTCCAGGTTCAGGTGTAACCAACGGAACAATTGTTAGTGGAGTTTCAGCAACAGGAGGTACTTACCCTGGAATAGGAACAGCAACATTTCAGATGGTGATGTATACAGCCTTAAATGAGATAATGGTGTTTGTAGATACTTCACCATCTAATGATAATATAGCAGTAGGACAAACAGTTATATTTGACGCAGCTACAATAAACGCAGCATTCTCAATTTCAGCAGGACAAAATGTTACTGGTGTCTTAACATGTCTTATAAGACCTGAAGATATTGCATATGCTCCTTTAGCTACTGGTACAATCACATTAGCACAAGGTATAAATTCAGCACATGGTTGTAATCAAGGTGCTTTTAAAATATATGCTCAAATAACAAATTCTGCAGGAGTGGAAGAAACTTATTTAGTAGAAAGATCATCTACTTCTAATGCATCTCCTGATAGTCCTTATTTATTACGTTACACATTAGATTCATATCAACCACCATCTTCATATGTAAACTATATAAATGGTATGTCATGGACAAGGCTTAATGAAAATACTCAACAAGGTAATTTAGGTGCTCCTGGTATTGTAGATATAGATAATATAGATTTAACAAGAAGGGGAACTACAAACTCTCAATGTAATACTATTTGGAATTATGCTCATTGTTATAGTCCTACTACAACTCAAGGAGGTGCAGGTTCAAATTACTCTACAACTGGTGCTAAAAGGATGCAGCAATCTTTATTAAATACTATTGCAGCAAATACTGCTGATGGTTTAGTTAGATTTAAAATTGTAGGAGATACTTGGAGACCAGCTCAGTGTAGTACTCCTGCAACAGCTACAGTTACAGCTGTATCTGGCGGTGCAGTAACAGCATGGACTCTAAATACAGGAGGTAATGGTTATACTTCTTTTCAGGGTCAACCCAAAGTAAACTTTAAAACTAGAGCTACAAGTGGTTCTGGTACAGGCTTAGATGTCAGAGTAACAATGTTAAATAATGCAGGAGCAGTTGTACAAGGTCCAATACTTACTGAACCAGCTTCACCAAACGGTGTAACCTATGGAGGAACTGGATATTCTGTAGGAGATACATTTAATATAGATGCAAATGCTACATATGTAGCCACATCACACGGTGATGTTGCTTCTTTTAGAATGTTTAAAGAAAATGTAGCAGGTACCAATCAAGTAGAGATATTTAATGGACCACCATGGAATAATGCTGGTAATAACACAACATTCCAGGCCGGTGATGGTACAGCAGTACAAGTAGATATTTTTAATGATACAGTAACAATAGTTTAATTAAAGCTAATGTGACTATATGAAATTATTAAATAAATACTTAAGAGGTAAGGATTGGTTAGTAGATCAATATAATAGAAATAGAAAATATGAAGATCATATTAACCCTAAAACTGAAAAGTCTGAATTAGCAGATGAAATATCATTTAGATTATTAGCAACTAAAAATCACCCGGATTATAAATGGTTAAAACAAAAACTTAAAAATCATGGATAAACAACAAACAAACTCAGCAAGCAACCCAGCAAGCCCACATAGACCACAAACACAAGGAAGTGGGTCAGTAGTTAAATATTCTGAAGGTGGAGGGAAAGGTGGTTTTAGACCAAACCCAGATACCACTGTACTAGGTACTATGAATGGTATTATGAAGGATAAATATAATAATAAATAAAATTATACTTTTTCATTAGCTTCAAGTTCTTTTTGAAGACACGCCAAGGCACGCCATGCAACTTTAGCAGTGTGACGAATTCCATCATCATCTATAGTTCCAGCATCAATTAGATGTCTGGCTAATGCATCAAGGTCATCATTAGATTTATTACGATCCCAATGTAAAGGTTTGTCAGGATGATGCTGTTGATTACCTGCAAGTGATACTTTGGCAATCTCCATAATAGCATCCGGGAAATATCTTAATACACCAGTAAAGACTGGTCTTTCTTTTCTTTTTTCTTTATTCATATCTGTGGCCATATTACTACTATATTCATGTGTTTTTCTTTTTTAAGAGTATTAATAAGGGTCAGAGCCTGTGAAATTACAAAAAACACAGACTCTGGTTGGATTTCCCTCTAAAATGGTTTTAGTTTATTTTTTGAACTTAACCATAAGCAAAATATTATTCCTAAGATGATGCATGCAAACTTAATCATCTATCCATATGTACATCTTGAACTAATCTACTATGTGTTACGTCCTCATCAATTTCAATTGCATAGTCTGTGTCTGACATAGTTATACCTAATTCAGAATTATCATTACTTAATTCAAATGCATTAAGGTTTAGACTATTGTTTAGACAGTTTGTTGTCATAAAATCATGAAAGTTTTGTTGATCAGACAACCAGTCCCTAGGATGGGCCTTTTTTAATGCATGTGTAACATGATTATAAAAGCTCCAAGCTGAAGTTGCAAAAGTATCATAATCATAACTAGGCTTTTCTAATTCAGATTTAACACAACTCATTTGCTGTGTGTCAAGAAGATCTTCTTCAATAAATAGTCTACCTACAAGCTCAGCCTGCTCACATTGAGATAAACTAATACTTTTTAAGGTTTCTTTATCTGCAATGATACGTTTGTAATACTTTTCAGCATTCTTAATTTGATCTGCCAGATGCACTTTAACATCATAATCAGCAGATCCAGTATGCTTTCTTTTAAAGTTCATCATGTCTCCGGCAATCATACCATTGTAACATACTGCTACATATGCACCAATTGCACATTGAAATCTTGTACTCTTGTCATAAGAGTTTGTCCAGGCAAACATCATTCCTAATTCTTTCTCTGCACTAATTTCTTTATCAGTTGTTTGAGAAGGATAGATATGATATATGCCTTGTGCTACATTGGCATTCATGTTTGCTCTATATATTTCTTTATTAATTGTAAATCCACCAGCACTAAATAAGGCTAATGTATTGTCTATCACTGACTTATGTGATACTACTGTATAACTCTTACCATGAGTTGGTAAGGGTGTGTTTTCCAGATATGATCTGGTAACGTCTGTTGGTTTTTTGTAACCCATATTATAAACTTTTAAGGTGTAAATATAATAAATTTAATTGACTCAGCAAATTAATCTTTTACAAATTGTCCATTAATCATTTTGCCTGTACGTTTTGAGATTACGTTATAAGCTGATTCAAGACAATATTCTAAAGATACATTCTGCATCTTAGCCTGAATAATCAAGGTGACCATAATATCACCCATAGCATCAATGATCTCTTCACGGTCATCACTATTGATAGCAGTGCAAAGCTCAGTTACTTCTTCTAATGTCTTCAATGCTTGAGCCATTGGTGTAGCTGCATTATCTGGTCCTTGATCTTTATCAAGGATACCTTTTTCTTCTGCCCAGTTTTCAACTGCACATTCTAATTCAAAATAATCCATATCTATTGTTTTAGTTTGTTAATGTCCCATTTACAGACTATTTTTGGTACATATTTGTATCAAATACAGACTACTATTGGTACATAATTGTCCAGTTTATTAGTTAAAAAACTGGACACTTAATACTGTTTTAGTTATTTTTAAAATGGCATACCCGGCATTCCTCCACCCATTGGTGGCATAGCACCCATAGGATCTTCATCCATGATTAATGCACATTCTGTTGTTAAAATCATACCAGCCACTGATGCAGCATTTTCTAATGCAATCCTTGTTACTTTTGCGGGATCAACAATACCTGCTTCTAACATGTCAACGTATTCATCAGCCTTAGCATCATATCCTGTTCCAATTGGCTCAGTTAATACTTTTTCTAATTTAACATCAGCACTAACACCTGCATTTTCACAGATAGTTCTAAAAGGAGCTTCTATAGCTCTAGCTACAATGTCAATACCAGTAAGTTCATCAGTATTTTCAGAGAGATGAAGATGAGAACGTAATATTCTACCAGATCTTATTAAAGCAATTCCTCCTCCTGGAACAACGCCTTCTTCAACAGCAGCTCTGGTTGCAGCTAATGCATCATCAACTCTGTCTTTTTTCTCTCTCATTTCAACTTCTGATATTGCACCAACATAAAGAACAGCAACACCACCGGATAGCTTAGCTAAACGTTGTTGTAATATTTCTTTATCATTGCTATTATCAGAACTATCAATTTGAAATTGAAGATTCATGACTCTTTCTTTAATATAATCAGGATCACCTAAACCATTTACAATAGTAGTATTTTCTTTATCTATAGTAATTGTTTCAGCTTTACCTAAATCTGCTAGGGTAGCACTTGCAAGAGTAATATCATTTTCTTCAGATATAACGGTCCCTCCTGTTAGAACTGCCAAGTCTTCTAACATACCTTTTCTTCTTTCCCCAAACCCTGGAGCTTTCACTGCAGCTATCTTGAGGCCGCCTCTAAGTTTATTAACCACTAAAGTAGCTAATGCTTCTCCGTCAACATCTTCTGCTATAATTAATAATGATTTACCTGATTGAGCTACTAACTCTAGAATAGGTAACAAGTCTTTCATAATAGAGACTTTACTATTAATTATGAGAACATATGGGTTTTCTAACTCAACAGATAATCTTTCCTGATTTGTTATAAAGTGTGGAGATAGGTATCCTCTATCAAATTGCATTCCTTCTACAACTTCAACATGAGTTTCAGTTCCTTTAGATTCTTCAACAGTTATAACACCATTGACACCAACTCTAATAAAAGCTTTAGCCAATAAAGAACCAATAGTATCATCATTATTAGCAGAAATAGTTGCCACTTGTTGTATTAAATCAGAAGATCTACCTACTAAAGTAGTAACACTCTTCAAATTATCTACAACAAGAGACACTGCTTTCTCTATACCTTTCTTTAAGTCCATTGGATTGGCCCCGGCTGCTACGTTCTTAAGCCCTTCAGTTACTATTGCTTGAGCCAACACAGTAGCCGTGGTAGTTCCATCACCTGCTAAGTCATTAGTTCTGCTAGCAACTTCTTTAACCATCTGAGCTCCCATATCTTCTAAAGGATCATCTAGTCTAACTTGTTTTGCAACTGTTACACCATCTTTAGTTATTTGTGGGCCACCAAATGACTTTCCTATAATTACATTTCTCCCTTTAGGACCCAGGGTTACCTTAACTGCATTAGCTAAGGTATCCACTCCATTTTTTAAACCATTTCTGGCTTCTACATTGAATTTGATTTTTTCTGACATGTTTTTTATTTAAAATAATTTTAATTGATTTGATGCAACAGATAATATAGAGTTTATTTCAGATTCAATAGCTTGTAAATAGTATAACTTATCAATGTTGTATGTTTCCCATTTAGGTTCTACTTTCATTTTATTATATACTGTTTGCAACCAGCGTCCTGCTTCTAATTGTATCTCTCTATCATCTTTTTTATTTACTTTAGTAATTTTAACACCTGCTTTAGATATAAAGTATCTATTGATCTTTTGTAGATTAACTTCTTTAAGCTCACCCTTTTCTATTGATCTTGCAACTTGTTTCCAATCACCTTTTGATTTACCACCTATACAGTAATCTAGAATGTTTTTATTTTCATCTAAATAATGCTCAGGTAATTTATCATTTACAAAGTATTGATATATAGCTTTTGGTATAACTAATTTTGACTTATTCTTATGCAATTGAAGATTATGAAAATCAAATCTACCTTTTAACTTAACTGGAGCAAAACTAAACTTATCATTATTTACTTTAAATAAGTAATGAGGTTGACTCTGTTTAATTTCTCTCCATTGAGTAATGTCTACATCAACATAGTTATTTACACCAATATAATTATTGACATCAGCTAAAATAAGCTTTTGATATTCATCATGTTCTAAGTTAAGATTAGTTTTTTCTTCCCATTCTTTACAAATTTGCATATACTCTTCTACATGTGTCTTTGGTATAAGTGTTTCTACACCATCAGTATTTTGTAATAAAGCAACAGCTCCAGGAATTCTTTCCATTATTTGTTCATATAACATCATCAATGTTAATTGACCATTAATAGTAATCTTACAAAACAACTCAGGATCATAAAAGAAACTATTCACATCATTGCTAAGGCCAAATGTTGAGTTAAGTATAATCTTATATACATAGTTCATTGGATTGCTCTTAGGTATCTTCTTACGTTCCTCAAAGAACCACTCATACTGATCACAGAACTCTTCCTTTGGGAAGTGACCAGGTGACCATTGATTCTTTATAGCTAGGTTAGGATAATAACTAGTAACGTCTGATGACATTATAACCATATCTTCTGTACTTTCATAAATACCTTTGCTAGCAGCACCATGTGCACCACCTGTACCAAAATGAGTTACTAAACCTTTGTAGTCTAATTTATACTTAAAGCTACCTTTAAGATTATTAGCATCAACTTCTAATGCATTAAACCTTTGTAAAAGCATATTAAACTCAGGAGATGTAAACTTAACATAAGGTAGAATAATATCTTTGACTTTTATTATATCTCTATGTGTTCTCATATTTCTAAGATCTCTCTTAGGTATGTTTAACTTTTGAGTTAAATAATAACCAAATAATTCTTTACTTATTCTAGGCTCTGATGCACTGAATAGATTAATACCATAGGTTTTAGTTAATTCTTTTCTAAGACCAATCTGTGATTTAGCTCTATTGTATATCTCTTTAGTAGACTTAACATCATTTACACAATACTCAAGAATTATATCTATTTCTTCTTGTGTAGTTATCTCTGTCTCATGATGAATAGGCATATCTAAAATGTTTTGCCAATCCAT
>TARA_B110000046_G_scaffold186035_1_pt1 | contig 13748 bp, 13 predicted proteins | sample TARA_B110000046 | Tara Oceans TARA_B110000046 (sample SAMEA4397157) | marine metagenome | biome: Polar Biome; feature: [DCM] deep chlorophyll maximum layer (ENVO:01000326); material: water (ENVO:00002006), including particulate matter (ENVO:01000060) such as... | depth 40 m
GGGTTTTACTGCTGTTCAGGGGGCGAAGTATCTAATAACCTAGTATTTTAGTCAACTAAATACCTGATTAGTTTGATTAGTTATTTGTTGATGATACGCTGCACCGAAGACAACAGGCCACGCAGTATGGACACTTCCATTTGGTCCATACGGGTGCGGTTGAACAACCGTCGCATGCGGGTTAGCAACTGCTTGGGGTTTTCTGGATCATAAAAGCCTAGGTCTTCCATCGTTCTAGCCAGATGCTCATGAAAGTACTCGAGATCATCGGCAGTCACTGGCGGCTGATCCCATTCGGCCAGCGAAGGAAGGTTGCCCTCTTCATCTGCGAGACTGGCCATGCGAACCTCGTAGGCTAAAACCTGTACCGCCGTCGCTAGATTTAGCGAGCTGTAGTCTGGATTTGAGGGGATGTGCACGTGGTAGTGACATTTTTGTAGCTCGTCATTGGTCAAACCGCGATCTTCGCGACCGAATAGGAGTGCCACATCATGTGTCTCGGACTCTTGCCAGATTCGCGCGCCACATTCGCGAGGATTGATGAGCGGCCAGGGAATTCTGCGCTCCCGAGCACTGGTGCCAACTACTAGGCCACAGCCTGCAATAGCTTCATCAACGGACTCAACGATTTTGGCATTGGCCAACACATCTCTGGCACCCGCCGCTCGCCACACGGCTCTTGGCGCCGGATATTCGCGAGGCTGAACCAGATATAGTTCGGTAAGGCCCATATTTTTTATGGCCCGCGCAGCACCGCCAATATTGCCCGGGTGAGTAGTATTGACTAATACAATTCGAATTTTTGCCTGACGTTCGGTGGTGGACACAATAAGCCTCTTACTGATAAATTCTGCTGCCAAATTTTGGGCGCGAGTGTAGCAGAATCAGGCTTCTCTGGCACAGTAGTTCTGTTACAATGCCCGCCGCTCTTTAAAGTCACTTGGAAACCGCCCTATGCAACCTATGGTTAATATTGCCCTTCGCGCTGCCCGCCAGTCAGGCGAAATGATTGTTAAATCTGCCGACAATCTCGATTTAGTGAAGGTTGATGAAAAGGGTCGCCATGACTTTGTCACTGAAGTGGATCGCCGCTCGGAAGAAACCATCATCTACAATATCAAGAAAGCTTACCCAGACCATCGTTTTCTCGGTGAGGAAAGTGGTGTCAGTGGTAATTTAGACAGTGATGTTGAATGGATTATTGATCCGTTGGATGGCACCACTAATTTTGTTCGCGGTATTCCCCATGTTGCTATTTCTATTGCTTGCCGTATCAAGGGCAAACTGGAGCATGCGGTAATTCTAGAGCCCTTCAAAAATGAGGAATTTACTGCCAGTCGCGGTAGCGGGGCTAAGCTTAATGGCCGTCGTATTCGCGTTTCTGGCCGCACTGAAGAAGCTGGGGCACTCTATGCCACTGGCATTCCATTTAGCGCTCCCTCTTTTAATGAAATGGATAATTATCTGGCCTGCATGCGCGATTTCGCAGACAACTCTGCGGGCATCCGCCGCATGGGTGTGGCCTCCTTGGACCTTGCCTATGTCGCTGCGGGACGCATGGATGTGTTCTGGGAAATGTCTTTAAAGCCTTGGGATATTGCTGCGGGCGTACTGATTGTGCGTGAAGCTGGCGGTATGGTGAGCGACTTTCAAGGGGCTGAAAAGTTTATGGATACAGGCCATATTCTGGCCTGTACACCAAAACTATTTAAGCCATCACTCAAGGTGCTAAGTAAGCACCTTGGTCATATAAAGTAACACCTAAGCTGATTCTAGATAACAAATACACTGCGTTCGAATAACCAATAAGCACTGCAAATACCAATAGCATAGACTGCAGCCTCGGCAAGTTTGTCGCGGTGCTTGGCGATAATTGCGATTCTAGTAACCGCCGCTACCAGCACCAGCACAGCCACAATAAAGACCAACTGCCCTAACTCAACACCAATATTGAAGAACAATAGTGCATGCACTTTCATTGAGGCGGGCAAACCTAACTCCTGTAACACCACTGCAAAACCAAAACCATGCAATAGACCAAACACTACTGAAACGCTCACTGGGTGGCGCCAGGTAAAACTGTCTTGCTCACCGCCACGCCTATGTTTAACGATTTCTACAGCCAACAACAAAATACTTAGGGCAATTAAAAGCTCAACCAACTCAGTGGGCAGGCGAAAAATATTGAGGGTCGCCAGACTCAAGGTAATTGAATGGGCGACGGTAAAGCCGGTCACTGTGAGTAGCAAACGTTTAAAGCTACCCGCAATTATTATTAGGCAGATCACAAAAAGTAGATGATCGGTACCAACCAGAATATGCTCTATGCCCGCCACTGTGTATTGTTTTGCCACATCATTCGACGACGACGCCAAGGGTATTTCGATGGTGGTTTTTTCAGGGCCGGAAAATACCTGTACTGGATCGCCGACAAGTGGTTTAAACACAATCAATGATGTTAGCGCGGGATTACTATTTGGATAAATAAGCCGGATAGAAAATGCTGGATTGGCCTGCTCGCAGCGGAATAACTTTCTGCCTAGTAAGCCTGCAGGACGTCCGCTGACTCCGTTGCCAGCGAGCCTGCAGCTACTGTGACTAAGTTCAACAGCCGGCTCTTGACGGTCAGGCATGACCGGAGGTATTTTCCACTTTAGCAGATACTGAGCGCCTTGCTGTTCAATAATTTCAACATAAACGGGTCGCGCCTCATCGGCCATCGAAGGCATGGAATATACTGCCAAAAGAGTGATAAGTGTAAAAATCAGCCGCATTATTATTGCTGGCTCTGATCGATGATCTTATATTTGTCCATTAACTTATTGATTGCCTCACGCTTTGTCTGTCGTTGCTGCTGGCGCTGAACGTCAGCTAAAACAGTTGAACTAATTTCAGCAAAGCCTGGAATATAGGCGGGTGTATTCTTTTTAACTAAAACCAGATGCCAACCATAACTCGACTGCAGCGGTCCCTGCCAGCTGTCCGAGACGCCAAAGGCAAATAGGCTACCTTTAAATTCATCGCCAAAGTGGCTACCAATTTCGTCATCATCGCGATTAACATAGTTGCGATTATAGAGAAAACGCTCACCGTAACGTGGCGCATTTTCAAATGGCACCTGCTCCGCATTTAATGTTTTGAGAAGTGCTCCGGCGATATCTTTGGCCTCACTAACATCTCGATTATCCGCAGAAATAAAAACATGAGTAAACGTGGTCGAAGCCGCCTTTTTATAATCTTGCTGATACTCTGTGTAATAGTCTCGTAAATCATCTTCGCTTAAAGGCTCGGCTTCGTTATAAAAACCCTGAGCCAGATAATCCATTTTTTGAATAAGACGACGGCGAATAATTTGATCATTTTTATTCAGATTCAATGCCATGGCTTCACGAAACAACACTTCATTGCGAGAATAGTCATCCACTAGGCGCTGTCGATCTTCAGCGCTCATAGCCTCGAGAGCAGCCTTGGCTTGGCTGGGCTTAAACATCTTGGCCTGCAACTGCATAAAGTGGAGCAGCACCTGATCATCAACCAAAATACGGTATTGCTCATTAGCGTAGTCATCGGAATTTATCAGCCGTTCACCCCCCAACAGCATCAATGCAATTAATAAGAATTGGATCAGAGGTTCTTTTAATAATTTGCGCATAGAGCCTTCTTTAGTGATTACCAGCCGATATCCCCGAATCGAAATAATAGCAAAAGGTATAAGCTTAGCTTAGAGCCGGTGAGTATTTAATTTTTGATCTGTTTAGGGCTGATACCAAATAGGTGATGTGTAGGCACGTTCTTGAATGGTCTTTGCCCCCCTTGGTGGTTCATCTAACTGCAGCGCCAAGGCATCAAATAATCCATTACGCGGTGTAGGTATTTGTAATACTCGCACATAGTAAAAGGCTGCTTGCTCTTGGTCAAAGTCTGGATCAGACCATTGCACAGTGAATTCGGCCTGCCCAATACTATTGGTGTAGCGCGCTGAGGTGAGGTCAACGGTGTTACCTACCGGGGGAAGCTTACCCTTCGCATCCAACTCACGACCATCGGACCAGGCAACATTGTAAACGCGCTCGTGCTGCTGGCCGACAGCATCAACCCAACCCTTAACCATTTGGATACGATCAAGATTGGCGTCTAGGGGATCCTTAACTGCACGCATTAAAAAACGAGGCGCTGTATTTAAATCATTAGCTTGCAAGTCCCCGCCCATGGGCACACCATATTTGTAACCGATGGCCGCAAAGTCTTCAGATTGCGCGGCACTGTCTGGAAAAATCCAGCCGCCAAACACCTGTACGCGCATCCGCGGACCGCTGGTGGCATAGGTCTCTTTGCGCTTGAATGCTGCGTAAATGGCTTCGCGGTTATTCTCTAAAGCCCAGACCGCCGCCAACCCAGAGGCAGACATATCCCAGCCATCAGCACCCGTAGGGTTGCCAAGCACTGGTGCTTTAGTTTCAGGCGTGGAGTCTTTGGCCATCTTGCCCCAGAAATTGCCCTCTTCCGGTGATGACAAACCCGAGTGAGCATCGGTTGAACCAATAAAGCCAAACTTGTAAGGATTAACGCCGATTTTTTGCGCTACAGCGAGCCCCTTTTTGAGCGCCGGACGAACATAGTCGCCGGGAGAAACCGCAGTTTTACTCTTTGTCGTTTGGATATAGTGCTCGTAGGTTTCAAAATCAGCAAACTCGTCCTCTGGCGAAAACTGTGGGTGGGTTTCACTATCACCTTTAATTTGCGTAACTTCAGCAATGGGTTCCCACTGCATGCGCGTGCGCGCATAGTCGGCGGTAATTAGCTGCCCCTTTACTGTCGTCGTGCCAAACATATAGCCTTTAGAAATATTGGAGTTGTGAGGGATAGAGATAAAACGGCTGTCCGTAAGCGCAGCAGTGTCCGCTAGCCACTGCCAAAGATCCTCTGGATACTGACTCTGATCTGACCCATAGGGAATGTACTGACTGGCTTTATCGGCACCATCTGGGGTAACGACAATCCGGTGTAAATTGGCACCAGTGGGAATTGAGCTCCATTCCCAGCCCAAAATACTGGTAAAAGTACCTGGGTCATTATGCTTTTCTGCCGCCACAATAATATCCTGCCAGGCATCTTTTGATATGCCGCTGGTATCACCAAAAATCGCAAGGCCACCAATATTATTATGTATATCAGCAACTGGATCACCGCCCTTTACGGCCGCAGACTTAGGCAAGAATCGACCAAAAAAAGCACGACCTAGGTCGTCGTCCAGCGCATTATTGAGCGCTCTGACAGCCAACCAGCGTTTAATCGAACCATACCAACCAATATCTTCCCACTCGATAGTGTCATTGCGAATCTCACGCATCACACCAAGCATTTCGGCATGATCTGACACCACCAAGAAATCCAGCGGCGTATTAATTTGTACCCGAGCCCGATTGTAGGGATGAATAACCGGCTCTCCTTTAGCCCAACGATAGGCGGTGTCTGGGTCAGCGCTGAAGTTATTATTTAGGAAGGCGTCAAAAGAATAGGAGGTATGTAAATGGGTATCACCAAAGTATAACTGTGTCTTTGCGTCATCAGCGGGCTGCGCAAAACAGGCAACTGACAGCATAAGCAGTGCCAGCGGCTGCAAAACAGTATATGTACCTACTTTCATGTTAATTCACCTAAAAAACTCGTCGTGTATAAGAGTGTAGCTTAACCGATTTTAATCAGATTTTAACGCTCTATTATCTGACTCAGGGGTACTTGGCATAGCCGCCATTAAAGCAAACCTTTGCCGAAAAACGACTGTGCTGTACAGTAGTGTTATTCCCCAATTCAAAGCTAAAAATACTAATGCATAGTTTCTCGAGAGCCACTGGAATTTCAGTTGTTGTTGCCAATATGGTCGGTACCGGGGTCTTTACCAGCCTAGGGTTTCAGTTGCTGGGCATTCAGTCTCCTTTTGTACTAATGATGCTGTGGTTTGTCGGCGGTTTAACCGCCCTGTGCGGCGCACTGACCTATGCAGAGCTGGGCGCCAACCTGCCTCGCTCTGGCGGTGAGTATAATTTTCTATCACGACTTTACCACCCCTGCGCTGGTTTTATCTCTGGCTGGGTATCAGCGACAGTCGGCTTTGCTGCGCCAGTGGCACTGGCTGCCATGACTTTTGGTGCCTATTTATCGGCCGTATTTCCCGAACTTTCAAAAACCTGGACAGCAGTATCCCTAGTCGCGGCACTCACGCTGGCGCACTGCCTATCACGCAAAGCTAGCAGCAGCGTTCAGCAAATATTTACCGCACTTAAGTTACTCTTAATACTGCTATTTTGCGCAGTGATCTTGATCTGGGGCAATAGCCCCCAAACCCTTAACTTTGCACCCCAAGCCGGGGATGAAAAGCTACTCTTTAGCGGCGCATTCGCGGTGGCCCTTATTTATGTCAACTACGCCTACACAGGCTGGAATGCCGCGACGTATGTAACCGGCGAGATGAACAATCCGCAGCGCAACCTGCCGATCATATTATTTATCGGCACTGCCACAGTGATGGCCCTGTATTTAATGCTTAACTTTACCTTTCTAAGCGCCGCACCTATCGCCAGCTTGGAAGGCAAATTAGAAATAGGAGTGATTGTGGCTGACGCTGCTCTGGGCGATAACGCCGGCAAAGTGATGGGTGCAGTCCTGGCTCTATTATTAATCTCTACAGTCAGCGCCATGACCATGGCTGGCCCAAGAGTACTGCAGGTCATCGGCGAAGATTTTAAAGTATTTGGCAAACTTGCCAGGTGCAATAAGCAGGGAATCCCTGTTAACGCGGTCGTCTTTCAGGGGGTTTTGGCGGTGTTTTTTATTCTCAGTGCCACCTTTGAGTCGGTACTGATTTTCTCCAGCTTTGTACTGGGCGTTAATACATTGTTCTCGGTACTCGGGGTATTCGTACTGCGTTATAAACAACTTAATATAGCGGGGGCTTACAAAACCTTTGCCTATCCTGTGGCACCCTTTATCTATTTAGGCGTGACCCTATGGACGCTGGTCTATGTATTGATTTCACGTCCCCAAGAAGGACTTCTGGGGTTGGGGATTATTGCGGTTGGTGCAGCCATTTACTTTTTAACTGCCAATAAAGCATCGCAAGATACGGGTCGATAAATAAGATTAAGTCAGTAATACTTGCCGTATGAACTCTGACTATGAGCGTATTGCCCAAGCCATCGGCTATATCAATGCCAATATCCAACAGCAGCCATCGCTGGAGAATATTGCGGCATCAATAAACCTCAGCCCCTTACATTTTCAACGCCTGTTTAGTCGCTGGACTGGGGTCATACCGAAAACATACTTTCAGATTCTAACGGTGGGGCGAGCAAAGCAATTGTTGGCTAAGTCGAAACCGCTGGTAGAGGTATCAGATACTATTGATCTTAACAGTAGCTTCAAGCTCCATAAACATCGGGTGCAACTCGACGCTATCACACCAAAGGAGTATAAAACTGAAGGGCCTGGCAGCATTATTAGATACGCAACTGCACCCAGTCCCTTTGGTAATATTTTCATAGCGGCTACACCCAGAGGTATTTGTAAACTTTCCTTTCTAATCGATAATAATACGGACCAGCAGATTGCTGATTTACAGCGCGCTTGGCCCGGTGCAAAAATACAGCACCGAGCGTCTGAAATTAAGCGAATTGCCCAGGGTATTTTTCCCGGAACCCAAACAGTGAAAGATCGGTTTTTTCTGCATGTTAGTGGCACCACTTTTCAAATTGCAGTATGGCGGGCACTGCTGCAAATTGATCCAGGCAATATCAGCAGCTATGGTCATATCGCTGCAGCTGCGGGTAGGCCCAAGGCGGCGCGTGCGGTGGGCACGGCGATTGGCTCCAACCCTATCGCTTTTTTAATTCCTTGCCATCGTGTAGTACAGCGCAGCGGTAAAATTGGCGGTTATCGGTGGGGTGAAACGCGCAAACATGCGATTCATGCGTGGGAGTCAGCGAGACACCATTAATACGGTTTTAATACCGGCTTTAATCAAAACAAGACCCTTAAATACGAATCTTGCTAAAAAATCTCAAATAGAGGCAGTTAGATATTGCCGGAGGGACTGAGACGGCAAAGAAGTTGATTTTGATATTTCAATCATGACTGCAAGAGATCAAAGAACGACCTCTTGCAGCTGGTTGGTTAGGACATTAAGTTTCAGTTAACCTCTAGCCAGTAATTCCTTTAATTTCTAAGAAATCATCAAAACCAAACTCGCCCCACTCGCGACCATTACCAGACTGTTTATAGCCACCAAAAGGTGCTGTATAATTCTGCGACGCACTATTAAGGTTAACCATTCCCGCTCGTAATTGGCCAGCAACACGCTTGGCACGCTCATCATCACCAGTGCTTAAATAGGCCGCCAACCCATAGGGTGTGTCATTGGCAATTTCAATGGCTTGCGCTTCGGTGTCAAAGGGAATCATTGTCAGAACCGGACCAAAAATTTCTTCTTGAGCAATAGCCATCTGGTTATTAACACCCGCAAAAACTGTGGGCTTAACAAAGTAACCCGTCTCCAGCCCCTCAGGTTTACCCAGACCGCCAGCGACCAGTTCGGCTCCCTCATCAAGACCCACTTTGATGAAGCCCTGAACCTTATCAAACTGCACACGGCTGGACAGGGGCCCAAGATGCATGCCCTCTTTAGTCGGCTGATCAACCTTAACCTGCTCGGCGGCTACTTTGGCAATTTGCACGGCTTGGGCATAAACAGAAGAATGCACCAGCATACGCGAGGGGGCATTACACGATTGTCCTGTATTACCCATCATATGACCAATTCCTGCAGTCACAGCCGTTTGCAGGTCCGCATCTTCAAAAATAATATTGGGTGACTTGCCACCCAGCTCTTGGGTTACACGCTTAACCGTATCTGCAGCCGCCTTGGCGACCAAAACGCCAGCACGGGTTGAGCCGGTAAATGACACCATATCGATATCTGGATGGCTGGAAATGACAGCACCAACATCTGGACCGTCACCGTTAACCATGTTGTATACACCCACTGGGAAGCCCGCCTGATCCATCATTTCGGTGAACAGATAGCCCGACAATGGGGCAATTTCACTGGGCTTTAACACCATGGTACAACCGGTTGCCAGTGCTGGTGCGACCTTGCAGGTAATCTGATTGATCGGCCAGTTCCAAGGTGTAATAAAACCACAAACCCCTATCGGCTCTTTCACAATACGAGTATTGAGCACCTGACGTTCGAACTCAAAGACTTTTAATGCGTCTATTGCTGTAGAGATATGTCCACGGCCGGTGTCAGCCTGAGCGGCACTGGCAAACGAAATGGGCGCACCCATCTCCAAGGAGATAACGGAGGCCATTTCGTCGTAGCGATCCATGTAGATCTGCAGCAGTTTTTCCATCAACGCAATGCGCTCATCGACACTAAATTGCGAATAGACTGGAAATGCAGCCTTCGCTGCAGCGACGGCCGCTTCAACATCTGCAGCGGCGCCCAAAGATATAGTGGCAACCATTTCTTCAGTGGCCGGGTTTTCTACCTGAAGGTCATTGGCTCGAGTTGGGTTTACCCATTGGCCACCGATATAAAACTGGCGTAAATCTTTCATTTAAATTCCTCGTTATGGTACGTACTAGCGCATTGTTAGACCAAAAATAGTAATACTTTTAGGCACTGTTAGGCTATACCCCTATCGCGGTGAAGCTAGCTATTAAAGCTCTTTAGAGCAGAGCTTCTAGCGCACCCATAGTTTGCGGCCCTATCATGCGGTGCAGTAACTTACCGTCGGTGCCAATCACCAGTGTTTCTGGCAACACAGCCACTGGCTCAAGATTCCACATATCGCGCGGGTCAGTCAGCAGCGCAGGAAACTCTATGCCCAACTTGGTCATCTCAGCGCGCAATGTGTCGCCCTGAGAATTATCAAAATTAACCCCTAGAACAGTTACCCTATCGCTGTACTGATGAGCAAACTCATTAAACTCCGGGATCTCTTTGCGACAGGGGGCGCACCAAACGGCCCAATAGTTAATAAATACCAACTTGGGAGACGCGGCAAGATTAATGGTTTCGCCGCCTAATAATGCGTAGTTATATTTCGTCGAGTCTTGGGCACAGCCCATCAGACCGCATAATAGAAGACTCACAAATGCCAATTTTTTAATCATTACCTTATGCTCTCCAAGTGCCCTTACTGAAACCTATTTTTTCTTTGTACAACGACTCATCTGTTGCCGGAAATTGTGCTTCCAAATGACTGCGAGGCATATCGACTAGCATATCGTACTTTTCATACCAATGATGATATCAAACCAACTTATCTATCCCACACTGGGCATAGCTTAATTTAGTCTCGCCGAGCAAGTTACCTACGTCGACAAGAGTAGTAAGGCTCAAATCTCGCATTAACACTTAGTGGCCAGTCGCTATTTTTTTAATACACGCTGCTGAATCATAAGGTTGCACAGCCGCTTCTAGTGCTCTGCATCTAGCCCTACTTTGACCCTGTAAGGGTCAGGCAATGTATTGCCGGCAGGTTAGAGCGTTTATTGCTGCACCGATCTGCGCAAAATGTTTTTAAACTGCGCATGAGTTCTGCACCTATTAGAATAATCACCCAGCGCAAGTAAACCCACATCAAAAATAGCGAAATCACCACAAGCGCACCATAGACGCTGATATAACGCGAATAGGCAACCAGTAAACTAAACAGCGCCTTGGCACCGTAAATCAAGTTATGGTTTCCAGACCGCTTTTAAAAGCATGCCGACCGCTCACCTTACAAGTAGGCACGGCGATAAAAAGTAATGTCATGGCCATCTAGGTCAGGGGCCATGGCAAACAGGCATTGAGTAACGCCCAGCAAATCCACCTCGCCCAACATCCGGCGAAAATAAAGCACGCAGGTTTTCATTACCGTGGCCGCCAAGAATGGTTTGAGGTTCAAAATAGCCCAAACGAGTAACAAGCCACTCAAACGGCGACAGACCACTATGGGTGCCCAACATAGGGGTTAACGGTCTTTGCAACAATAGCCACCATGAGATCGCAGATGACTATCAAAATCACCGCCCCTACTGCGCTCAATTTACGCGCCTGAGAAGAAAACTCAATCTCGTAACCAGTAATTTCTTGGCTACTGTCGGACCGTGCCAGTGAGAACAGCCAAACTTCGCTCTGAGATCCGACCTCTTGAAATACGGGGATTTAAGAACATATGCTTCACATCAGCGTCAGCGCAGGAACTATAGCAAAGGGGCTCATATAGGTAAAAACCGCCCCACTCTGCCTGCAACCGTCTTGAATAAAACAAAAGTCCAGATAGGCTAAAAAATGCACGCCAACTGAAACTTAATCATGGATTTCGCGAAACATGTCACCACTGAATTATTCCTCTCGGTTTGGTTTAAATCAATTTGGTCGTACAATAGCCGTTTTGTAGACATGCCCCGTAAAAGGATAGTCAATGGCCAGTATTTACCATAATCCACGTTGCTCTAAATCTAGACAAACATTAGACCTTTTGCGCTCGAAAGGCGTCGAACCTGAGATTGTGCTCTATTTGGATACGCCATTGGACAAGCCCACCCTAGTTGGCTTGCTGAATAAATTAGGGTTTGGCGCAGCCCAGTTGGTGCGTCGCTCTGAACAAGGGTTTAAGGACGGTAATCTAGGTGCCCCTGATGTAACTGACGAGCAACTGCTGGATGCTATGCTGGCCCAGCCCAAATTAATCGAGCGGCCAATTGTGGTGGTAGGGAAACGAGCTGTATTGGGTCGCCCACCTGAAAACGTACTGGAGTTACTTTAATGTCCAATCCCTATATTTTAGTGCTTTACTACAGCCGCAACGGTCATGTAAAAATGCTCGCCGACCAGATTGCGCTGGGTATTGAAAGCGCGGGTATGGAAGCGAAGCTGCGCACAGTGCCCGCGGTATCAACTGTATGTGAAGCAAGCGAAGAAAAAATTCCTGCCAGTGGCGATATTTATTGCACTGATGACGATTTGGCCAACTGTGCGGGACTGCTTCTTGGCAGCCCCACCAGATTTGGCAATATGGCTGCACCGCTAAAATATTTTCTCGATGGCACTGCTGGGCTGTGGATGAATGGTGCATTGATCAACAAACCCGCTGGCGCTTTCACCTCGACATCAAGCCTACACGGCGGACAGGAGTCGACGCTGCTAACTATGATGGTGCCGCTATTGCACCATGGTATGGTGTTTGCAGGGGTGCCGTATTCTGAAGCTGCACTAAGCGCAACCAAAAGTGGTGGCACACCCTATGGCTCGACCCATGTTGAAGATGATAGCCTCAGCGTCGAAGAAGGCAAAATCTGTCAGACACACGGCAAGCGTATTGCACTGCTGGCAACTAGACTACTATAGACAAAAGGCATACTCAGGTGACGACAGAACTCAAGCTTTCCATCAGCCGATTTTTAACCCGCAGCAGTTACCTATTACTAATGCTTACCCTCGCAGTTCACCTGTGGCTTCAAGGCGCACCCTGGGTTATCTATATCATCAGTTTACTGCCACTGGCGCTTTTCATACCAGGGATGCTGGCCGATAGGCTGCGAACACTCATTTGGATGGGCTTTGTGGTATTGCTTTATTTTTACAATGGCATACAAAACCTCAGCGTGCCCGAACCAGCGACTTTGGATATTGTCGAACTGGTGTTGTCAGTGATCCTATTTTGCGCGGCAATGGTTTATGCCCGTATTCGGCAAGTTAACAACCTATGACACGTTATCAGCTAAGGGCCTTTCATGACTGAAAAAAAACCAAACATTATTCGTCGCTTCTTTCAATTTATCGGGCATATAGCGACCGCTATTCGCTATCTATTTAGGCTAATTTTCGTTGGCCTTTTTATCTTTATCATTGTCGGTATGTTTGCTGATGATATTCAGCCTATACCCAGTAAAGGTGCTCTTTATTTGGCCCCAAGCGGAGTACTTGTGGATCAGAAATCCTCTACCGATCCCTTCGACCAAATTTTATCCAGTAATCAACAGCAAGATTCCGAGACCCTAGTAAGAGATATTGTGGACGCATTAGATGGTGCTCGTAATGATAGCCGCATCACTCACCTACTGTTAGAAACTGACTATCTGGCTGGCGGTGGTATCAGTAAACTCGAAGAAATTGGCGCTGCCTTGTTGCGCTTTAGAAAAAGCGGCAAGCCTATTATTGCCGTTGGCGACAACTTCAATCAGCAGCAATATTTTCTAGCAGCCCATGCCGATGAAATTCTTCTCAATCCCCTGGGCTCGGTCACTATTACCGGCTTTGCGGCTTACAACAGCTATTTTAAAGACGCACTTGATAAGCTCAAAATCAATATTAATGTGTTTCGGGTTGGCCAGTACAAAAGCGCAGTAGAGCCCTTTTTAGAACGCAACATGTCGCCTCAGGTGAAACGTCAAACCACTGAGCTTATAAATTCATTGTGGCAGTTTTACAGCTCTCAGATCGAGCAGCTTCGAGGGCTTCCAGATGGCGCAGTTGATGACTTTGCTAACAATTTGCACCTCAAGCTTCAGGCTGCCAATGGCGATAGTTCGGCGCTGGCTATGCAGCAAGGCCTCGTCGATCAAGTTGCGACGCGAACGCAAATGTACGACTATCTCAATGAGGTACTACCAGGCACGAAGGGTAAATTCGATAGTATTAGTATGAAAGCCTACCTCAACCACAGCAGATTAAATCCCAGAAGCAGCTCTGCGTCTAA
>TARA_B110000046_G_scaffold935_1_pt1 | contig 13730 bp, 11 predicted proteins | sample TARA_B110000046 | Tara Oceans TARA_B110000046 (sample SAMEA4397157) | marine metagenome | biome: Polar Biome; feature: [DCM] deep chlorophyll maximum layer (ENVO:01000326); material: water (ENVO:00002006), including particulate matter (ENVO:01000060) such as... | depth 40 m
AATTCGCATATATTCCAGTCCCAAAAAGCGGCAATTATTTGGTCGTTATTATTTTTTTATAATTAAAGTCTTATGCTATGTACTTGCAGCGCAAAACACAAGCTTTGTTCAATTATTATCTTAGTTTACAACTATTCGCCCGTTTCACGCTAGTAAATAACCTGATCATTTACTCTAAACCCGATAAATTGTGAAACAATGCTTAGATTCTCATTAAATTCATAAGCTTACACTTAACAGTGAAACTATTTTATTTTAGGTTATTGATCACCGTTAAGTGTCACTTTGTATTAAAGCTAGCGTATTTGCGTTATTTAACCGTTAACCATTAAAAATAACGTTATCAAATAAACTAGCAAACTTATAAACACTTATTTTTTGTACTAACACTCAGACGTAAATACGCTTAAAGCGGGCGCAGTAATTATATTTTGTTTAGTGTTTTTTTTGGCTTCAACATATTCAATACGGCAATTCTCTACTGCAGAATAACTGTTGGGATAAATAATAGCTTTTGCAACTTGTGGGTTGCTAGTAATATTAAATTCCCCAGTATTATCACTCGCAAACTTAGTATCTAAAAATGCCTTAAAAGCGGCCTCGGTTGCAGCAGGATAGCCGTAAACAATATCAACCATTTTTCCTGAACCAAGCTCGATACTAGCATTAGCTTTATTATGCACACTTTTTACAATGGCTTTTCCATGTACAACGCTTATTTCAGCTTGAATTGATACTTGCAGTGTTTCAAGAATGGATGCGTGTGCCTCACCTTGAAGGTTTAAAAAGCGCGGGGCAAAATAAACAGCTAACGCACCAAAAGTGACAATAACAATTATTAGCTGCAGAAACGAAAAGCCAACCTGTTTTTTTATAAGTATTGTTTCTTGAAATTGCTTCTTCATAACTAAACTCCCTTTACAATTGGTTAACTTTAAAACATGTTTACCAATCTAGCTACTCAAAATTTAATCAACGCACTGTTACACACAACAATCCGTTGTAATTTTGGATAGCCCCTTTTGTTTATAAGCTATAAAATTGGTCATGTATTTTATTAATCCTTTTAATTGAGAAAAAATGCCTGCATCTTTCAAAATAAATGAAACCACTATTACGCAAACAATTGATGATCCGTGGTTAAAAAGTAAAGGCATTGAGTTACTAGTAAAACGAGATGATTTGCTTCACCCTCTAATAAATGGGAATAAGTGGCGCAAACTAAAATATAATTTATTACAAATGCAGTCGCAGAATAAAACTGAGCTACTTACTTTTGGTGGGGCGTTTTCAAACCACATACATGCATGCGCCGCAGCTGGAAAAATCTTTGGTTTAAAAACACATGGGATTATTCGCGGGCCTAACTTAGATCTAAGCAACCCAACAATTCAATTTGCACAGCAGTGTGGCATGCAGCTTCATGTTGTTAATCGCATTGAATATAAGTTACGAAACGATTCACAATACCTTGCTGAGCTTCAAGAGAAGTTTCCAGATGCGTATATTCTTGCCGAAGGCGGGACAAATACCTATGCAGTACCTGGTTGTGCAGAGCTTGCACAAAGTTTACCAGAACACGATTACCTAATTTGCCCCACAGGAAGCGGCGGAACATTAGCAGGGTTAATTGAGGGGAGTAATACAGCAACACAAATAATAGGAATTGCAGTTTTAAAGCAAGCGCAATATTTAACGGATGAAGTCCGAGAGCTAAGCAGCAAAGCACAGTCACAAACTAACTGGCAATTACTTTGCGACTTTCATGGAGGTGGTTACGGTAAATTTACCCCTGAGTTATGGGCGTTTTGCCAACATATGGACATTACACACAATTTACCATTAGAGCCTATTTATAGTGGTAAAATGATGTACGCAATATGGAACTTAATAGAGCAAGATTATTTTCCTTCTGGCAGTAAAATAATTGCGATTCATACCGGTGGTTTGCAGGGGTTAGAGGGTCTTAAATACAGAAAACTAATTTAGGCATACTTCTTTTCGGTTAAGCCCCATTGCATAAGGCGTTAATTTACAAAGCTTAAATATTTTAATGAAAAACAGCCTGAGTTAGCTCTTGTAAAGGCTCCGAAAAATAAAAACCTTGTGCGCCAGCAACGCCCAATTTAGTTAACATAATGAGCTCTTTTTGAGTCTCAACGCCTACGGCATAAACAGGAAGGTTTAACATTTTACTTGCATCAACAATCTCTTTAATACATTTTTGATTATGCGATTTTTCATTAACTAAGTGAACGAGTTCATAGCTTAGCTTTAGGCCTATTACCTCTTCACAGTGAATAAGCAAAGGAATGTTTTCACTCGTTTTTACATTATCAATAATAATATTAGATCTGTGTTTTTTTATTGTATTTAACGTAGTTGATAACGCATTTTTGTTGTTGCAAAAGAAAGACTCACTCATTTCAAACTGTAATTGACAGCTTAGATTAAGCTTATCCATTTGCATGGTTAACCAGCTCCAAAACTCATTGTTAAGCCAGTTTTTAGGATGCATATTAATACTTACGCTCAAAGGCGACTTCTCGGCCATTACTAGTGTTAGTATTTGCGACAATACCGCCTTATCTAGAATTAACGCGTCATCTTTACTCTCAACTTGGTTAATAAAATACTGAGCAGCTAGTAATCCATGCATGTCGTGTCTTACTCTAATTAACGCCTCATGCTGGATAATATCACCACTAATCAGATCGAAAACAGGCTGAAAAGACAGCATAAATTTATTTTTCTTAATATTGTTTATAACCTGCTCATTACAAAATAACACTTCTTGGCTTTTGCTCAGCGCCAACCGGTGACGGTGTAATAACATACTATTTTTTGAAAGCGTTAGGGCCGACTGCGCTATTTGCAAAACCTTTGATTGATCTGCTCCTAGACGAAAATTACACGCACCCAATTTAACATGCTTACGAGTCGTATTTTTTTGATGGCTTTGGCACACATTAAAAATTATTTTATGCAAACGCTCCGTGTACCGATCAAGCTCTGCAATAGATACGTTGTAAAGCATAATGGTTAGCTTGTCTGGATTAATAAGTTTCACAGCTACTTTTTTTATCTCTGGAATACCTTTTAGAATAAAAACTTTAAAACTAGTTTCTAAGTCGGTATTTTTGTCAAACTTACACTCCCAACTGACCAAAACAAACAAACTATGATACTGTTCAGCGGCAGCATATAGTGAGGCTAACTCCTCACTTTCAACATTTTTAACCACATTTAAATTGGAAATACTACTAGTCAATTTTGTCGTCTTGTGATGACGACTTCGGTGTTTTAATTGTTTAAAGTTAGCAGCGCTTCCCCAACGGTATAATGAAATAGCGGCACCCACTATCACCAGGTTAAGTAAAATAAATAAGTAGCTTTCCATTATCCACACAGGTGAATGGTAAAGGCCTAAGTTCAATGTTTTATATGAAAACACCTCAAGCTGCGGCTTTATAATGTTTTTGAAGTGGAGGGAGGACGACTCAGGTGCAAGCATAAAGCCATTGCTTTGTGCTAAAACAGACAGTGTTTTTTGATTCAAAGGGGCATTTAATTGTAACTCATAAATTTGCTTTGTGAGCTGCTGGCCAGCGCTATGTACTTTTAAATGTAACGCATTGCTTAAAATGAGGTTAAAGCCAATAAGCGATACAACAAGCATGACCAAACAAATCGACTTAAAATATCTTAATAACCAATACTGCCCCTTAGACATAACTCACCCACACGTAATATTAGTCACTAAAGTGTTGTTCAAAAAAGCCATAAGCACAAGGTAGCCAATTAACTTTAAATGTAAAACAGTACTTAAGCTAATTGCCATTATTAGCAACACGAGAAAGTTGGCTAACATTGATGGAGTGAAAGACATAAAAAGCCGCTTAATAGCGACTTTCTATAATTTATTTCAACATTGTTTCTTTGATTAGAACGGTAATGAACACATAAATCAAAAGAAGGGTGAGTGAGTAAAAAGTCTTGCACCCTTATTATTATAGTTATCTGACAAAGTTCAAAAAACCTTAATCAACATAAATATTAAAAACGTTTACTATATAATTATAATCAAGCAATACAGTCATTATAATCAACAATTATGTATGTATTTTAAGTATTATTATGATTATGGCTTTCTACTCAAAATTCCTCTTCAATAACTACACATTAAACTGAATGCGGCTGTTGAAATGAACGTTAGCCAGCCTTTAAAATCAATTATGATGTCTCTGCGTTTCGAATTTCCTTAACAAGTACGTTACTATAAGTGGTGTTAAAATAATTATTGATATATCTTTTGCAATTAAGAAAATATTGCTGCCACCATTAACATTCAAAATCCCTACCCCCCCAATCAACACAACAGGTAAAGTAGATAATACAATGAATATCAATTTATCCACTTTGAATTTTTTAAGCATCATAATAGCAACAGGTAAAGCTGCAATTAACGCAACAAGAAAATGTTGTATAGATAGCATTATGTTACTCATCAATTCAGTTGGTTTGTTTAGAGCCATATTAGAGGTCATGAACTGGCCTAAAGGCTCAAAAATAAAGCTATAACCTAGCATAGAGCCTAAAAAATAAATGCAGGATAATATAATCACTATTGTTATTGAATTTAGCTTTTTCATAGCATCTCCATTTCACACATTTAAATAGTTATCGTTACTAATGAACAGATACGTAACGCCAACCTTCACAATACGTCCCATCAGCGGTTGTGTTTGTATATGTAACCCATGTGTCACAAACAATGTAACCGCCTCCGCCAGAGCCTTGACCTCCTGTGGGTGAACCAGTTCCTCCTGAAGGACCACTTGCACTTGTTACACCTGTAGTTTTCCAACCAAAAGAACTAAATAAATACTCAAATTGAAATTCAACGCAAATACCATCATCGAAACATACAGATATTTTATACTTCTCTGGTGGAGTGCCTGTTATTTTACTAAGAATTTTCTGCATTACGGAGTTCATTGTAGCAGGGAATACAAACTTACCTGTGAGCCATGAAGTAACCGACCCCATACCAGCTACAGTTGTCAAACACTCTGAAGTAGGACAGTTAGGGCCTGTATAATCTACTGAATTTCCAGCCCTAATTTCTCTTAATGTTGAAGATACCTCGTTAAATTGGTTCTGTGTTTCAGCACTAACAGACTTAACATAGGAGTACTTTTCAACATATTGATAACCCGGCTCTGATTCTATTTCTACATCTATATTAAAAGCTTTAATGACCGAAGTTTCCGTAGAAAATACAACTACATCTTGCCTTCCAATAGTCTTAGCAGCTTCTTTTGCCTTGTGCTCCATTTGAGAGTACGTACAAGACTCGCACTGAACATAATAGTCATAGGACTCTGTTGCATACGAAGAAAAAGAATAAAATATGAGGGTTAATAATAGTACGAAATAATATTTCATAAAAAATTCCTTGTTATTTTTTTAATTCCATTGTCATGAACTAACATAGCAACAATATCTAAACTGTGCAAGTTACGAACAGTTTTTAAAAAATATCAACAATTTATTCTAGATATTTTTTACTATGGTTATTCGCTCTCTTAGATAAGAATTTCTCTTGTGAGCTTTTGAACCAACCATAATAGCCCTGTCAATTACTTGTTCATCTCCCATCAAAACTAGCCTTTCACTTGGACGAGTTGATGCGGTATATAGCAACGTTTGATCTATCATTTTTTTCGCTTCATTAGGTAACATGACAAAGCAATTAGGCCATTGAGAACCTTGTGATTTGTGGATAGTAATGGCATACCCAAGGTGCAGTTTTTCCAATAGCTTAGCTGTAACGTTAATTAAGGTGTTGTTTACTTCAATAACGGCAACAACACCATCTTCATCAGGTTGTTCAAAGACTTCGACAACAAGCCCTAAATCACCATTTCTTAGATCTGCATCTTCATCATAATTGTTTGCAGTGGCTAATACAGGATCACCTTTCAATAACCTTGAACCTTTTGATGTAATCCAAGGAATCCAGCCCCTTAATGAGTCTTGAAAGTAAATAGCTTGCCTATCATTACCTACTGATGCTTGCAGCTCTAGATTTAAGTTATCTACACCAAATTTACCTTTTCTTATGGGTGATAAAACAATACTCTGAGTAATCCCGCCAGACTCTTGCCAAAGCTTGATAAGCCTTTCGACAGTTGGCTTTGTTTCAATCGAGCAATCTCTGCTTTCTCTTAGTGTATTTTTAGTTAACTCTGGAGGCTCAAGCAGCCCATTTCTAACAGATGTCGAAAACTTGTGTATTCCACTTTGCTCGTTTTGCCTCTTAACCTGCGTTAAGTTAAAAAATGGTATCTGAGTATCAGTTAAGGCGTGGAATACTAAGCCATTACCTACAGGTGGCAATTGAGCAGTGTCACCAACAAAGATTACTCTAGCTGCATCTGGCAATATGCCAACTAGTCGATACATAGACAAAAGATCCACCATTGACGATTCATCTATGACTAACAATATTTGCTCAGGTAAATCAGGCTTGTTGTCGCCTAGATGCTCACTAATTAACTTGGCAATGGTTTGGGCTGGCCTTTGGGTACTTTCCGCCATACGCTGTGCTGCACGGCCTGCCAGAGCCACTTGATAGCACTGTATTCCTTGTGCTACTCGGTCATAGACACCTAATACAGCTTTTAGTATCGTTGTTTTACCTGTTCCTGCACCACCTGAAATGCCGCATACAGGAGAAAGTACAGCACCGACAACAGCATCACGCTGATCGACTGTTAAATTAAAATCTAGAGTGCTTTCATAGTCCGTTAAAGCTGCCTCGACCAATTCTGTTGATAATTTACACTCCCAGCCAGCCAATAGACAACCTTCTCCTGATGGCTTTTGGTGTGCATCAACAATAAACTGAGCTACAGCCGCTTCCATCAATGCTTTCCCGTAAACTTGATAACCATCTTCGACCTTTACTAAAAGACCTTGTTCGCAGGCTATTCCCCCAACATTTTCTGGAGTGTCAGAGTTCATGAGCTTAGCGTATTCTTTGTTTAGTTCATCAATGGTTATCACTGTTGAACCAGTCTTATTGGCATGATTAATTGCCGCATATTGAGCGATGCCAGCAACAACAACTTCGTCTTCTAATGTAAAGCCAAGTCTTAGTGCAAGTTGTGATACCAGTTCAAAAGCAGCCCCCATTGCTACTAAGATAAAAGGGTGCTCTTTGATTTTATCAATCGCATCTTCACCAAATATCGCCACTAGCTTTTCACCAAAGCCCAGTGGCAAACTCTGCTCTTCAAGCCAATTAATTGTGTTAAAAAGAGCCTCACTAGGCCAACTTTCTATTAAGTCCTTAACACGATTTTCAGTCATTCCTGCTATGTTTAGCAGAGCGTTTGTATCCTGCGTTTCAATAAGTTGGGCTAGTTTTTTATGTCTAACAAGACGATTAGCTATAACGCTGCCGATACCTTTGATATTGTTGCTTATCCAACGAGATAAAATCCTGCCTGAAGGTTTCAGAAACTTGATGTTATCTGCATCAATGGTGTACTCGCTTAATGGAAAGTCATTAATGGTAAAGTGATTAAGTCGCTCTCTACCTGAGACTTCCCATAAACTACCTGTTGTAGCTGTATCTTGGGCGTGCTCTGGAAATTTAACAACGGTTGTTCTGTCTCGTTTTTTAATCGAACCATCTGCGTTGACAAGATCAACTGTTGCGTATGAATTAGCTCTCTGCTTCTTCACTTGAATGATTTGACGAAGGTGGACAACTTCGCTCATAACTTGAACCCTGCTGCGCCAGATTGAACCAACGTTTGCTGTTTTTTAAATTTGATCAATTCACGTTGTAGCTGTCTGTTTTCGGCTTCTAACTCAGCAATTCTTTGTGTCAGCGCATTGTTGCTTACTGCCGCCATACCTGATTGTTTTTCAGCTCTTTCTCGTGCAGCTTCATGAGACTTTTTATCTTCATCAATCTTGCGAAACCAATAGCTATCAGCTTCCTCAATTAGTGCTCTGACGGCCTTATTCTGCGTACATACAGACTTTGCAAAACCCAGCTCTTCAGCTAATACTCTACGATTAATTTTGCCGCTGTATTCATACTCGTGCCAGTCTCTAGCCGCATTACGCTCATCAATCCAAGCCTGAACCAGTTTGATATTCTCTTGAGCAATCTGCTGTCCGTTTTTTCCTTTGGTCATCGTCTATCAACCTCAGGTAAAGGCTTATCAAGTTGCCTATCTAATAGTTTCATATCAACATTGGGCATCATATATGCGTTATGTTGCCAACGGACAAACTGTTCTAGCAATTTTTCGTTTTGCTTTTCCAGCCTTTCCACTTTAGCTTCAAGAGTGGCTATTTGCTGTTTAGCAAACTCAAGTGTAATGTCCTTTTCTTCGTCTTTAGTTGCTTCTTTAAGGCTTTGTTTTCTGTCGTTAAAAGCTTCAACTAAAGCAGGGTAGGAAAGCAGTGTGTGTCTACTAATATTCTCTTCCCCAAGCACCTTTGCAAGCTGCTCAGCAAAACTATTCCAAGTGAGCTTTCCTGACCACTTATCGAGTTCATGTAATGCTAATGGTAATGTTTTTTCAGTAATGATTTTTTTAGGCATTTTCGATCCCCAATAACATTGCGACTTCAGATTCTTCAACAAGATCTTGATCACTAGCGTTGATTTCTAAATCGTTTTGCTCAAGTGCTCTTTTTACAGGACTAGGGTCATGTTCAGGTGGAATCCACAATATTGCCCCCTCTGGCGTATCTTCTGATTCGAGCCGCTCACGTTGTGTGCGAATATGGGCCAGTTTCCAACCCAAATGCGATACCCATCTGTCAGCACCAAAAACACCATCAGCGTTATCTTCTGTCGCTTTATTGAATTGAGATTCGACCTGCTCCTCTAGACGTATTATGCGTTCAAGTGTTTCTGGCATACCTTTGATACAAACATGCTCTTTACATGTCATGCACTCACCGCCTTTCGTACATGGCGACATTGCGTAATCATGAACACACATACCATACTCAGTTACATCGGCTATACCGATACGATTTACCCCTAGATCTTTGTAGCTAACAGGCAAATTCAGCTTAATCGCTTCTAACGCTGTTGGTCTCTCATTAAACTCAAGAATACTTCTCGCTTGCTGCTCACGTTCATCTTGTGTGCGTAAGTCATAGTGACGATTATCGTTAATTCGAGCACGCCCAGCCCATCTAGCTAGCTGCCATGCATCCATACCACCACGCTCAGCATTAGTTGATAACCAAACTCTGATCTGATGTGAAGTTAAGCGAATATCAGAGCCGTCTTCATCTTTATAGTCCATACGTTGGAATAATGTTTTAGGTGGATTTTTTAACTTGTCTCTAATTGCTAATTGAGCATTAAGTTCATTAACGCTTGGTAATCGCCATGAGAATTCTCTAACGTCAAAGTCATTGTGGAACTCACGATCTCTTATTAATACTAAAGATTCCCATACTGGGCGTTGAATAGAAGGTAGATTAGGCCAGTCGTGAGTTTGATATTCTGAAGCAACAAAGCTTGCTAAATCTTCATAAGTAGGCTCACCTGAGGCAATTAATTTTTGAACCCACTTTGTATTTTTACCACCAACCATATTCCATGCTGTTACGCTGCTAAACTGACTCGTTTTAGCTTTCATGCTTGTTATAGAGTGCTCTGTAAAGCTCATCGCATGTGCAAATTGATAGGCATTTAGCGGTTTGTTTTCTGCAAAGTCGTCTGGCGTGCAGCAACCTGCGTGGCGCATAAACACATTAGGGTGATCATAAGCGTACTTAGCAGCTTCCCTTGCAGGCTTTCCAATTTCCATAAGTCTGCTATGCGCTTCAATGACCGTTTGTTCTAAAGATTCTGGAACCCATTTGATCGTATGTCCAAAACCTTTTTCAGCATACCACCTCACACCAAGCGCCCCATTTTCACCTCGGTGCAAACAGTCAACGGTTAGCTCTGATAGTTCCCCAGCTCTTCCCGGTGCAAACATCAATAAAGTGATAACGCTTGACCAGTATTTATCTTCTAAAGTTTCTGCATTAGAAAAACAATCAGCCAAAGCAAGCATCTGGTGCATACTTGGGCAACGAGTATCTTGCCATTTACGAGAGTCTTCATCTGTTCTTTCGGCTTTTGCCCCCACCTTAGGCCAAGGGTTTTCCCACGATTGAAGTGCAGGCACTGTTCGCTTGCTTCGAATGAACTCCAATAATATCTCAATCTGATAGCCAATCTTATTTCTTCGATCTTTATTGGTAACTCTTTGCTTAGTGATAGTCTCTAATTCACCAATTACCAGTCCATCAGTTTTCAGTACATTGGCAATACCATGCACGGCTACTAGAGCGTCATGTAACATACGCAATGCGACCATTTTATTTGTTACGCTGGATACCGCTTTAATACTCTGGTTATAGCGGATATAAGCTTTTGCAAAAGACAAGAACGGTTCATCCAAAGGGTCAAAGTTCGCAGGATTTGACTTTGCTCTGTACTTGGAAAAAGTCATCGCTATTGACCGATTTTTTTGCTTGTGTTGCCAATTGTTACTTTGCCAACCGCCTTGATCATCATAGAGTGTTAATGTGTTCTTGCAGTGCTCAATAAAACTGTCTAGATTTTGCTTAGCGCTTATCTCATGCTTAGGTTGAAAGTGAATAATATCAGCCATTTGCGCACTCCTCTTTTGACAGCTCTTGCTTACACATTACAATAACTTGTTGAACTGCAAGTAAAAGCCGATCTGTAGACTGAATAACATTGTTGGATATTCCTAACTCTTTTTGCTTATCTCTTTCAGCTAAGATCTCATTGAGAACTTCTTCATGAGGTGCTTCAATCCAAGGCTCAAAACTTGAACATGTATAACAAGCCCTATATCCAGAAGCGCAAAAAGCATAAGTTCCACAGTTACCAACATTTTCAGACTTGCCATTTTTCACTCGGCTGTTCGGGTCATTTGCTCTAACAGCATCACGTTCTGATGCAATTAATTTCCCTGAAAAAGCTTGAGCTAATGGCGCAAGCATAGGAGCCATTACTTCATCAATTTGCTTTGCTGTTTCTTCAGTATTTTCTGTGTACACACCAATATTTTGCGTATCGGTATGATCCAGTGCAGCAGCTAATGCAACACCACTAATCCCTCTTCGAGCTAGATTTGTTCCTTTGGTATATCTAAAACGTGAAGCAGTGAAGTTAATGTAATCACCTGTTCTTTCAGAGCAGGCTGTGTTTTTAATCGCTACTCCTCGCAATAACTCATATGCAGAATCAGCAGCCATATGTAAGTAGTCTGGCGTTTGTGAAAGTCTTGTTTCTAACTCCTCTATACTTGATAACCGATTAACTCTTGTTTCCTCAACAAAAATTGGGATCTGCTCACGTATAGAGTCATGTAACTTTTCTCCTAAGCTAGATTCAACATACTGAATTGATTGGTTACGTTGATTATGAAGCAGAAGATACAAGTCTTCATTAATTGGCAGCGGTGTAAATTGCTCCCTAAAGCCAACACCACGCTGTTTAGCTCTAGGGCAATTGATAACGTAGTCGTTACCATTTGAATCTTCCCTAACAATTAAATCTACTGAACGTAATGAGCGAATCTGAACATATCTACGGCCAGTTAAAACCAACGCCATAAAACAACAATATTCTTTTAAATTAAGAGTTTCCTTAGTAAAGGCATTTGATGCCCAGTCAATTAAAGCTCCAAGCTCATTATGTGTTAGAGGGCCAGAATATGGGCAAGCGCCTTTTACCGCATTACCTTTTGGGTTTCCTTTTAGAGTTAGCTCTTCTAAATAATCTGCAATTTCCTTGCTGACCCCATTGAATCCCCACTCATGCCAAGCCAACAAGAATCCCTTGAGTGCTCCTAGCTTATACTCGCTATCTGAATCAAATGACGCTCGATAATTTGTTAACCCTTGCAATGACAGCTTACCTTCTTTTGTAGTCTTCATGTAAGCATTGAAGCGATTAAACATATTAAAAGTATGCATAGCCGAAAGTTCTTCAGCGTAGCGGCACAAAGCTTTTCTAAAACCATCTTCGGTTTCTGGTTCAAGAGCGGTTAAACGCTGGAAATTAATCACGGTTGAACCGTCTAGCCTCCACTCAATATCCGAAAAATAAAACGGATAGCCGCTTTTCGTTGTGTGCTGGCTGACTAGAGCCTTATTCTTCTTTAATTGCATACTACTTGTCCTTCTTAGCTCGGTTAGTCCAGTGATCCATATCCTCTCGCATCACTCGATCAGCCTCTTCTCGAATGTGTCTCAGGTTATAAGTTTCAGCGGTTTTATCTGAACTCCACCCATTCAGTTCTTTTCGGATCTGAATTTCTTTCTTTTCATTAATAGGTTTAATTTTAGGGTTTTCTTTAGCCGCTTTATTAATCTCATCGATCCTCTTAGAAAGCTTGTAGTTAAAATTGTGACGAAAACCATGACGAGTAATTTCTTCAAGTAATTCTGGATGGATAGCAACCGCAGGCTTCAGCACTCTGTTAACGAAGGTGCTATTCGAGATTGGTTTACCGTGATATTTACCATGTTTATGCGTAACAAAAACATACGGGTGCTTTCTAGCAGCAGGTATTTTCGCTCTTTTATCCATGATGTAGTCACGCAACCTATCAGTGATTTTTTTATCAATAGGAATCGAGCGTTCATTAGTTTTCGCCACTGGCTGTTTCTTGCGAGGATCTTCAACAGCGTCATGCCTACGAACAACTGCTACCTTTCCTTTCTGAAAATCAATGTCTTGGATCTGCAAGCCTAGAATTTCTCCGGCACGCATCCCTGTTGCTTCCATCACCTCAAATATCACTGCGTTTCGAAATTTAACTTCTTCGCCCTTAAATGGGTTATCAGGTGAAGTCTCCTTAACGATTCTTAAAATTCGTTCAAACGCTTTAGGAGGCGGAGCTTTAGTATTTGGATCAGCAGTAAGTCCTTTGCCACTGCTGCCTTTAGGCTTATTTGCCAAAAGTAGGCTTTTCATGGCTTCAATATTATTTGAAACCTCTTCTTCAATTAATTTCGTTTTGAGAATAGTTCTAACTAAAAACTCAAGATAAGAAGCTATCTGACTCATTCGGTTTGAAGCATGATCGTTAGATACTTTTTGTATTGGTGTTACGCTAGCTGTCGATGCCGCAGCAAACTTAACGACATTCTTCTCGGATGTCTTTAGCCACTTCTTTAAACTCCTTGTATCTAATGTGCAATGATCTCGTATGGAATAAACATCCTCGTCATTTAATAAGCGGCCTTGCTCAAACTCAGAGACAAGATTTCTATCATTAATATTTTCCCAAAGCTTTAGATGGATTAGATGACCAAGTGAATTAGATATTGCTGACTGTGTGTGGGATGTTCTCAATTTTTCAGTAACGTACAACGTCACCCAATAATTAGGTAACCCATTTTCTTCCATTAAGATTGGATATCGCTCACCGTTACTAAAAATCAGATCTCTAATTTGTGACATTGAACACCTCTTTATCAACATTTTATTTATGTATAGTGCCTAGAGAGGTCATTGTCAACATAAAAATTTACAAATACAAAAAAGGGCTTGTAAAAACAAGCCCTTAATAATTTTAATCTACAATTTTTATTTATGTATTCCTCAGAACGGAATGTCGTCGTCAAAATCTATTGTTGGTTCCATTGGATTT
>TARA_B110000046_G_scaffold181127_1_pt1 | contig 13724 bp, 15 predicted proteins | sample TARA_B110000046 | Tara Oceans TARA_B110000046 (sample SAMEA4397157) | marine metagenome | biome: Polar Biome; feature: [DCM] deep chlorophyll maximum layer (ENVO:01000326); material: water (ENVO:00002006), including particulate matter (ENVO:01000060) such as... | depth 40 m
TACTGCTTTAGAAAATGTTTGCATTCCTGCCTATATTGGCAAAAAAAATAAAAAAGAAACAGAAATAAGAGCAAAAGAATTGTTAGATTTTTTAGGGTTATCCCACAGAATAAATCACAAACCGAATGAACTTTCAGGAGGTGAACAACAGAGAGTTGCAGTTGCGAGAGCACTCATCAATAATCCTTCTGTAATTTTAGCTGATGAACCTAGCGGAAATTTAGACAGTGAATCTGCCAAAAATTTACATGAACTATTTTTTAAACTACGTGATGAGTTTGGGCAAACTTTTATATTAGTAACTCATAATAAAGAACTTGCAGAAATGACTGACCGAAAATTAACAATGATTGATGGTAAAATTATTTAATCAATTATGAAAAAGATAAGCCTCTCATTCATTACAATTCTGATATTAAATTCTTGTGCATCCATCTTAAATGGAGAAAGAACTTCGATTAAAATTTCATCAGATAATGAAAGTGAAATTGTTTTTAAGAAAGACACATTAGCATTAAACAGAAAAAGAGGATTTATAAATCCTATCCGTTCTAAAGAAACGTTAACTATTACAGTTTTAAAGGATAGTTTAAAAGATAATTTTTATTTAAAACCAAAATTATCTAATTTATTTTGGGGTAATATTTCTTTTAATTATGGTTTAGGAATACTTGTTGACTTATCTAGTGACAAGCGTTTTACTTATAAACAAAATTTGCATTTTGTAACTGATACTATTGCTAATAAAATAATATTAAGTAATAAAAAAATAGCAATTATGCCTAAAAATAAGTTTTTGTTATACACTTCTCCTTTACAATTTTTAGATTTTTTTTCCATTCCTATGCCTACTTTAGGAACAGAATATTTTATTAAAAAAAATATAAGTTTAAGTGCAGAATACGGTTTTAGAAATTCAAATTTTCGTAATAGCCCACATAACATTTCATATTTAAAAGGAAAAGCAAGTACCTACAGATTTGAAACAAAATTTTACAATAACATCAACCTAACCAACAATGTTCATTTAAACGAATATTTATCCTTAGAATTTCGTGAAATTAAAAGTCAATATAATGATATTATTAGCTATAGATTAGAAGACAATCCAAACCAGGATAATTATTTTACTGATGATTTTGCTACTAAAAAAACGGTAACAATTATTAATTTAAAGTACGGACTTTTTGTTCCTATAGGTAAAACGTTTTATTTAGATTTTTATTCAGGCTTTGGGGTAAGAATTAAAAATTTTAATCATATAAATTTAGAATATGACAAGTCTATTCATCAAATTTATTATGAAGATGATATTGTATTTGATTTTAAAGAGTTTAAAAATTACACCCAAAAATCATTTTTAAACTATTCACTAGGATTCAAATTTGGAATTAAATTATAAAAATTTTGAAACAAAAAGATCTCAAGGAATTTTTAGATGAAAAGGTAATTCAATATAATAACCCTAAATTTATTGAATCTGATCCGATACAAGTTCCTCATCAATTCTCTAAAAAAGAGGATATTGAAATTGCAGCATTTTTAACGGCTACTATTTCTTGGGGAAATAGAACGATGATTATCAAAAACTCCTTTAAAATGATGGAATTATTAGGCAATTCTCCGCATGATTTTATTTTAAATCATCAAAAAAAAGATTTAGAACAATTCCATAGTTTTGTTCATAGAACTTTTAATTATAACGATTTTCAACAATTTATAAAATCACTGCAACATATTTATAAAAATCACGATGGATTAGAAAATGTGCTTTCTATTAAAGATGAAACCTCAAATTATCAAACCGCAATTCATCAGTTTAAAACAGTCTTTTTTGAAATTGAACACCAACAAAGAACACAAAAACATGTTTCAGATCCTCTAAAAAATTCTGCAGCAAAACGCATCAACATGTTTTTAAGATGGATGGTTAGAGACGATAAGTCTGGTGTCGATTTTGGTATTTGGAAAACGCACAAACCGGCAAACTTATCTTGTCCTTTAGACGTTCATTCGGGTAACGTGGCAAGGAAATTAAAACTCCTTTTAAGAAAACAAAACGATTGGAAAGCAGTTGCTGAATTAGACAAAAACTTACGTAATTTAGACAAAAACGATCCTGTAAAATACGATTTTGCATTATTTGGATTGGGCGTATTTGAAAAGTTTTAATAAGAAATCAACAACTGTCTATATATTGATTTAATTGTAATAAATTGGTATTTCTAAATTTTTTACAAAATGAAAATATATATTTTTTTTATTCTTATTTTTCTTAGCTTTTCTTCAATTGCTCAAGATGAAAGAATTCCATTAGACACAACAATTGTTACTTTAAATTCAGTTATAATTAAAGGTAAAACAATTCCATACAAAGCAACAACAGGTATGCAACCTGTTTGGAATAGCAATGGTAAAATTGTTGCGTCATTATATTATACGTATTACACAAGAACTGATGTTAAAGACACATCTAAAAGACCACTTATAATGTCTTTTAATGGAGGTCCAGGATCAGCATCTGTTTGGATGCATATTGCATATACGGGCCCTAAAACTTTAAAAATTGATGATGAGGGATATCCTATACAACCATACGGAATAAAAGACAATCCATATTCTGTTTTAGATGTAGCAGATATTGTTTTTATAAACCCTGTTAATACAGGATATTCACGTCCTGTGGTAGAAAAAGGAGAAAAAGTAGATGAAAAATACTTCTTTGGCGTAAATGCGGATGCAACATATTTAGCAGACTGGTTAACAACATTTATGACTCGAAATAATCGTTGGTTGTCTCCGAAATATATTATTGGTGAAAGCTATGGAGGAACTCGAGTTATGCAGTTAGCAAACGAGTTGCAGAACAGACAATGGATGTATTTAAATGGCGTAATTATGGTTTCTCCTGCAGATTATAAAATTATAAGATCAGGCGCTTCAGAGGATATCGCTATGAATTTGCCTTATTTTACAGCAACTGCCTGGTATCATAAAATGTTACCAGCAGATTTACAACAAAAAGATTTAGAAGAAATTCTACCAGAAGCAGAACTTTTCTCCTACAATGAACTACTTCCAGCAATCTCGAAAGGAGGAAATATTTCTTCTGAAGAAAGAAATCGTATCGCTGAGAAAATGGCTCGATTTACAGGAATAAAAAAAAGTGTTTTATTACAACAAAATCTAGAAATGAATCCAAGCTTTTTCTGGAAAGAACTTTTACGTGATAAAAATGGAAAAACAATTGGACGATTAGACAGTAGATATCTAGGCATTGATAGACAAGAGATTGGTACGAGTCCAGATTATAGCCCAGAATTAACATCTTGGCTGCATTCTTTTACACCTGCAATGAATCATTATACTCAAAATGTTTTAAAGTTTAAAACTGATGTGAAATACAATATGTTTGGACCTGTACATCCTTGGGATTTTGAAAATGAAAATGCTCGTGAAAACTTACGAAAAGCGATGGCACAAAATCCATACTTACACCTTTTAGTTCAGTCTGGATATTATGATGGTGCAACAACATATTCTGTTGCAAAATATACAATGGGAAAAATTGACCCTAGTGGAAAAATGAAAAATAGAATGAGTTTTAAAGGTTACAGAAGCGGACATATGATGTACTTACGTAAAGAAGATTTAGAAAAATCAAACGAAGATTTACGTGTTTTTATTAAAAAAAGTTCAGGAAATATTGGACCCGCTAAATATTAATTTATTTTTTAATGCAGTTTAAAAACCCAGAAATTTTATACTTTTTAGCACTACTAATTATCCCTATTTTAGTGCACCTTTTTCAATTTCAAAAGTTTGTAAAAACACCTTTTACAAACGTTGCTTTTTTACAAAAGTTAGTACAAGAAACACGCAAGAGTTCTCGTATAAAAAAATGGTTGATTTTATGTACAAGAATTCTATTATTTATAGCGATACTATTTGCTTTTTCACAACCTTATTTCAGCAACAAAACCACACGTAAAAAACAACATACTTTTATCTATTTAGACAATTCTTTAAGCACTAATACAAAAGGAGAAAAAGGAAACTTATTGCAAATATCTGCTCAAGAAATTATAGAAAACGCTTCCAAAAAGGACATCTATTCTTTACAAACTAATAACAATTTTTACAAAGAAATTACGTATTCAGAATTAAAGAAAGAGCTTCTAAAAGTTAAAAATGTATCAAAAAAACTAGATTTAAGTAGTGTTCTTTTAAATATTAAGAGTCATCAAAAAGATAAAACTAACACTTTATATAAAAATATATTAATATCTGATTTTCAGAATACTTACAAAAATGAGTTTACAAATGTAACGCCCCCTTTTTCAGCTATAAAACTAGAAAGTAGTCAAAAAAACAACATCTCTATAGACAGTGTATTTATCAGCAATACCAACAATAATAATCTCACTGTAAATGTGGTTGTAAAAAATCAAGGAGAAGAAAAAAAGAATATTCCTATTGCACTTTTTAATACTCAAAAATTAATTAGCAAACAGTCCTACAATATCAATAAAAATGATACAGAAACCATTCCTTTTACAATTCAAAATCAATCTACTTTTTCAGGAAAAGTAGAGACTACCTTTAGCGATGTTTTTACTTTTGACAACACCTTTTATTTTAGTTTAAATTCCACTAAAAAAACGAACATATTAGCCATCGGAAATGAAGCAGACTTCCTATCAAAGATATACACAAAAGATGAATTTAATTTCACCCAGTCTTCAATACAAAACATTAACTATAGCGCTATCCAAAAACAACAATTAATTATCTTAAATGAGTTAGAAAAAGTTTCTGAAATCTTATCAAAAAGCATTATGGATTATGCTAATAAAGGAGGTGATTTAGTTATCATCCCAAACAACAAAATAGACGTTAACTCCTATAATCTTTTTTTAGAAAAAATTGCTAGCTCAAAAATTGAATCTAAAATTTCTGACACATTAAAAATTACAGATATTAATTACAATCATCCTTTATTTAAAAACGTTTTTTCTAAAAAGGTCAGTAATTTTCAATACCCAACCACACAAAGCTACTACCCTATTTCATCAAAAAATAGTAGCAAAATTATTTCTTTTGAGAACAACTTGTCATTTATTAGTCAAATTAAAGACGCTAACAGTAAAACTTACTGGGTTTCAAGCTCACTTAACAAAAACAATAGTAACTTCCTTAATTCACCTTTAATTGTGCCTGTTTTTTACAATTTTGGAAAATTAAGCTTTCAGCATTCAAAATTATATTATTTTTTAGATGATAAAAACATCATTGATATAGAAACCAAATTAGAAAAAGATGCCATTTTAAATATCTCTAACTCAAAATTATCATTCATTCCTACACAACAAACCTTTCAAAACAAAGTAAAGATTATAATTAAAGAGCAACCTAATAATGCAGGCTTCTATTATGTACTAAGAAAAAAAGATACTTTACAAACGTTAGCTTACAATACACCCAAAGAAGAAAGTGTACTCAATTTTATGGATTTAAATTCATTAAAAGAAAAAAACAGCAACATTAACATCGCGACCTCTATCACTGATGTTTTTAAAAATTTAAATGAAAAAAATGAAGTTCATTGGCTTTGGAAATGGTTTTTAGTTTTGGCAATTGTATCTTTGCATTTAGAAATTTTTATTTTAAAATTCTATAAACCATGAGTACACTTATTAAAAACGCAACTATTATAGATGCTACAAGTCCTTATCACAAACAAAAAAAGGATATTTTAATTAGTGATGGAAAGCTTGAAAAAATAGCCAACTCCATTCCGAAAAAAGACAATTATACCGTTTTAGAATTAGAAAACCTTCACGTTTCTTGTGGTTGGTTTGATACGAGTGTCTCTCTTGGAGAACCTGGTTTTGAAGAAAGAGAAACGATTAAAAACGGCTTGCAAGTTGCCGCTAAAAGCGGATTTACATCCATCGCTATAAACGCTAACACATTTCCAGTTATTGACTCTAAATCTGATGTTGAATATTTAATTCACAAGGCTTCTAATACCGCTACAAATTTGTACCCAATAGCTGCTTTAACAAAAGGAAGCAGTGGTATAGAAATAGCGGAATTGTATGACATGCAACAATCTGGAGCGATTGCTTTTGGAGATTACAACAAACCAATTGAGAATGACAATCTCATGAAAATAGCACTTCTATATGCGCAAAATTTTGATGGCTTAGTTTTGAGCTTTCCAAAAAACAACGCGATTGCTGGAGAAGGAATTGCGAATGAAGGTGTTAATAGCACAAGATTAGGTCTAAAAGGAATTCCTGCTTTAGCAGAACACATTCAAATTGCGAGAGATTTATTTCTACTAGAATACACAGGAGGCAAATTACATATTCCTACAATTTCTACAGCAAAATCTGTTACCTTGATTAAGGAAGCCAAAAAGAAAGGATTAAAAGTAAGCTGTAGCGTTGCCGCTCATCATTTAGTTTTAACGGATGATGAATTGTCTAGTTTTGACAGCAACTTTAAAACAACCCCACCTTTAAGAACAAAAGAAGACATAAATGCATTACAAAAAGGAATAAAATCTGGCGATATTGATGTAATCACCTCCGATCATAATCCTATAGATATTGACCATAAAAAAGTAGAATTTAGTGAAGCTGAAGATGGTTTAATTGGTCTAGAATCTGCATTTGGAGCAGTAAACTCCGTTTTAGATTTAGAAGATTTCATCAGTTGCTTTACAACAAAACCAAAAGAAATATTTGGTATTAAAAACCATTCTATTCAAGAAGGAAACATCGCAGATATTTCACTTTTCAACCCTCAATTAGCAACTATCTTTAAAGAAGAAGATGTTTTGTCAACTTCAAAAAATAGTGCTTTTATCAATAAAAAACTAAAAGGAAAAGTATACGGAATATTCGCAAACAATCAACTGATTATAAATTAAATAGGCATGAAAAATCAAACTATAAACGAAGGTAAAATGGCGGCAATTATAAGTTATTTTCTTGTTGTAGGTTTAATTATTGCTTTTGTTATGAATTATAATAAAAGAAATTCTTTTGCTAGCTTTCATATCCGTCAGATGGTCGGACTAAGTATTGCTTATTCTTTAAATGGCTGGATAGTTTTTCCTTTTTTAGATAAAACTATAGCAGCAATTATTATCATTATTTTATTTATTTTATGGGCTATTGGTTTAATAGGAGCAATTAAAGGTGAAGAAAAACTAGTGCCTGTTGTTGGTGAACAATTTCAAATATGGTTTAAAAACATCTAATACTTTTTACTTAACAATATTTATTATTTATGAGCTTACACTACATAGTAAGAGAACCAAAAAAAGAAATTCAGAATCCGTATTTATTAATTTTACTGCATGGTTACGGAAGTAATGAGCAAGATTTATTTTCTTTTGCTGAAGAATTACCTGACGATTTATTAATCGTGAGTGCACAAGCACCTCATGAAATGGGTTATGGAAGTTATGCATGGTATGCAATTAATTTTGACGACACAAATGGTAAATTTTCTGATTTAAAACAAGCCAAAACTGCTATCGATAAGATTGCCGTTTTTATTGATGAAATAAAACAAAAATACGAGACAAATACTGATAAAACTTTTTTATTAGGTTTTAGTCAAGGTGCAATTTTAAGCTATTCTTTAAGTTTTTTCTATCCTAATAAAGTACAAAACATCATTGCTTTAAGTGGCTATATAAATACTGAATTACTACCTGCTTCTATTTCTAAAGAAATTAAAACCAATTATTATTGTTCTCATGGTTCTGTAGACCAAGTTCTACCTGTTGAATGGGCAAGAAAAAGCAAACCTTTTTTAGATAATTTAGGATTTCAAAATGTATATTCTGAATATCCTGTTGGTCATGGAGTTGCTCCACAAAACTTTTACAGTTTTAAATCTTGGATTGAAGATCGTTTGTAAAAGAAAGAGTCAATTAGAAAAACGTTATTGTATTACGCCACAACAAAAAAATATTTACACCTTAATTTTTAAGCCATCAAATGCTAAAAAAACATTTTCTGGTAAATGTTTAGACACCTCAGAATGAAAACCGAGTTTATGGCTAATGTGCGTGAAATATGTTCTTTTTGGTTGAATTTCTGTTACAAAATCTAAGGCTTCTTGTAAATTAAAGTGTGTAGGATGCTCCTGAACTCTTAAAGCATTTACAACTAAAACATCTAAGTTTTTTAGTTTCTCTTTTTCTGATTCTGTTATTGATTTCACATCTGTTAAATAAGCAAAATCAAAAATTCTATAAGCAGTTACAGGTAAATCACCATGCATTACTTCTATTGGAGTTACAGTTACATCATCAATAAAAAAAGGTGAACTAGTAACCAAATTAGGTTTTACACTCGGTGCTCCTGGATATCTATTATCTTTACTAAAAATATATTGAAAACGTCGTTCTAAGCTTTCTAATGTTCTTTCATTTAAATAAATAGGCATCTCTCCTATTCTATAACAAAAAGGACGTAAATCATCTAAACCTGCCGTATGATCTGAGTGTTCGTGCGTAAATAAAACACCATTAACAAGTTGTACTTTTTCTCGCAACATTTGCTGCCTAAAATCTGGACCACAATCAATTACATAAGAAAATTTATCCCAAGAAATTAAAATAGAAGAACGCAAACGGGAGTCTTTTGGGTCTTCTGATAAACAAACAGGATCATTACTTGCAATCATTGGAATTCCTTGTGAAGTTCCAGTTCCTAAAAAAGTAATCTTCAACAGTTTTTTATCGTTCTTCATTAAAACAAAAGTAAGATAAAAATTGACTGATAGTACTCTTATTTATTACATTTGTTAAGATTAAAATATCCATACATGTCAATATCTTTAAGAGGAGATCAAGAAATTACTAGTGCACCAACCACCAAAAGTAAAGCTTTAAGAATAAACTTAAACACAGATATTTACGGAACTTTTGCCGAAATTGGAGCAGGACAAGAAACTGCTCGTAATTTCTTTAGATCTGGTGCTGCTTCTGGAACTATTGCTAAAGCAATGAGTGCATACGACAAAGATTTTTCTGATGCAATCTATGGGCTAGAAGAAGACAAACGCTATGTAACACAACCTCGCCTAGAAAGAATGTTGGGCCATGAAATTAATTTAATGGAGGATCGTTTAAGTCGCCAAAAACATCCGGATAAATTATTTTTTAGTTATGCAAATACAGTAACTACTATTGATTTTGCAAAAAAATTTAAAGGTCATGGTTGGGTTGGTATTCGTTTTCAATTAGACCCTTTAGAGGGGTATAATGAAATTATTTTACACTTGCGCTTTAAAGAAACTGATGCACGTTTACAACAAGAAACATTGGGTGTTTTGGGTGTAAACTTAATTTATGGTGCATTTTATTTGAATGACAACCCTAAAGATTTAGTAAAATCTTTTTATGATAACTTAAGTAATGATCAGTTAGAAATTGATATGATTAATTTCTCTGGACCTCGTTTCATGTACGTTGACAATCGCTTAATGAGTTTACAGTTGCTTAAATACGGTATGACTAACGCAGTAATGTTCGGGCCAGATGGTAACAATTTATTACCTGCTCAAGTTTTATACAAGAAAAATATTTTAGCTTTACGTGGAAGTTTTAGACCTGTTACAAAAGTTAATATGGACATGTATGAAAAATCCAAAAAACTCTTTCTAGCAGAAAAAAAAGTTGATGAGAGTAAAACTCAAGTTATTTTTGAAATTACGTTAAGCAACCTTGCCTCTGAAGGTAAAATTAACGAACGTGATTTTTTAGATAGAGCTGAATTACTCTGTTCTTTGGGTCAAAATGTTATGATTACTAGCTTTCAACAATACTTTAAATTAGTAGAGTATTTTAGTGAATTCACAAAAGAAAGAATGGGGTTAACGATGGGCTCTCAAAATCTTATTGAAATTTTTGATGAAAAATATTATAGAAATTTAAGTGGAGGAATCTTAGAAGCTTTTGGAAAATTATTCTACAGGGACTTAAAGGTATACATGTATCCTTATCATGATGCTGCTTCTGACGAATACATAAACAGTGAAAGCTTAAAAGTTCACCCAAGAATGAAGGAACTATATAAGTTCTTTAAAAATAACGGTAAACTTGTAGATATTGATAATTTTGATAAAAGCATTCTAGATATTTTTTCTCGTACTGTTTTAAAAATGATTTTAAACGGAGAGAAAGGCTGGGAAGAAATGTTACCCGAAGGAATTGCAGATATTATAAAGCAAAAGAGGCTTTTTGGTTACTCGAGATCTAGAGTAAAAAAATAACAATTAAACCTTTTTTAATTTTTAAAGTCTTAAAGCTATAAACAATCTAGTTGACAGATGAAACTCTTTTAATAGAACAATTAAAAAATGTTCAGACTAAAGAAAAAGCCTTTAAAGAGTTAATTTCTCTCTATAAAGAACGCTTATACTGGCATATCCGTAAAATTGTGATTTCTCATGACGATACAGATGATGTTTTACAAAATACTTTTATTAAAATTTTCAAAAACATTGATAAATTTAACCAAGAAAGTAAATTATTTTCTTGGATTTATAGAATTGCAACGAACGAATCTATTACTTTCATCAATAAAAGAGCAAAACAACGTAATCTAGACATCTCTGATTACCAGAATGAATTAGCTTCTACTTTAGCGATTGATGATTTTTTTACAGGTGATGAAATTCAAATTATTTTACAAAAAGCGATTGCAACTTTACCTCAAAAACAACAGTTAGTTTTTAACATGAAATATTTTGATGAAATAAAATATAATGAAATGTCTGAAATTCTAGAGACTTCTATTGGAGCTTTAAAAGCATCTTACTTTCATGCAGTAAAAAAAATTGAAAAATATATAAAAACAGAAACAAGTTAAACCTTTTTACAAATTAAAGGTCTAATTAACAATGGATAAAGAGATTAAAAATAGCGTTGAATATATCAGTGAGAAAAGCGGAAATAAAACGGGCTTCTCTTCACCTTCAGATTATTTTAATAATTTAGAAGAAGCTATTGCTGTAAAATTATCAGAAGAAAACTTTACAAAAGAAAATAGTTTTGAGATACCTGATACTTATTTCAATAAATTAGAAGATCGTATTTTAGCCAACGTTTCATCCGCAGAAAAAGAAACAACAATTATTTCTTTTAAAGACCTCGTTTTAAAAATGATTCCTATTACTGCGGCAGCTTCAATCGTTTTATTTATTGGGTTAAATTCTTTTCTATTTAACACCACTGAAGAACTTACTTTAGATGATATTTCTGAGGACGATATAGCGTTTTGGCTTGACTTTAGCACCTTAACAACCAATGAAATTGCCTTGGCTTTAGAAGATGATGTTTTAGATGAAAATGATTTTTATTTTTCAACCATTAAAAATGAAACTATTGAGGATTATATTAACAACTCAATTGACTATACCGATTTATTAAATGAAAATAATTAGATCTATAACAGACTGAAAACTTAGATTATGAAAAAAATAATCACTTTTATATGTATTAGCCTTTTTTGTATTCTTTCTCTTTCTTCGCAAAGCAGAAGAGGAAGCAGAGAAAAAATAAAGACGCTTAAGATTGCTTACTTAACAGAAAAGTTAAGCCTAACGACTAATGAGGCTGAAAAATTTTGGCCTATTTATAATATTCATTATAAGAAAGAATATTTATTAAAAAGTAAACTTAGATCAGAAATAAAAAAAGCTATTGTAGAAAATGAAGATATAAATTCAATTTCTGAAAATGAGGCAGAAAGATTAATCTCACTAAAGCTGACTACAGATAAGAAAATATATGAAGCTCGAACAGATTTCATCAATAAAATGAAAAAGATAATTTCTTATAAAAAAATAATTCAATTAGAACTTGCTGAAAAGGAGTTTAGCAGGAAACTGATGGATAGATATAGAGGTAAAAACAGAAGTTCAAAAAACTAAATACAATAAAAAAAGGAAGCTAATTAGCTTCCTTTTTTTATTGTATTAAACTCAAACAAGTAGATAATTCTGGTTTGTTTACTGTAAACTGTTTTATCCATATTGTTAACTCTTCTACTTCATGAGGTAACAATCTTTTTAAAGCTTTCTCTAACTCTATGTAAAATAAATCTGAATTAAAACTCACTTTTTTCAGTACTATTTTTGTGTACTCAAACATTGCTCTAGCCATTTTTAAAAAAAATTAGATTTCTATTAATACAACGTAAACTAATTAACTTTAGTATACCAATCAAATTTAATAAAAAAACCAACATCATTTACTGATGTTGGTCTTAAAATTTTGTTTAAAAAGTGTTAAGATTATAAACCGTTAATCTTTTCAACTAAACCTTTTGCTTTTGTTTCTAAATCAGCATTGATCGCTCTAAAATGAGCTTTTTTATTTTCTACTTTTTTTGCATTAACATCTGCAATTAAAGCATCAAAAGTTCCAATAGCTTCATTAATAATTTCATCACCTTTTTTTTGCTCGTTTTTTAAAGCTGCAACATCTATTGCATATTCTATAACATCACCTAAAACGTAATTAATATCTTTTTTTAAGTTTTTTATACTTGACATAATTTATTTATTTTAAAGGTGCAAAGTTACTATAAAATCATTACAAATCTACATTATTCAATGCTTTTTGGTATTTATCAAAAAACAAGCCAACATGATAACCATCCATTAAGGCATGATTTGCACTAATAGCTACTGGCATGAGTAATTTACCCTCTTTTTCTTTGTACTTACCAAAGGCTAATTTTGGTACACTTTCTATTCTAAAACCCGATAAAGGCTCTTTGTGGCCAGAAAAATTAACCCAAGGCAGGGCAGAACAATACACACAGTCTTCTGAATCAATTGGAGAAAACAAATCGTTAGAGTTAAAAACCCTTTCCTTTTCTTTTTCGAAATTTTGGTTAAAAACATCGAAATTCTCATCAAATAAAATATATGAAAAACCAAAAGTATTATCTGGTCTTAAAATTGTTGTTGAAACATTAATAATAGGATATACAGCTACTCTTTCATTTTCTATTCTGTATTTAAAATTTTCTACAGAGTTAACAGCTTTAATACATGCGTGCAAATAGATTGCAAAAAAAGATTTTTTATTTTCCTTTGAATATGCAAATGCTTTTGTTACATCCACCTCAACAGTTATGCTAAAATATGGATCTGAAAATTGTTTAAAAAACTCGAAATGTTTTCTTCTATTCCATGTTAAAGTATCTAAATAGTTCATCATACGAAATTTAAAATCTCTGTTATATTATTTATAGTCTTATAATTCGTTTTAGATTTTTCTTCTAGAGAAACTTCTTCATGAACCCAAGTTGTATGAAAAGGAACGTGAATTGCAGACGCACCAATTTCTATTAAAGGTAAAACATCTGATTTTAAAGAGTTTCCAATCATTAAAAGTTCTGATGAATGAATATCTAAATGTTGAATCAGTTTTTGATAATCTTTCTCTTTCTTATCACTCATAACCTCTATATGATGAAAATACTTTAATAAGTTTGATTTTTCTAACTTACGCTCTTGATCTAATAAATCTCCTTTTGTTGCTACTATTAGTTTGTATTTACCTTGTAAGGAATGTAACACTTCTTCAATTCCTTCTAATAATTCTATTGGTTTTTCTAACATTTCTTTACCAATTGTTAAAATAGCTTCAATTGTTTTCTGATTTACTTGATAATTAGAAA
>TARA_B110000046_G_scaffold86197_1_pt1 | contig 13649 bp, 5 predicted proteins | sample TARA_B110000046 | Tara Oceans TARA_B110000046 (sample SAMEA4397157) | marine metagenome | biome: Polar Biome; feature: [DCM] deep chlorophyll maximum layer (ENVO:01000326); material: water (ENVO:00002006), including particulate matter (ENVO:01000060) such as... | depth 40 m
AAATTTATTAGTACCGCTGCTAATAAAGGGTTTGCAAATGCACAATACAATTTAGGTAGATTGTATAAGTATGGTGTAGGCTGTGATTTAGATTTTAAGGAAGCTGTTAAATGGTTTAAGAATGCTACTGAAAATGGAAATCAAAGAGCAGCATATTCTTTAGGTTATATGTACTATAAAGGAATAGCTGTTGCTCAAGACTACAGAAATGCAATTTATTGGTTTGAACAAAGTGATGATTATATGGCGCAACATTATTTAGGGCTGTCTTATTATTTAGGCTATGGTGTTACTCCAAACGAAGACAAATCTTTAGAAATATTGCTTACCAACCCAATACCAAATAGTGAAACTTTGGTAACTTATATTGAAAACAATAAAAAAGAAAAAATTGAACAAGGTGTTAGTAAAGTTATAGAAGAAAACGACGCCGAGTTAGAAAACGATTTAAATATAGAAACAACAGTAACCAACTCATCAACTTCATCTAGTATGAAAGAGGTAAATAAAGAAGAAATTATTGGAGAATGGGAAGGTAAATTTATTCAATATGATTGGTCTGGAAAAACCATTGTAAGAATAGTTCCTATTAATTTATCATTTACTGTAAACGAAGATTCGTTTGATGTTACATCCTCTTTCGAAGAAGAAAATTTAAGCTTAAATGCAATTTGGCACGACGATAACTTATATTTTAAAAACCCCTTTAACTTTACTTTAGATAAATTGTTTTCTCATACTCCAGAAAAATTAACATTGGATTATAGATTACTTTCTTTAAAGTTTAAAAAACAAGTTATTTCTAATCATACGTATTTATTAGCCAACGCAGAAACCTATATAGATGAGTGGAAAGAATATGGAAGACCAAGCCGTATTATTTTAAAACAAAAGGGTAATACATCTAGCTTAGATGAAGATCTTTTGTCGGCTTTAGCGGCTCAAGAAGATCAATTTATTAAATTATATCCTGTCCCTTTTAAAAACCAATTAACGGTTCAGTATCAATTAGAAATTGCCAGTACTGTTTATTTAGAACTTGTCAGCATTAATGGTGGTAACCCAATTATAATTAAACCTAATGAGTTACAACAACAAGGTGATTATATATATAATATATCTGTAAATGACAATTTACCTAATGGTTTATATGTTGTTAGATTAATGGCAGGAAATAAAGTACACACGCGTTTAATTACTAAAGAAAACTAAAAAAGTTATGAAACTACACAAATTTATAAATATTCGATTATTTGTTTTTTTATGCTTTTGCTTTGTAAGTAATCTTTCATTTGCACAATTTAATGAGCTTGGTAATAAGATTTCTCGGCCTCCTATAGACATAATTTTTTTTCCAAACCCTATATTGATTGGTGAAACTAATATTATAATACCTAATAATAGAATACAAAAATATAGAATTAAGGCTTTAATTAACAATAATTCTTGGGAAGTTATAAAAGGTGAAATTATTTCTTATGACCTTTTTGGTATTACTGTTAAATGGAATGCTGCTGGTGTTGGGAGAGTAAAATGTACACCAGCTTTTAGTTTAACAAGTTATTCTCTAGATATAAACATAACTAGTACATTAACAGGGAACGAAACCAGTTTTACCTATGATACTTCGGGAAATCAAATAAAGGCAAAGTTAGATTAAGTTAGATAAAAAATAAAATTATGAAAAGCATAAAGTATACCTATCGTCTTCCATTACTCTTAGTAGTAATTATTATAAGCTCTGTAAAAACCTTAACTGCGCAAAGCATTCTATTTACTAAACAAAAAACAACACTTGTAAATAGTAGTGCGTCAACTACTGCGGCAAATACAACTCAATCTACTACTGCAAATAGGACAACTACTAGCACAGCAGGCAGTACCTTAGGCGAATTTTCAGTTTCATTATCAGGGGCAGCTACATACAGCATCCCTTTTTCTGTGCCTCCAGGCATCAAAAATGTGGTTCCTACTATTGGATTATCTTATAGTAGTCAGGCAGGTAATGGTCTTGTTGGTTGGGGATGGAATATTTCTGGGCTTTCTACAATAAGCAGAATCCCTACCACTAAATTTCATGATAACATCATTGATCCTGTAGATTTTGATAGTAATGATCGGTATGCTCTTGATGGACAGAGGATGATTTTAAAAAGTGGTACCTATGGCGCTACTAATTCAGAATACCAAACAGAAAATTATTCTAATACAAAAATCAAAGCTTATGGAACTACTTATGGTTCTGGTCCTGCTTATTTTATTGTTTATCATCCTGATGGCAGCAAGTCTTGGTATGGTAGTTCCAGTAGTGGAACTGTGAACCAAGGTGCAAGAGGTTATTTAGAATGGGCATTATATAAAAAACAAGACCCACAAGGAAACTTTATAGCATATACCTACTTAAATGATAATAATATATTACGAATAAATACTATTAAATATGGTTCTAATGGTAATGCAACTCCTCCGAACGAAATAAGGTTTGACTATCAAGAAAGAACTCGACCTGAAACCTCTTATGTAGGAGGACAAGCTTTTAAAAATGGATCTATTTTAGATAAGGTAGAAATTATAGGTGGTAATGAGTTAAATAGAAAATATGAAATCTCATACATTACTACTTCTCTTGGTTATCAAAAAATAGGAAGTGTAACTGAAAGTAATGGTAGCAATGAATCTTTTTCACCAATTCAGTTTACTTATGAGGTAACTCCAAGTAACACAATCAATACAAGTATTACTGATACTAATTCTGATATTTATGATATTAACAACAATCGTCTTTTTGCAGGAGATTTTGATGGTGATGGAAAAACAGATTTAGGTACCTTTAAAGTAGATGAGAAAGAATTTTCAGTGTTTAAGGATATAAGTAATAATACCAGTGCAATTAAAAAGGTAACTTCAGAAAAAATAAAACAAGTTTTTTCAAGCACGATTTTGACAGGTGTTAATAAAATTCTAACAAGACAAGCGGTTACAACAGTTAGTGATTTATCTGACAACGTAGTAAGCTTCAAAAATTATACACTTAATGGAGGTGTTAATTATGAATACTCTAAAAATGTAACATTACCAAACTACTATACTAGTGATTGTACTAATGGTGGATCTAGAAAGAAAGCTTTTCGCTACATCTCTGGTGACTTTAATGGTGATGGGTTAACAGATGTATTAGCACTTGGAAAAAAATATAGATTTAGCAAACGCCATAATTCTTGGCTTTGGTGTTCATCTTCTTGGAGTGAATACATCTATAACAAACAAACCTATTTTATAGACTTAAAAAGAACAGCCACAAACAGTTCTTCGTCCATAGGAAACTTACAAGAAGCCATTGCTGATGAAGATAAGTTAGTAACAGCGGATTTTAATGGCGATGGGAAAACAGATATTTATCATTTTAAAGAAGGTAAAGTTTATGTATATAATTTAAGCAACAGCAATCAATTAGAGCTTCTAAAAATATTTACTAATGGTTACATAAAAACTGACAAACCAATTTTAATAGGAGATTTTAATGGTGATGGTAAAACTGATTTTACAGTTAGTAGTGGAAGCAATCATTCTAAATTTTATACTGCAACAGGAACTACTTTTACAGAATCCACTGTAAATTATTTAGCTTATTCAATATCAACAGCATCATCACAATATCATTATTTTGCTCAAGATGTTAACGGAGATGGTAAAACAGATATTATACAGTATAGACAGTATGGTGACAGATATTTTTTAGTTACTAGAATAAATTCTACAAGTGCAGGAGGCTCTTATGTTTTTAATAATCAAACAATGGGATCCTTTCAAGGTACAAATCCAAACGATGATATCATCACTCCATTGATTTTAAATATAAAGCAAAGTAATTATAACCCAGAATTAGTTTGTATAAGTAAACGGAGAATTAGCGTTTTTGAATTTCCAAAAAGTCATCAACAAGAAATGACATTAAATAGTATTCAGAACAATCAAATAACAACTGAAATTAACTATCAAAAATTAGGAGCACCCAAAGATGGAGAAACTTCTATTTATACCAAAGACGAAAGTGAAACCTATCCCTATGCAAACATCAACTTAGCTCCTTATTTAAAATTGGTAAAAAAAGCAACAAAAAGTAGTGGAAACATTACCCAAACCCAAAATTATGAATATGGTGGTGCGGTAAGTCATGTGCAAGGTTTAGGTTTTCTAGGTTTTAAAACTTTTAAAAAAACTAATTGGTATGGTAGTGGAGTTGGTACACTTTGGAATATTTCTTTACACAACCCACAAAAAAGAAGTGCAATAACTAGTCAGTGGTTTTCAACTTCCTCATCCAGTACACCATATAGTTATCTAAATAAAACGGATTATACCTATAACACTACATTAGCAGCAAATAAAGTTTATACTAATTTGCCTACAACTATTAGATTAGAAAACAAATTAGAAGGTGTTATATCAACAAAAACAATTAGTTATGATAGTTATAAAAATCCGCAAACGATTACTAATTCATTCCCAGGTGGTAGTAAAACTAAAACTTTTATTTATATAAATAGTACATCTACAAGTAACTATTACATAGGACGTCCCAAGAATGTAATAGAAACAAATACTTTAGGGGGCGAAACTTTTAGTTCTGAAAACCAGATGACTTATAACAGTAATCATTTATTGGAAACATTCAAAAAGAAAGGTAACGGAAGTACTGGATTTGTTACCGAAACCTTTTCTTATGATAACTATGGGAATACACTTACAAACATTTTATCTGCCTCTGGGATAAATCGTTCTCAAACTTTCACGTATGATAATAGTGGGCGTTTTTTAAAAACAAGTTCAGATATAGAAGGCTTAACAACAACCTACACGTATAACACCAAAAACGGAAACCCATTAACTAGGACAAATCCGTATGGTTTAAAAACTACTTTTGCATATGATGGTTGGGGACGTATATTATCCAAAACCAATTATTTAGGTAATACAAATAACCATACTTACACAACTACTAATATAAATGGAAATTGGGCAATTGCAAAAACTAGTACTTTTGCAGATGGTGGGGTAGAAATAAATTATTACAATGCTTTTGGTTGGCTTTTAAAGAGTAAAGCAAAAACACTAGGTAATAATTATGTTTCTAAATCTTATGAATATGATGCTATAGGTAGAACACTAAGAGAAAGTGAACCTTATTTTACCACTGCAAGCCAATGGAATCAATCTGGTTATGATAGTTATGGTAGAATGATAAGCCAACAATTGTATACAGGAAAGGTAATCACTACTAGGTACAATGGTTTGTCTGTAACAGTAAGTGATGGAACAAAAAGTAAAACTGTAACCAAAAATGCTGTAGGAAACATTGTGAAAATGGTAGATCCTGGAGGCACTATTAACTATGCCTATTTTGCAAACGGAAGTATGAAAGAGGCAAACTATGGTACTCATATTGTAAAAACTGAAATAGATGATTGGGGGCGTAAGAAAAAACTGATAGACCCAGCTGCCGGCACCTACAACTACACTTATAATATTCTAGGAGAAATTTTAACAGAGACCACTCCAAAAGGCACTACTACCTACCAATATGACGGTAATGGTAAGCCAACTAATAAAACGATTATTGGCGATTTAACCAATTTAAGTTTAGGATATCAATATAGAAGTGATAAATTATTAGGAGCTATCAATGGAAGAGATAACATTGCTAGTAAAAACTACACTTATACCTACGGTTATGACCCTACATCTAAACTACCAACAAGCATTAAAGAAGTTACACCAAGTGCTAATTTTGAGAAAATATTAGCGTATGATGGTTTAAACAGAATAAAAACCGAAAAATATATAAATACCCATACATTAAATAACATTAATAGTACAATTCATATAGAGAATGTTTATAATAACGCAGGTATTTTAACTGAAATAAAAGATAAAACAACGAATGCCTCTCTTTGGGAAGTTACTGAAGAAAATGCGAAAGGACAGGCAAAAAACATTAATTTAGGAAACGGTATAACTAAAGCTAGAACTTATGATAACTTTGGTTTTCTAAAAAATATTAGAGATACCAAATCTGGTGTAAATGCGTTAAGGTTAGACTATAATTTTGATGCAAAAAGAGGTGTTTTAAAGAGCCGTAAAAATTATACTTTTGGTAATTGGCAAGAAAACTTTACGCACGATCATCAAGACAGACTAACCAATATTACTGGAGCTGTAAGCCATGAACAAAATTATGACGACCAAGGTAGAATAGACTTTAATAGCAGTATTGGAGCCTATAACTACAATACTAGTAAAATTTACCAACTAGACAACATAGAGTTAAATACAGCGGGAGATACTCATTTTAATAACCACGCCTCTCAGCAAATATCTTACAATGCATTTAAAAAACCTATTAGTATACACCAAGAAACAAAAGGGCGTATAGATTTTGAATACGGTCCTTTACAAAATAGAACCAATGCCTATTATGGGGGTACACAAACAAACAAAAATGCACGTAGATACCATAAACAGTATTCTAGTATTACTCCTGTTGAGATAGTCGAAGATAAAGCTGAAGGGTCTGTAAAAATTATTATTTATGTTGGTGGCGATGGGTATACAGCACCTATTGCGCACATAAAAAAAGCAGGAGGGTCATACCCAGTAAATGAATACCATTATTTACATCGTGATTATTTGGGTAGTATTTTAGCCATAACCAACAGTAGTGGAACTCTAAAAGAACAACGACAATTTGGTGCTTGGGGAAAAGCAGATAAATTTGTAGATTCCGCAGGAAATACTACCTTTACACACCGTTCATTAATAGGACGAGGATATACAGGACACGAACATTTCTTTGAAGTAGATTTAATTCATATGAATGGAAGAATGTACGATGCCAATCTAGGGAGGTTTTTATCTCCTGATAATTATATACAAGATCCTTTTAACACACAGAATTATAACAGATATGGGTATGTATTAAATAATCCGTTGAGTATTGTGGATCCTAGCGGAGAGTCATTTTTACTTGCTATTGTTATAGGTGCTATTATTGGGGGATATGCAGGAGGAGCACTTGCCAATGGAAGTTTAAATCCATTTGATTGGACTTGGGATTCAGGTACTTGGACAGCTATTATTGGGGGCGCTATTATTGGAGGTTTAGGTGGTGCTGCTTATAGTTATGGACAGCTCTCAGGAGTATTGCTTTCAGCAGGAATTGGTAAAGGAGCAGCAATACCTATTGCAGCATTTGAAATAGGAGCTGGAACAACTTCTCTTGGATTACTTGGTTTGGGTACAATAGCATCATGGAAGAATAGTAATAATAACAAAACAAACGAAACTTTTATCGAAGCTTTTTCTCAAGGAAGTACTAATAGTTATGGAAATAAATCAGGAAGTCAAATTTATGCAGAGGGTACTTATGATGATTGGGTTATAAAGCCTGAAAAAGGCGATCTAATTGATGAATTGGCCCTTGTTAGTAGTGCATTATCGATGAGGTCTAGTTTTATATACAATAAAAAAGGAGGTTATTGGAGAGGTAAGAATGGTACGTTTTATAGTACAAGTGTTAATGGAAATGGGTCTACGGGAGGTAAATACAAATATGCAAGAACAACAGGAAAATTTTTAAACAGGTCTGGCGGTATTTTCAGTGCTTACGGTATAGGAGTAAGTATAAACGACAAAATTAATGGGGATATCGAAACTGGGAGGTTTCTTCAGGACAATGCTTTTAATATTGCTGGTTATCTTGGTGCCCCAGGAGCTGCTGCTAGTTTTGGGTACAGTTCTGGTAATATAATAGAAGATTGGTGTAATTGCAATATTCAAGTTAATTGGGGTAATGTTGGCTTATTTGGAAAATTTAATATACCTATGTGGTTTGAACCTCTAGAAGGAAGAGATTATTAATTTAAGAATTAATCGATGAAATATTTATATTATACGTTATATATTTTTTACACTAAGACCATTAAAATTCAAAATTATGACACACCTCATTTTAATATTTCGTTAGTTTTAGGCACATTACAAGGTCTTTGGGTTTTTATACTACTTAATACACTAAAATTAATATTGACAAGCAAATTAAACGAAGCTTCTTGGTTGATATTTGTATTGATCTTTTTGTTTTCTATCCTTAATTGGTATTATTATAAATCTATAAGTAAACGGTTAATCAAAAGAATAAATTCAAAAACAAAAATTAAAAAGAAAAGTATTATTATAAATTCAGCAGTAATTATTATTGTAGGCATCATACTTGCTTTTTATTCTATAATATTATTAGCAGAATATGGTGGTAGTGGTAAATAAATATTTGCTATGTCTGTTCTTTAAAATTTAATAATTATTTATCAATTTTCAAAAGATGTTTGAATTACTAAAGGGAAGAAACTATTAATTTAAGAATTAATCGATGAAATATTTATATTATACTTTACATGTTTTTTATACAAAAGTAATTAAAGTTCAAAATTATGATACTCCTCATTTTAGTATTTCGTTAGTTTTGGCAACGCTTGAATCTTTTATAGTTTTTTCTATAATAGACTTACTGTTACTAGGACAATTGGAAAGTAAAATCTCCTACATAAAATGGATACCTATCTCTTTTATTGCTTTTGCATTTACTCTCAACTGGTATTATTATAGGCCTAAGAAAAAAGAAATTATAAGGAATATAAGTTCTAAACCAAAAAAAACAAGAAATGTAATAATTATTTTATCCACCTTATTTATTTTATTAATAATAAGTTTTTGGTTTTATACTGGATATTTAGTAAGGACTCATAATTTATCTTTATAAATATCTTATTTAAGATTCTAATGAGTATCTAATCATCATATAAACCGATACAAAAGAGTTTCAAAGTTGGATCAAGGTATAAAAAAAAAGGATTGCGATTAAAGTGGTTTAAAGTATGGTTTTTATATTAAACTTATGCTAATAAGTAGTGATTCAAGACTCACTTATGAATTATATAAATTATTAACCTCTTGTAGGATGATCATAACTACAATTTTACTTATAATTGTTTTACTTTTTTTTAAAAAAAAGTAATTTATTTAAAAACCTTGTTCAATGAATAAGGTTTCTAAAGTTAGATCTTCAGAAGAATATTATGATGAAAAAAGGTTTTTTCTTGTTATTTTTTTTAATTACCACTATTTGTTATTCACAAAAACAAGCCAATATTTGGTATTTTGGAGACAAAGCTGGGTTAGATTTTAATAGTGGTACTCCAGTTGTTTTAAATAACAGTGAAATGGAAACATATGAGGGTTGTGCAACTATTTCAGATGGTACAGGCAACTTATTGTTTTATACAGATGGTATATCAGTTTGGAATCGAAATCATCAAATTATGCCAAATGGAATAGGATTATTAGGGTCTACTTCTGCTACACAGTCTGCAATTATGGTACCGAAGCCAAATGACTCTAACATCTATTATATTTTTACGGTAGATGACTTAGCAGAATCAGACGGGTTAAATTACTCTGAAATTGATATAAGCTTAAATAGTGGTTTGGGAGATGTTACAACCAACAAGAACATTAACCTATTAACACCAACTACAGAAAAAATTACAGCGGTTTTACACCAAAATGGAGTGGATATTTGGGTGATAACTCATGGCTGGAACAACAATAATTTTTATGCTTATTTAGTAAGCTCTTCTGGTGTAAATACAATACCTATTATTAGTAGTGTTGGTACAATTGTAGATGGACTTACTCCTAATTCTGCTGGAGTTCTTAAGATTTCACCAGATGGAAAAAAAATAGTGATTTGTAATGCTGAATCTCATGCAGAATTAATTGATTTTAATACTGCTAATGGTACCTTTAACAATCCTATTCTCTTAAATACAAGAAGTGGTAATTATGGCGCAGAATTTTCTCCTTCGGGAGAATTATTATATGTGTCGAATATTTATAATGACAGTAATATAAACCAATACAATCTTAACGCTGCTAATATTAGCGCTTCGGAAACTACAATATATGCATTAACTGACTCTTTTAAAGCTTTCGGACAATTGCAATTAGGTCCAGATAATAAAATTTATGTCGCTAATAATTTACATAATTATTTAAGCATTATTAACTCTCCTAATTCTCTAGGATTATCTTGTAATTATGAGCATGATGCAATTTTATTAAACCCTGGTTCTTGTAATCTTGGTCTTCCAACGTTTATTCAGTCTTATTTCTTTAACACAAGTATTGTTTATAATAACACTTGTTTTGGAGATACGACTAATTTTTCTTTGGCAGTAGCACCAGACACTGTAGTTTGGGATTTTGGAGACCCAACATCTGCTGTAAATAATACTTCTACTTTATTAGCGCCTACGCATGTATTTACAAGTCCAGGAACATACACCGTAACTGCAACTGCTACTTTAGCTGCAGAAACCACTATAGAAGAAGAAATTATTACTATTTATAACCAACCAACCGCAACAAAACCTTCAGACTTATTACCTTGTGATGCAAATAATGATGGTTTCCAGAATTTTAATCTAACCACTCAAAGCAATGCTATTTTAAACGGACAACTTTCAACAGAATTTGAAGTAGCTTATTTTGCATCTATGTTAGATTATACGAGCGATACTAAAATACCAGATTACACCAATTACCAAAATACAACTGCTTATCAAGAGCAAACAATTATTGCACGCGTTAGAAATAAAGAAAATGCAGATTGTGCCGCAATTACCCAATTTAAAATACAAGTTTTTGCATCTCCAACACCAAAGCTAGCCGCAGACATTCCCAATCTTTCTTTTTGCGATACTACTTCTGTAGGAACAGATACAGACGGTAAAATAATCTTCAATTTAACAGACAGAGCCACAGCCATTTTAAACGGACAATCAACTACCAATTTTTTAGTTTCGTATTTTTTAGATGAAGACTTAACCCAGCCAATAACAAACGAAACGAATTACACCAATCTTACTGCTACGCAAAGAATTTATGCAAAAGTAGAAAACAAACTAAATGCTACTTGTTTTGTAAAAACATCATTTTTACTAGAAGTATTTGCATTGCCCGTTATCAATTCTCCTGTTTCATTAAAACAGTGTGATAATTCTGATATCAATGGTTTTAGTGCTTTTAATCTAAACGAAGCTAAATCTAAAATAGTTACAAATCCAGATGCCTATACCATCACTTTTTTTGAAGAAAAAGCTTTAGCAGAAAGCAATACAAGCCCTATACCAACTCCAACAAATTACACAAACCAAGTTGTATCTAATGATACCGTTTGGGCAAGAATAGAAAACAATAATAGTTGTTTTAGAGTTAGTGAAGTAAACTTAATTGTTTCTACCACAGAAATACCAACTAGTTTTTTAAAATCTTTTTACGAATGTGATGACGGAACAGATACAACAGATGGCATTGCTACTTTTAATTTTAGTTCGGTAACAGATGATATAAAAGAGTTGTTCCCAATAGGTCAGCAATTAATCATCAAGTATTACAGAAATGAAGCAGATGGATTGTCAGAATTAAATGAAATTACAGCTATTTCTAATTATCAAAATATTGGCTATCCAAACAGGCAAGAAATTTACGTAAGAGTAGATAGTGAATTAGACAATGATTGTTTGGGTTTAGGGCATCATATTACCTTGAATATAGAAAAAGTACCTATAGCAAATTCGGTAACAATTGATCCAGAATGCGATAATGATAGAGACGGTTTCTATGCTTTTGATATAGCAACCATTCAAAACACACTTATTGGCACACAAACCAATGTTGCTGTCAGTTATTTTGATGCAAATAATGTTCAACTTTCCAGTCCACTTCCTAATCCTTTTATTACAGCTTCTCAAACCATTACAGTAAGAATTGTAAATACAAATTCTCAAGATTCAGACGGACCATGTTTTGATGAAACCACGATTGATTTTGTAGTAAATTCTGTACCCATCGCAAATGGGGTGCCTCCACAAGAACAATGCGATGATGATTCAGACGGAATTGTAGGTTTTGATGTTTCTAGCATAGAGGCAACTGTTTTAGGAGGACAAACTGGTTTAATTGTAAAATACTTTGATGCCAATGATGCGGCGTTACCAAATCCACTTCCAAATCCTTTTTTTACGACTTCGCAAACCATAAAAGTGCGTTTAGAAAATCCTATTTACAATGTGTGTTATGAAGAAACAACCGTAAATTTTATTGTTAGAGAAAAACCAACGTTTGATCTAATTGGAGAAGCCATTATTTGTATGACAAATACACCTGAATTAGATGTAGAAATAGAGAATCCAAATGAAAATAATAACACCTACACTTGGACAGATGAAAACAATACAATTATTAGTAGTTTACCAACAGCAACCTTCACAAAAGGCGGAATTTATACAGTAGTTGCAACTTCAATTTACGGTTGTACTTCAGAAGAGCAAGAAATTACCATTAATGAATCTTCTATTTCAACCATAAATATTAATGATATAGAAGTTGTAGATGATTCAGAAAATAATAGCATTATTATAAATACAACAGATTTAGGAAAAGGAGATTATCAATTTCGTTTGTTAGATTTCGATGATACTATTATAAGAGATTATCAAGACGATCCTTTTTTTGATACTTTAGAAGGCGGTATTTATACAATAGAGGTAAACGATAAAAATGGTTGTGGCAGTATTCTTTTTGAAGTTTCCTTGTTAAGTTTTCCAAAATTCTTCACTCCAAATGGAGATGGCAGAAATGATTTTTGGCAAATAAACGGAATTAGCAACAACTTTTATCAAAGCGGTACTATTAAAATTTTCAACAGATATGGCAACCTCATGCATCAATTTACCATTGATGAAATTGGCTGGGATGGAACCTATAATGGAAATGTACTTCCATCTAATGATTATTGGTTTTATGTAGAGTTATTAGATAAAAAAAGCAGCTCAAGAGCAAGAAGCGGTAATTTTAGTTTGTTAAGGAAGTAAAAAAAACACTCCTCAAAAAAGAAGTATTGTGTTATTCAATTGTTACATAGGAGTTCAGAATCTATTTGATCTCGATTAAATTTTAGATTGATACGTATACAAATCAAAATACCTGCCTTTTGCCATTATCAATTGGTCATGAGTTCCTCTTTCTACAATACCACCTGCTTCTATTACTAATATTTGATCTGCTTGTTTAATGGTGCTCAATCGGTGCGCAATTACAATGGTAGTTCTGTCTTTTACCAATTCAGATAAACTTTTCTGAATCAATGCTTCACTCTCTGTATCTAAACTAGAAGTTGCTTCATCTAAAATTATAATTTTTGGGTTTGCCAAAATTGCTCTTGCAATTGCCAAACGTTGGCGCTGACCACCAGACAACTTCACCCCTCTTTCTCCTATTAATGTATCTAAACCATCATCAAAACGATCGGTAAATTCACTTACATACGCCGCTTTTACAGCATTTTGTAATTCCTCTTCGGTTGCATTTGGTCTTGGAAATAAAATATTTTCTCTAATGGTTCCTTCAAATAAAAATTCATCTTGTAAAACCACCCCCAAATGTTTCCGATAACTAGACAATTTTACATTGGCTAAATCTTGATTGTCTATGGTTATTTTACCAGATTCCGGATTTAAAAAAGTAGCAGACAA
>TARA_B110000046_G_scaffold98306_1_pt1 | contig 13624 bp, 15 predicted proteins | sample TARA_B110000046 | Tara Oceans TARA_B110000046 (sample SAMEA4397157) | marine metagenome | biome: Polar Biome; feature: [DCM] deep chlorophyll maximum layer (ENVO:01000326); material: water (ENVO:00002006), including particulate matter (ENVO:01000060) such as... | depth 40 m
CCACAAACGACGGCAACGCCTCCTCGCCATCTACGCCAGTATCATTGGCACCGTCATCGACACCGTCCTCTTCGTCACCGTCATCGCCACCTTCCCCTTCTCCAACCAACACCACAATCGACAGCAACGCCTCCTCGCCATTTTTCCTTTCGCCAACTGTTATATCAATTTTTGTGGGTGCTGCCTTTTTTATTTTTTGTGCTGGTGTTTTGAAATATTGTTTCAAAGATAAGGGAGGCCTTCAAGGTTTTTGTTCAAAGTGTTACGACTTCATGGATAATATAAAGACCTATATAAGTTGTAATGCTCCGAAGTGTGCTACACCAAATAATGTTGGAGTTGAAGTTAGCGGAAATGTCGCAACAAATAGTTGTCCATCATGTTTCACGCTGCATAATTACGAATTACATTCCTTGCTAAGCATCCCACCGCTTCAAGACACACTACCGGAAGTAAAGAGCAGGGCTGCTCAGTACGCGTTTCAAATTGGGTCGATTCATCGCGCAGCATGACACACTTTCTGTGCCTCATCACTACTTCTCCTTTCCACACACACGCACGAACACACAATGTGTGTCACACCTGCATGTTGAACTGGCTATCTCTTGGACTGGTGGCATTCTGCACGGCTGCTGGTGTTCCACACAGAGCCAGTGAATTCCCACTCGTGCACGAGGCCAGCTCAGTGCACTGGTGTTCAGAGGCAGCTGCAAGCTTGCCTTCCACTGTCTGTGCAGTGCTTGTAGTAGCACGCTCAAATTCGTGAAGCCTCCGGATCGTAGAGCGGAAGTTGTTCACGTGTGCCCAATTCCGCATTGGCACAGAGAGTGCTTCGAACACGCGGTCAAAGACACGCGATACCTCTACCACAACTCCAAGAGTGACAGTGTTGTGCGCATCGAACAGGCGGGGTGCCACCAGTAGGTAAGGAAGAATGACTACAGCCTGCTCAAATACACCCACCCATGCGTTGAAAAAGAAAAAATGTAAAAAGAGTCTGTAATAATTTTGTATAAGCGAGTACAAGATAGTGGAAATACGTCCAGGCCAACTCACACGAGGTGTGTCTGCAGCGTCTGCAGCGTCTGCAGCGTCTGGCTGTCCGCCCGTTGTACAGTCCTCGGCACACACACCACTTTCCCAGAGCACGAGGTCTTTCCTGAAACTGGCCTCGACTTTCTGGTTTTGAACTTCGATGTCCACAAGCTTGCCTGCCACCAGCAGGCTGACGAGAAGACCACCGAGCGACAGACCGACGGCAAGAAGTAGCAGCCATGCCGGGCTCCCTCCGCCAGTCGAATAGCCAGGAGGTGGTACTGTCTGGCCAAGGCTGTACAGCCGCGGGCCGAACACAACAAGCGATAGCACTGCGTCTAGCAGAACAGAAGCCGCCATGTCCATTCCAGCAGCAAAGCGCTGTGTGTCTTCTTGGATGCGTTGCGAGGACCCTTCGATTGTGTTGGACGTCACTTCCCATCGTACCATGTAGGACTCCACGAGTGCAATTCGCCATGCGAAGCTGACGTGCGACATCACGAAGGCTCCGACTGGGTGCAGAACTGCAGCCATGAGTGCAAGTCTGCAGAACGTAAACAGGCATGCAGTCACCTCCGCCTGCTTTGCCTCCATCAGGTCGCACGGGTCCATTATCCAGGTGTCACCACCGTGCTGTACGTCATGTGCAGTGCTGTTGGGGGTTGGCAGGACTTGGTGCATCTCCTCCGAAAGCCCGAGGCATGCAGCGGCTTGTGCCGGGTCGGCACTCTGCATGAGGTCGTAAAAGACACGGAAGAAGTCTGTGAACTGGACCGCCAGCCACGCCTTCAACAGTGCATGCAGCAGCAGTGACAGTAGTCCCGCTCGAGCCAGGATTCGCGTGTGCAGCGCTCCAGAGAACAGGAACTCCACTAGCATGTGCGGTGCGTGCGGTGCGTGCGGTTTCCCCGGTAGCACCCGTTCAGCAAGCCGAGCCAACGAGACAACTTTAGCGAAAGCCAGTGTAGCACCACAGAGGACCGCTAGGACAGCTGCTTGGTCGGCATGGCTGTAGCAAGTGTAATGATTCTGCCGTTGCAAGAGCCGGTGTGCGATGCGAGACAGGAGCTGTGTGTCAGGCTGTACGCCGCCGCCACAAACCAGCGAGCCGCCAACAGGACTGCGGCATCTGGCCCACCTGTGGCGAGCTGGACACGAGGTAAGTGGCTACTGGGATATTACAGGACGCTTCTTGAAGGCAGCTGCACACACAGAGATGGCCAACGGAAGGTGGTGGTGGAAGTGGGGGCAGGGATCGGCGCGCTCTCGGTGTACCTCGCCAAGCGTGGATGCTACGTCCACGCGGTCGATGCGATGCCTGCTGTGGCGGCTGCACTGCGGCGGTCTGTTGAGGCAAACGCCCTCGAAGGACTGCTCTTCGTGCACAGCGTGGCCGTGGCTGCGGCGAGCAGCAGACAGGTTCGGGTGCGGTACACAGCAGCAGATCTGACCACCGCGCACGTCGCGCACGCCGCACTTCGCAAGCCGTCACCAGCGCATGCCTGGGCCACGACTCGTGTCCGCTCCACTACACTCGATTCGTTTGTGATGGGCGGTAGCGTCGGATGGGCTGTGCCACCACACCACACAGTCGATCTCTTGCGCGTGGATACGTACGGCACTGAGCTGGAGGTGCTACAGTCTGGACGGCAGCTGCTGAACGGTGGGGTGTCGCGCGTGTCGGTACGGTTCGACCCGCGGCGTACGCCAGAGCAAAGCATACGAGCGGCAAACGCACTGCTTGAAGAGAGTCGGTTTGTGCCTCGCTTTTACCCCAGGCTGCTGCCACCCTGGTCATGGGACGGGCTCGTGCGCCAGCACCGAACAACCGATATTGCTGTGTATGCACTACCCAGGGAACCCAAAGACCGCTGACTTGAGCGCGGCACCACAAAAGGTTGGTAAGCTGGTTTCGCCTTGTAGACGCTGCCTGAGTAGCTCAGTGAATAAGGGTGCTAAAGGTTCTTGCACTGAATGCAGCAGACTTGGTGTTTCCAGCAGCGGGTTGTAAGAACGGAACAGGTACAGAATGACAAGATTCTGGTGTCGGTCATCTGGCGGAGCGATGTTGTCCTTCAGCAATTCTAGCATGTGTTCATGGACTGTCGTGTCCGCGTAGTAGCTGCAGCCTTTACACTGTTGGTCAATCGCAGAACGCACGTCGCTGTGCTCCGTGATGAGAGGGTTCGACAGAAACATGCAGAAGATGCGCACCGCAACCGACTTCTGGTGCATCTTTTTGAAGGTAGTTAAATCTGGTGAGAACAGCGTGTGGCATGCTTTATTGGGGTTGTGAGGAGAGTCGCTGACGAAGCGTACAGGTTTCGCACCCTTTTTCAAATTCTGTTGACTGGGGACCATAATAATGTTGTTCATGTCTTCGTTGACGCAGCAGAATTCCTCCAGGAGCTCTGTATTCTTACACCATGACTTTGGCACGGTATGGTCACCTTGAACCACCGACAGTTCGGAAAAGCGCGGCGGAATGCTGCCATCGTACACACTCCCGGAGCAGCCTTCCTTCTCGTACCACTGCCGCTTCATCCATTGCAAGAACCGATCCGTCTCGGCGTTTCTGTACCGAATGAAACCGTTCTGGCTGTTGGACCTCGCTGCGGGCAAAGAATACTCTGGGAAACACCTTTTTTTATAGACATTTGGATCCCATTGATTGACCAGCCTTATCACCTCGGCTCGACCCACTTTAGGTTTTGTTAAATTCTGTAGTCCACTGCTGTAAGGCGACACAAACTGATGTAATTTCCCGATCTCTCTCAGAGCAACCAGCTGCGTCAAAAGCGTAAGACGCTCTGACTGTATTTCTTTTTGTTTTGTCCGATTTCCCCATCTGCCCCGCAAATCATCCACCAGATTTTGGATTTCAGCTTGTTTTTGGATTTTAGCTTGTTTTCCTATTTTTTCTTTTTTTTCCGTTTTTTTTCCAACATATGTCTTTATGTCGTAGCAGCTTTGGGCGACTTGTTGGATTTTCTTTTTCGTAATAAAGTGTGGTGGTGCAACAGTCTTCAGCAGCCAGAGCCTTGTGATTGTCCATTCCAGTAGTGTTTTCCATAGGACAGAGCACTCGACGTCGAAATTCCCATTTCTGAGCGCCAGGGTTAAACTAAGACGTACTGAAGCGGTGTTCGTATCCCAAACGAGAAATTTGGCGTTTCGTTGTCGGTAAACTTCAACTCGATTTAGTGTCACTTGCATCATATCACCAGTTGCTATCAAGACTTCATGGCCCTTCTTGGTCACGAAAGTGAACGCGTCACCACAGACCGCTTGGACGTCTGTCAAGCCATCCTCTTCTTCTTTCAGTTCGCCATTTTCTTTTTCATACTCTACAATAAGATCACAAGTAGCATTTCCACTAATCTGCCAAGCGTCCTCTCCATCTGCAAAATCTTTCCATTTTAGGTAGTAGTAAACATCTTTGTTTGTACGATATCTATCCAATATGCAATCGACTTTATACTGTTCGCCGGTATGACATTCATCTGCTTTTCTTTTTTTTTTACTGCGAGACTGTCTGCAACTTATACTAAGGTTATGAAACGACGGTAGCATGCAATACACACAGACAGGCCCGGCTTCGCTATATGTCACCAAAACACGCACACGTGCATACACACAACGCCAGCTGATGCTCCATTTGCACGCAGCAACAGCGTTCGCTGTCATAGCGCCTCTGACGATATGCACAGACAAGGACCGGTCCTGTGGAAACTGGGCACGCACAGGAGAATGTAACGGCCCAAACGGGCCCACGGTGCGCAGCTCCTGTCCGCTGAGCTGCGTGCAGTGTGAAGCGGGGTGTCGCGACACTTCTCCACACTGTGCAGAATTTGCGGCACGGGGTGAGATACACAACAACAGTGCGTACATGCTGACCAACTGCAAGGTCACCATGGGAGCATGTCTGGTAGAGTGCCACGACCTGCGAGCCGAGGCCTGCACGCTATGGGCAGGCGCTGGGAAATGCCAAGAACGGCCCGCACTGTACGCACAGCTGTGTCCTGTTGCGTGTGGCACATGCTCAAGCAGGTGCGTGGACAAGGATGCCAGCTGCCCCGGCTGGGCTGCACAAGGGCTCTGTGACATGAACGACGGCGGAATCCTCGCAAAGTGCGCATTCTCATGTGGGGTCTGCGCCGACAATGCTGGCGTACCGTTCGAAAGACTCGAGGCGTCCAGCGCTTGCAAAGATGCAAGCGCGTGCGAATGGAAAGGTGGAGACGTCTGCACCGCAGCCGAGATGCGGGACTGCCCGCGCAGCTGCGGGGCTTGTAGAGACGTGTGTGTCGACGTCGACGCGCACTGCGAAGAATGGGCTGCAGCCGGTGAATGCAGCCGGAATGAGGCAACGATGCTTCAGCTGTGTCCTCTATCCTGCAGGCTGTGCTCAGACCTGCACAGCCACCTCGCTGTCTCGTCCCACGGGGACGAGCTCTAAGGCACGACGCCTACTGTTTTTTTTGTCTTTTGTTCTTAACATCTTCAATAAATTTCTCTATCGATTCAAGAAATTTTTTGTTCATCGTGTTGTTGACAGCTGCAACATGTAAATTCAAGTACAAATCTTTGTCGCTCAATACCGACCTTGCATCTATGACTTCTTTGTAAGTGTCTCGATATGTTTCACACCACTCCAAAAAATTAGTTTGCTGATTGAGAGCTGCTGTCATCTTTAGCTGCGACTCTTGTAAGAATATTGTAAAATCTTCAATACTCCTTGTTTTTGGAAGTCTTTTTTGGAATAACAATGCAAAGTCATCATATTTTTGTTGACTTTTTCTTAACTTTTCTTCAACGTTTTCTGTCAGCGTTTGCAAAGAAATTGTGTCTTCCGAGCCACGTCCGTCACTGGAGTTGAAAACGTTAACAAAAGTTTGAAAATCCTTGTAGTCAGAATCAGATAAGATAGCTTTATTTGCTTTTATTATTTGCGTCTCAACATATTGATTTATTTTTTTATCATCTAGCAAATTTTGCAACATGTTGTATTCATCATTTTTAAACATCTCCATAAATTTCAGTACTTCTTGAAAAAGATCAATGCGAGCATGTCTGAGTGAATCTAGCAAAAAACCCTCACTAGCATATAGGGAATATAGGGAAGGGGCACAGTCTGGAGAACCCCGGAAGCTGACAGCAGGGGTGCGCGCAACGAGGGATACAAGCGACGGGTTTGACATGGAGCGTGGCATTTTTACATGTATATTGTATTCTACCCTTTATTACTGCGAAGAATGTGCTGTAGCCGGTGAATGCAGCCGGAATGAGGCAACGATGCTTCAGCTGTGTCCTCTATCATGCAGGCTGTGCTCAGACCTGCACAGCCTCCTCGCTGTCTCGTCCCACGGGGTCTGTCTCGACTGTGACTGAACGACGATCGGGGCCGCGTCCCCGGTCGGCGGTGGCAACTACCACCGCGTACATTCCCTTGTTCAAGGGACAGTATTTAAAGTCACTTTTCCGGTTTGGGCGTCGGTTTGGACGGCCAGAGCTCTTTCTCGAGCGTTCCCGGTGGTAGTGTTATTTTTATGAATTCTTCTTTGTCCGGTGGTCCTTTATATTCTTCTCCTTCTGCGACCGGTGGTTCTTCCTCCTTCTTCTTCTTCCAGTCTTCATAACTTTGAAGAAATAAACGTTGGAATCCATTTAAAACCCCCCACGATTGAATGTCATCAACACCAGCAGAAGTCAGGTCAGCAGCTGTGGCAGCTTCGATCGGGACGAGGCAGACGAACGACGGGTTTGACATGGAGCTTGGTCTTGTGTCCATGTAGATTGGTGTCTCGTCTTTATACTGTATAGTGAAGCCTACTACCATCGTTTGGGAGGAGCTATTCGTCGAATTCTTCGTTGCGGCGCTTGGAGTAGCAGGACTCAAAGTCGTTGCAAACAGACAGTCGAAAATTGGCAGCGGCACGTGTTTCAAGGAGTATGTGTGCATGACTGGCAAAATGCTGTCCAGTGCTGATCTTGCTAAGAAAGCAGAAGGATTCTTTTTTAGAAACCTTGCGAATCTAACCAGCTTCATGCCAATGTACTTCGACGAAACCCATGATGAATTATGGGGTGCGGGTGTAAATCATCTGCCTGTCGTCTACGTGGAGATCAAAATGGAAAGCAACGACGAAACCAAAAGTCTCATTTTCATTACGGTGGCTGTGCAATACCACTGCATAGTACAGGACGCTGGTCTACGCTGGCACTATGTAAATTCCTGGCTGCTGTCTTCGAAGAGTACAAAGACAACCTCTGAATAGACAGCAGAGGGTGCAGGGTGTGTCCCTTGAACAAGGGAATGTACGCGGTGGTAGTTGCCACCGCCGACCGGGTAGTGTGTCACAAAGACACTGCATGACTTTGCATTCGTTCGAGCTCTTTAGATTCCCATTCTTTGTAACAGCTTAACGATGTGAACTGTTCGATAAATTTAGTTGGCTGCGGGCAATTTAGTTGTTCCAAATGTTGATCGAGAACATATAGAAAGAGACGATATAAAAAATATTCTGCATGAACAGCAACTTTCGCTTCTATATATACTTTTTGGTGCTTTGTAATGTCAAGAATTGATGTGAGGCGCGTAAAGTTGTCCTTGAAGCCAATTTTCTTTATACTCAGAGAAAATTCTGAGCAAGTGCGGTTGACATCGTTACGTAACCACTTTTCGTATTCGACTGCCGCTACTTTCCATTCTAAATTTGCGGCATTCATTGCTTCATCTGTTTTCATATTTTTAATTATGTATTTTTTATCGCTTCGCCTATCTTTTGGATAGAGTTCCAACATTTTTTTCACAGTTTTTGATAGTTGTTCGATTTTACTATTTTCGATCCCTAGTTGTTCGATTTTACTATTTTCGAGACCACGATAGATGAAGTTTGGCATTTCTAATATTCTGTTATATTTGATATAAACGGTGTCATTATCCAGATCTATGTAATCTTGTAGAAATAATTTGTTTTCCTTAATTTGTTTTCTTATGTTCAAAAGTTCTTCTTTCTCATCCTCGCTCATTTTGTTCCATTTTTTATAATAATGGTTAAATTCCATTCTAAAATCCTTTACCAATTGATTTTTTTCCTTATCAGCAAGCGAAACTTTTTCGAAAGCTTCAAAAAGTGTTCTTTTTGCATCGCTATCATAAATTGTGTATTTGTAAACATGTTTGTAGCTTTCCTTTTTGAATCCAAAGAAGTTTTTCAATTTTTCCTCGAGATATTCTTCATATCCTTGTGTCTCCATCTCTTGAATAACATCTGGGAGATGCGCCACTGAAAACTGTTCAATTACTGAAGGCGGAGATGTGACAATTGGTTTTTTGTTTCTGAGAACACCCCTCAAATGCTCAAGACCCCACAGTTGAATTTCATCAACATCAGCAGAAGTCAGGTCAGCAGCTGTGGCAGCTTTGCTCGTGACGAGGGAGACGAACGATGGGTTCGTCATGGAGCTTGGTCTTGTGTCCATTTCCATGTATATTGGTGTCTTGTCTTTATACTGTATAGTGAGCGCCAGAGTATATGAAGACAGTTTTTCCCGCCCCGGGCCCCACAGTGTTGTGTGTAAGCGGGCTGGTATACATTTCGTTAACAGTTTCATTGAGTGTCTATAAAGGCACCAAGCCCAAAAGTAGAGAGGGTGGAGCAACAGTGGGGATCGGCACATGCCTTCGCTGCCGAGCTTGTCGGGGCTGAGCTTGTATCCGTCAGACGACATCGGTTGTGAGGGAGATGGTGGTACGAGAGATTTTAACAAAGAAGAGTTCAAGAAGATACTATTAGAATACATACAGCAACAAAAGCAAAAAGAAGATGAAACTGAAAGGAACCAAATTGTCTTACTATGGGAACTTTTTGAGAACCAAAAAAATAACTTTGAGCAGATGCAAAAAAATTACCACGAACAATTTCGTAGAAAATGTGATGAGAAGGACAGCACAATACAGCAACTTAGGCAACAATTATTGTACCTTATGCAACACCCAGTGGATGGGCCTCCATCGAAAAAACAGAAATTGACTTTATCACACCCGCTAGATGCTGTCGCTGTCTGACAAGTGTCTGTCAAGCACGGGGCGAGTGTCGCATGGAGCTTCTGCTGCTACTGATTGTTGGCTACGCCGTCGGCCTTGTCAGCCTCTACACCAACGGCTGCGGTCGGTGCAGCAGACCACAGCAGAACACAGTCGTACCAAGCAGCAAAACTGCTTAGCACACCTCGTCTTTGACGGCCGCCTCGAGTGCACTTTCAGTACAGGGCGAGAGTTGCACATCGCCAAGTCCGGTCAGGTCAATCGTCGCACCGGCGTGCTCGCACATTTTCCGGATGAGTCTACACGCCACCTGTGCAGGTGTCTCAGCTATAGCCTTGATCTCAGCGAGCCGTTTCTTGAGGCACTTCCTCGCCACCTTGAAGCATACCACTTGCAGTGGTCGCCGCTGCTTGAGAAACTCAGACCTGCTGAGGTGTGCACACACGTCGTCTACCAGCTGTGGGAGGTGCTCGTGGCAGATGGCAGCGCTGCCGCCGCCGCTGCCCGGTCCACCACTTTCGAGGCTGGCGCCGACAAACAGCTGCTTCTTATGCGCCTGTACGCATTCGTCCCACATGTCCATCGGCTGCTCCAGCATTTCACGTATCGTGCTGCGTACGATTTCCACGCCGCTCGACTGACTCTGGCCAGAAGGACGCTGCATTTCCTTGATGACAGATGCTTTGATCTGTGCCAGGGCGCCTGAATGCTGCCGCACTGTGGACGGGGCGCTGTCAGACGCGGTGTTGTTGGCGCCGACGCCGTCGATGTGCGCATCAATCAGTGCCAGCGCGAGGTCGCGTGGTGGCACAGAAGCCATCTGTGCGACTCGGCAGCCGGTGTCGTGCTTCTGATGGTCCTGTACGATGTTCCAGAACTCCAGTCCGAGTAATGCGCACCCCTGCAAAAAATCAGGTGGTACAAGCGTCCCGTACGTCATCAGCCGCTGCTCAATATGCTTCGTGATGTTCTCGTTCATCCGCAGCCACTTCCGCCCCTGTGCAGTGTCTGCCCCGTATTTCTCGGACAGCTCCGACCGTACAGCGTCGCTCCGTGTCATCATGTCGGCGTGTCCAGTCCCACGCACGTGCGATTTCGTGCTGTCGGACTGGTAGTGCTGCTCCACCCTCTTCCTGACGCGCGCAAGGTTGGAGCCAAAGACTTGCTTACTCGGAGCGTCTGCCCGCACAGTGGCATCTTCGTCAGCGGCGCACTGCTTGTCACGCACAGACGACACGAACACCTGATGATGCTGCACACCACATGCAGAGCACGTGTGTGCGCCATCTTGGGTGTCGGCATACCCACATGTACTCGCACCGCACTCGCGGCAGAGTAGTGGGTTGAGTGCCGCGACGTGGGCAGTGCGCTTCGCGGCAAGAGGAATCGGAGCCATGACCGGAGTAAGCTGGGGTGGCTTACTGTCGAACAACGTGCAGCTGCCAGATGGCCATTGCTCGGGTGAGACAGAGTGCACCGGTGGTTGGACGGGCGGCAGTGGCGTTGGTGCGTCGTGTGAGTGGTCCATGTCAGACTCTTCTGGTGGGAACACAGATGTAGCGTCTGGATCCGGTGGCATTGAACCAAGTGTAAAAGTTTGTAGATGCTTGTGGTTGGCTTGAATGTAAACTTGTGACACAATGTCTGTGTGAGACCGTGACCTGTGCTGGCGTGACATGCCTTCAAAAGTGCAAGGCCGCGACGAGACTGCGCGGAAGATGCCGAACTGCGACGTTCCGACCGGTGGAGAAATGGACCGGAGAAGCATCGTACTCACGCTGCCATGGGAAGCACTGCGAGCCATGGTAGTGGTTTCGGCAGCGGTAGCCGTACCAACTGGGCTGCACGACACATGCGACAGTGGTGACATGCAACCGTCGGAGAACGAGGTCGACGTACTGGACGAGGCTGCACTGTTGCATCTGTACATCTGTGTCCACGCCTGCTCCATGCACGCGGGGTGTGCCAAGGAGAGAGATGTACTCATTTTCTGAGCTGTTTCAACGGGTCCGAGACGGGTCACGTGGTGGGTCCGAGGCGGGCCACGTGGTGGGTCCGAGGCGGGTCACGTGGTGGGTCCGAGGCGGGTCACGTGGTGGGTCCGAGGAAGGTCGGTCTGTGTGCATTCAGTCGCGTGTGGTGTGCAGTGCAAGTGTCAGAGAGACTTAACTACTGCAGAATCCTCAATACTACCAAGTCAAGTGACAACCCGGTCCGTATTAAGGCAATAGCGAAAGAAAACGAAAGCTATGGAGCTGAGCAGCGGGAAATCGAATCGCGCTATTGTCACTATGCGTATCAGCGCGGTGGCAACTGCAGTCCACTGCAGCTCTGAGACAACTGATTCCAGTCGCATCATGCAACCGATCCAAGGCATCGCACACGTACAGCCCACCGTTGCACCCACACTGGTATCGATAGAAGGCAACATCGGAGTAGGCAAGTCAACATTGCTTGCCAGCCTCACCGTTCTATTTAAGTCGGATGCAGCGAGTGTGGTCTTTGTCACCGAGCCGGTGCACGAGTGGGAAGAGCATGGCTTGCTCGAAGCGCTCTACTCCGGCACCATCTCTGGCGCGGTGTTCCAGATGATGGTGCTCGCCACTCGATTCCGGTGTCTGAACGCGGCGCTGCGCCTCCCAGGAGTAAAAATCGTGGTCGCGGAAAGAAGCTTATTTTCTGATCAGATCTTTGCAGATGTGAATCTAAGTGGCATCGACCTGGTGGCGTACCGTACTGCATGGCGGGCGAACGTCGACTCCCTGCCAGACTTCAAGCTCTGTGTCTTACTGATCGATCTGCCGCCAAGTGCCCTACAGAATCGTATCCGGCTGCGTGGGAGGAAGTCCGAAGAAGCAGGCACGGCACTCACAGAGGCCTACTTGGAAAGACTCGACAAAGCACACGAGAAATACTACGATGGGCTGCCATTGGACGTGGAGAAGCTTCGCATTCAGGGCTGCAAGGACAAAAATCAGATTGCGATGGCTGCAGACAATCTGATACGACGGCTGCTTGAGGAACATTCTACTGCGACACCAAAACAAAAATGCCACTGGGCGTGGTAATAAAAGACGAAGAGCGTCGCATCATACAGAAGTGTACATCAGAATGAGCAAAGAGAACACTGGCATCCAGGCTCCAGCACCACCGTGCGGCTTTCTCTCTCTCGCACACGCGAGACCGACTTCACACTCATCCGCAATGACAACTGATAACGACATGCCTACTGACAGTATGACATCAGAAGGAATAGAATGTCTGAAACATTTGATATTTTCATATGCTAACCATGAAATCGTAAAGGCCATCTTCCATCAAAGCAAGTGATAAAAAGTGCACCGCAAAAGCTAAATTCCAAATTTACTGCAGTTTTGTATGTTTATGAACTTTTTAGTAATTCCTTTTTAGCGTTTCTACATTTCCTACTTGTTCACTGGAGACGAGGACGGACGTCTTTGTTTCTTGACACCCTAAAACCACAGATTCTCACGCCGCGCCCACTGCAGCACCTGCATATGGCCGTTCTTCTTCGCAACTCTGCAGACACGAGCGTCCCAGGGGCAGCCGTTTTCCACCGCCCACTTTAGCACATGTAGGTAGCCTCTCGAGGCCGCGGTCGTGTTGGTCCGAAAGTCCCACGGACAGTCGTTTTCCCTTGCCCACTTCAGGACCTCTAGGTTGTCACCTCGAGCCGCGGAGTCGCAGACACGTGCGTCCCATTCGCACTTGTTTGCCACAGCCCACTGAAGAATCTCGAGATGTCCGGACCTGGCCGCGCAAGTGCAGGTCCATGTATCCCACGGGCACCCTTCTTCGACTGCCCACTTCAGCATCTCAAGCTTGCCGCACTGTGCCGCGCCTGCGCAGGTCCACGAGTCCCATGGACATCCTTGTAGACGTGCCCACTTCAACATCTCGAAGTGGCCACCCTGAGCCGCGTTCGCACAGGTCAACGTGTCCCATGGACATCCTTGTAGACGTGCCCACTTTAGCATCTCGAAGTGGCCGCACCGGGCCGCGCTTGCGCAGGTCCATGTGTCCCATGGACATCCTGCCCGGCGTAAAATCTTCAGAACCTCGAAGTGGCCGCCACCTGCCGCTTTGTCGCAGGTGAATTCGTCCCACGGGCAGCTGTTTTCCACTGCCCACTTCACCACGTCGAGGTTACCATTCTTAGCGGCCATGTTCATGCCATAGTTGGTCAGTGGTGACTTGCTGGCACATGAGTGTGCCGACGAGAGGCAGTTCACCCACTTCAGCATGCTCAGGCTATTCCAGACATTCTCCCGACTAGTCATTTTGACTTGCTCTGTGTCCTTCCACAAACACTGCGTCAATTCATAAAAGGTCTTGCATACAAATGCGGATATCCAGCGTGTGCCGTCATTTTGGAGGTGAGACAGCACACTCCGCAAGATGTCCTCATTCAGCATGAGCAGCATTGGTATCTCTTCCCGCACCACAGCACTGACCCTCGTCCTCATCGTGGCTGCTGGTGGCGTGTGAGACGGGTCGCGAGACGGGTCACGAGACGGG
>TARA_B110000046_G_scaffold74421_1_pt1 | contig 13567 bp, 22 predicted proteins | sample TARA_B110000046 | Tara Oceans TARA_B110000046 (sample SAMEA4397157) | marine metagenome | biome: Polar Biome; feature: [DCM] deep chlorophyll maximum layer (ENVO:01000326); material: water (ENVO:00002006), including particulate matter (ENVO:01000060) such as... | depth 40 m
GATCAAAGCAGCTCAAGGATCAGGGCGTTAGAGCTGCTCTTGAAAGCGCATGGTGCATTCATCGAGAGGGTCGAAACAGTCAGCTTCGACGGTGCTTTCCTTGCTGATCTGGAGGAAATAGACCTCGATGATGATGCAGAGACGGGTCAGACCCTTGCGATTGTTAAGGAAATCAAGGACTTGCATTGATTGAGCGCGACCTTCATAAGGTCGGCTTCACGTTTGAGCCTTGTTTTTAGGGGATATCGACCTCCCGCCATCCCTCATTCTAACGATCAGGATGAGGGGGGGCATGGCAGATGGACGATCTCGCGACCCGCGAACGTCATGGCTCCATGTCTGGCATCACGCTAACTAGCACCGATTTTGAGGGGGCATAGCTTATGAGAGTACCTGACAGAAATGGCGAATATGACGGAAAGGAACGCTATGCCGTGGCTTGCGCTAATTGTGGGAAGAATACCTGGGTTGCAGAGGATGAACTCCACTACTGCCCAAAGTGTTACCGCATGGTCGAAAAAATAGGGGGCGGTCCTTATGAGAGTACCCGATAAAAAAACGAATAAAAATTTGGGGGGCATAAGGCATGACAGAAAAGAATTTAAGGCAAAAGCTGCTAGAAAATGTACAGATTATGACCACCGATAAGGGTCATTCTGAGACTCAGTGGGGGGATGACAGCCCTACAGGACAGCCGGTCATCTATATCAACGATTCAAAATATAAAGGCGCTGCTAGAGACAAGATGATTTCGGCAGAGTCACTGCACTTACTCAAGTTTGTAGACCCAGAACGCCACGCAGATTTAGAAAGCACGGCATTAGCTGACCCAGAATATATGAAATGGGCGAACAGCTCCTACGACATTGTTACCGGAAAAAAGCCTGACCCAGAAACAGGTGAGTTTATTCCCGAAGGTGAGCGCGAAACCCGTGATTTCGGCAAGTGGCACAACATATCTAGGTTTGACCAGGTAATCGGGGGGTATTTGTACGCCCAAGACAAGGACTTACCCACGATGAAGAACTGGAATCGTGCAGAACTACAGATGGGAACTGACCTGAGAGGCAAGCTTCAGACTTTTGCCGAAGAATGGGAGACACCCCCGAAGCTAGGCAAGCCAAACGGGGGGCGTCCTTTATGAGAATCCCAAAAAAAAATAGGAAAAAAATGAAAATCCAAATCGTAATCCTAGCTGCCCTGCTCCTACCTGGATGCACTTGGTACGGCGAGATAGAACATGTCTCTAGCCTCCCGAATGGCACCCCGTTCAACAACAGGAAAGAGACCTCCGTAGACGCCCTGTGGACCGGCATAAGGATAGAAAAGAACGGTTGGTATGTAGATGGTGCGGTAGGCGTAGATACCTCTAACGAGTACGAGGGACGCAATCCTTACGGTCGAGCTAAGTTCGGGAAAAACATAAAAACGTGGGGGAAATAGCGGTTTGTTAACCACCCTATACCTAATAACCGTTGGCACTTGGTATGACCTGTCTATGTTTGATGGTGAGTTCCAGATTGATAATTGCGGTGCGGAAAAAATAAGGATTGAGCAGAGGTTCAAAGTTAAGGCGGTCTGTCTGACAGAGTCGGACGAACTGATCATCGTTGATCGAGATATTTATAGGCGATAAAAATGAACTACCCCGTTACCCGCAAGAAGAAAAAGAAGAAAAGGAAACCCCCACCCAAATGAAAACCTATGAATTAGAGCGGTTTGCCTATCACCCCGACGGGACTATGGGTTCGATGTTGGTAGGTGACCAGCGGTTTTACAGTATTGAGAGACCTTGGCTGGAGAACGCACCAAACGTGTCATGCATCCCAGAGGGGACGTACTCGGTGGGCTGGAGAGAAAGCCCCCGCTTTGGTGAGACTTGGCACATTCAAGATGTTCCTGGCAGAACCCATATATTGATCCACGCAGCTAATTTCCCCCACGATGTTGAGGGATGCATTGGCTTAGGCACCAGGACGATGGACGCAAAGATCGCTGTTGGCAGCAGCAGGAGAGGCGTAAAGCTTTTCGAGGATCTGACGAGGGGTGCTGAGTGGCAGTTAAAGATCGTATCTGCAAAGTTTGCGGGTCTGTAGTTGCACAGAAAAGCAGGAAAGTTTTGTGTTACCCGTGCCTCCATAAGGCTAACCGATTAGCGGCAACGCAGTCGCCAGAGCTTTTTTTAAAGTATCGGCTAGGAAGAGCTAAAGGAAGAGCGCAAGAAAAAAATTTAGAGTTCGATTTAGATCACGAATGTCTGATCGATCTTTATCAACAGCAGAAAGGCTATTGCGCGATTAGTGAATTGCCGATGACCTCCACCTACGAAAACCCCGATTTGTGTATATCTATAGATCGAATGGACAACGAGGTTGGCTACATAAAAACGAATATCAGGTTGGTTTGCTACAGGGTAAATATCATGCGAAACGAATTGTCCGAAGGGATGTTCAAATGGTGGATCAAACAAATTGCCAAATAATATAGAAGATGTTGCGCGTAAATTTAATGCTGATTTCCCGCTTTACGCAAAAAATATACTGAAGATCATCACGAAAGAGGGGGCGGTTAAGCCGTTTATCCTTAACGCCGGACAACTCAGTATCCACAACCAGCTTGAAACACAGCTTAAAGAGACCGGAAGGATAAGAGCTTTAGTCCTTAAAGCCCGACAAGTGGGTATAAGTACCTACGTTGAAGGGAGATTCTTCTGGCGTATCACCCAGAACCGCAACGCAAACGCATTTGTACTGTCCCATCTAGCAGAATCTACCAACTCCATCTTCAATATGGTGAGGCATTTCTACGAAAATATCCCACATCCAGCGTTTAAACCCCCTATTTCGAGCCAATCTGCCCAAACATTGGTGTTTGACAAGCTTAATTCGCGATATCGGGTAGGTACTGCACGGTCCACGCAGACCGGTCGAGGGCAGACAAATCGCTTCGTTCACGGCTCAGAAGTGGCTTTTTACCCTCAAGGTGCCGATATTGTGGCTGGTTTGCTGCAAACAGTGGGCAGCACGGACAGTGAAGTGATCCTAGAGTCCACCGCCAACGGTGCTGGCGGGTGGTATTACGACCAGGTAATGAAGAGTTTGCGCGGTGAAACGGAATGGATCACCTGTTTCGTCCCGTGGTTCTGGATGCCTGAGTACACCAGAAAGCCGGACCCCTACTTTAGAAGGACGCCAGAGGAAGAAAAGCTGGCTAAGGCTTATAACCTAAATGATGGTCAACTCTGCTTTCGTAGAGCAAAGCTAGACGAATTAGGAGGAACTGACCTATTTCGGCAAGAGTATCCAAGCACACCGATTGAATCATTCCTTACCTCGGGACGTTGTTTTGTCGAAGAGAAAGCACTGGCTGTCGCGGAGAGCGAGTGCTATTCGCCCGACTTCATAGGAGAGCTGCGCGAAGGACAGATCACGCCGCTAGAAAAAGGTAGCTATAAAGAGTGGTTACCTCCGATACCAGAGGAGAGTTATGTTATCGGCGTCGATGTTGCCGAAGGTCTTAACTACGGAGACTATAGTTGCGCCCAAGTTTTAGATTCACTGGGTAGACAGGTAGCGTGTTGGCACGGTCACATAGATCCGTGGGAATGGGGCAATGTGGTTAGCCAGTTGGGTAATCGGTTTAATATTGCATATGTAGTGATTGAAAGAAACAATCATGGTCTAACCACGCTGCGAAGACTTCAAGAAGTGAAGTATCCAAACCTTTTCGTTGAAAGCTCGGTAGATAATGCATACGGGGATAAGCTAACTAAGCGAGGTGGGTTCCTAACAACGAGCAAGACTAAACCTCTGATCATCGACAACCTCGCAGCACTTCTCAGACAAGAAGAAAGTGGCATCGCTGACCTTGAGTTGGTGAACGAATTACGCACCTATGTCATTGATGAGAAAGGCTCTTTCAATTCTCAGAGAGGGTGCTATGATGATCGTGTGATAGCTCTTGCTATCGCTATGCATGGACTCGCATCAATGCCTCGAACGAGGGCGCCTCGAATACAAAAGAGGTATAAATCAGTTGATAGCGTGGCAGGATATTAATGAGTGAGCTAGTCCAGTTCATTGAACCAGAAAACCAAGAGCCGTCCGGCGAACAAGATTCAGAGGTAGTCAATCTCGGATCTCGTTTAAAGAGTCAGTATCAAGAATATAAAGACGCCCGTAAAGAAACAGAAAACGGGTGGCTTAAAGACTTGCGTCAATTTAACGCAATCTATGAGCCTGACGTTCTAGCGAGGCTTCAAGAGTCTGGAGCTAGATCAAAGGTCTTTGTTGGACTTACTCGGACTAAGGTCATGGCTGCATACAGCCGAATCATAGACCTCCTCTTCCAGCATGGTGATGCCTACTTCGCGGTCCAAGCGACCGAAGTCCCTCAGATTGATCCTGTAAAAGCGATGCAGCTTCGAGAAGCCGCACAGATGCAATTGGTACAGGCTAGTGGTTTAGACCCCGCCGCCAACCAAGATATTGTTATCGCCAGGATGAAGGAACTTGAGGGCGAGTTCAAAGAAGTCGAAAAGAAAATGGCAGATGCTGCCGCAGAAAAAATGACCAGCATTATTCTGGATCAGCTCCAAGACGTTAACGCTGAACAGAAATTAAAAGAATCCATCATGGAAAGCTGCATCTTCGGAAGCGGTGCTATAAAAGCCGGAACGGTCAGAATTGATCGTAAAAAGAGCTATAGCAAAGTGATGGACCCTAACACTGGCAAAGAAGCGTTTGCGCTTTCTCAGATAGAGCAGCCAGCACCAGATTTAGAAACGGTTTCGATTTTTGATCTATACCCCGATCCATACTGCACATCGCTAGATGATTGTGATGGGTTATACCGGCGCCATGTTCTTACCAAAAGGCAGTTCCGTGAACTAGCCAACCTTCCTGGCTTCGATGCAGAGATCGTCAAGTACATCTTGAAGCATAACAAGGAAGGTAATCATCAGGAAGAGGATCACGAACGATCTCGCCGAAAGATAAGCGGCATAAACGAGCAAGGTGAATCCGGTCGGTATGAAGTACTCGAATACTGGGGGAACATTGACGGATACGAACTCAAGGAAGAAGGGTTTGAGTTTGAAGAAGGCGCGGATCTTTCAGAAGATTTCTCAGTCTGTATCTGGATCTGCAAAGACAAGATCCTAAAGATTATGTTGAACCCGATCTCGGGCTACAAGATCCCTTACATGATTTTCCCTTATGAGAAGTCGCCTCACGCCTTCTGGGGAACTGGTGTTCCATCAATGATGCGAGACAGTCAGACAACCATGAATGCTGCGACCCGCATATGGATCGACAACATGGCTTTGTCTTCGGGACCGTTAGTGGAAGTAAACACTGACTTATTAGCAGACGGGGAAGACCCAACTGACATACACCCGTGGCGAGTGTTTCTTCGTAGCGGCGGTGATGGCTCTATGCCAGCGGTAAGATTTTATCAGCCTATAGCGAACGCGAACGGCTTGAACCAGATAGTTGAATTGTTTAGACGGTTTGCGGATGAGACTACGTCCCTCCCCTCTTATACGCATGGTGAGCAAACTAGATCACTCAATAAAACAGCTACCGGAATATCAATGTTAATGGGTGCAGCAAACGTTGCGCTTAAATCGACAATAAAGAATATCGATGATTTCCTTCTCGAACCTATGGTTGAAAGTTTATTCCATTACAACATGGAGTTCGGGCTCGATGAGGAAGCAAAGGGCGACTTAAAAATCGTCCCGAGAGGTAGCACGGCTCTCGTTCAAAAGGAAGTGCAGTCCCAACGGCTTTTACAGTTTTTAAGCCTTGTAAGTAACCCCATGGATGCGGCTTTAGTGGACCGAGGTCAATTGCTCAAAGATATAGCAAAGAGCATGGACATCGATCCAGACGAAATACTGAAATCTACGGAGCAATTACAAGCTGAACAACAAGCACTCCAAAATCAAGCTATCGCCGGAGCAAGCCAGGGCGGTCCTGTGGCTGAGAACTCAGCACCAATGGGACCACCTCCAAACGCTCCTATGTGATCGACTTGAGGATTCTCAAGAACGATTAGCAGTAGCAGACGAAACGAATTTTAGGTTCGAGCAAGGGCGACTCAGTGAGCTGGGTTTCCTTCTGGAACTAGAAAGTTCAGCGAAAGCTGTACTAGGAACTACGCAGACCCGTGCCAATCGGATATCTGCGCTTTAAAAACGAACATCCAAAAGGACTCGTAACAAATGGCAAATAGAAATGACCCAGAGCGATTAGAACAAGAAGCCAAGCAAATGATGGAGGATATTCGGAATCAGCAAGCTGAACCCACGGCAGTGGATACTCAGCAACCTGAAGAAGAAATCATCCAAGAAGCCCCCGACGAGCAGCCGGAACAGGTGGAATTTGAGGCAGAAGCTCCTAGCGAAGATGAAGATGGCGGCGAAGAACCATCAGAGCTAGACGTCCTTACGTCGAGAATCGACAAAGCGGAACGTGCGATGAAAGGCGCTCAGGCGAAAATGACTAAGAGCAACCAAGAGGCAAGCGAACTGCGACAAAAAAACGCAGAACTCGTATCGGCTATTGGTGACTTAAAAAGTCAAGTCTTAGAAAAGCAACGTGATGAATCGAAGATAAAACAGCTCAGGGAGGATTACCCTGATTTTGAACCACTCTTCGATGATAACGAAGCACTAAGAGCGGAACTTGGAAGGACTAACGAATCTTTAACAGCGGCAAAACAGGATAGGCAAAACATACAGGAGCAAAAGTTACACGATGCTCACTTCGCGAAAATCGAAGAAGCGCATCCAGATGTAACTGAGATCACTCAAACAAGTGATTGGGCTTTGTGGTTAGACGCTCAAGGTGCTGACGTTCAACATTATGTTGATGCCGGTAGCGCGAACGATGTCAATTATGTTCTAAGCAAGTTTAAAGAGGATTTAAGAATTCAAGCTCCAACGCCGCGAGAAGCTGCTCTCGAAAAGGCACACTCGGCTGCAACGCCGAAGATGCCAAAAGTTCGGAAGCAGAAAGTTGGTGGAAAGAAGTCTTGGACAGTCGATGACATCACACAGATGCCATTACATGAATTTGAACAGCATAAAGCTGAAATTCTAAGAGACATGTCAGAGGGTTCGATTCGCCGTTAATTATTTTTCTCGCATGAGGATTTTTTAAAATGGCATTTGGACATAGTACGGGTACTACCTCGGAGGTGAACTTCATCCCCGAGATATTTAGCAAGTTACTTCAAGCTAAATTTTACAAGGAGTCGGTTTTACCGGCAATTTCTAACACGGATTACCAGGGCGAAATCTCTGGGCAAGGCGACAAGGTAACAATCAGAACAGTTCCGGCTGTAACGATTGGTGACTACGCTGGATCAATATCCACACAAGAACTGACTACAGCTAAAGTTGAGCTTTTGATTGATAAAGCGAAATACTACAGCTTCGAGGTTCAGGATATTTTGAAAGCTCAGTCGAATATCGACCTTCTGGAAGCTGCATCTGGTGATGCTGCTCAAGGAATGCGAGTCGCGGTTGAGACAGACGTATTGTCTGGCATCGTTACTGGAGCCACTACTGTTGGCTCTCAGACAACGATTACAGCAAGTAACGTTCTGACTACGATCCTTGGCATGTCTACTGCTCTCGACAATCTTAACATTCCAGAGGAAGGGCGATTCATCGTTGTTTCTCCAGAATTCGTTAGTTTGTTGAAGCAATCAGAACTGCGTCAAGCCTATCTCACAGGAGATTCAACTAGCCCTCTCAGGAATGGCATGGTCGGGATGGTAGACAGGTTTACTGTTTATCAGTCCAACATGCTTTACACACCTGGCTCTGGTGCTGACAGTGGTTACACGCACATTGTCGCAGGACATCCGAAGGCGATTTCTTTCGCCAGCCAATTCACCAATACGGAAACCATTCGCATGGAATCTAAATTTGGCGATGCGGTTCGTGGTCTTCAAGTATACGGCTCAAAAGTCGTTGTACCTGATGCACTTGTAATCGGTAAGTGGACTTAATAGTCCTATCGTGGGGGGAGCCTTCGGGTTCCCCTTTCTTTAAAGGAATCAAATGAGCGTCAAGACAGAAAAAGACGAACTGTTTACCACAGCCAAATCAGACTTTAACGTGACTTTAGACCGCCGGTTAAAACTTAGCGAATTGAAAGATCAGCTAGAGCGGCTAAAGCATAGTAAAGCCAACCCTGTCGCTGCGCCAAAAATAAAGACGCCTAAAACAGTTAGGAACATATTTACGGGGAATTCATTTCCATACACCGAAGCGTTTGAGGGTCTTCCCGATCTAGAAGTAACTGAATGGGAGGAAACCGATGGCGACGATTAAGGTTATCGATGTCTTAAACAACGCAAAAATAATACTGCAAGACTCTGGTGCGGTCAGGTATGCAAACGCAAGTCTGTTGAAATTTTTCAATGATGGGCAGCGAGAAGTAGTACTTCATAGACCTGATGCAAACGTAGCAGCGGCAACTTTCGCTTGCGCTAACGGGAGTAAACAGGCTCTACCAGCAGCAGCACTGAGGTTGATTAACGTCATCCGAAACACAAGTGGGAGAGCAGTAAGCCCAGTAGATAGATCAATGCTAGACCAGAACCTTCCCAACTGGCACGAAAAAATAGCTGGAGTCGCAGGGATAGAACACTTCGTCTACGAAGCTACTGATCCTAAGAATTTTTACGTCTTCCCGAAAGCGGTAAGCGGAACCCACTCGCTAGAGATCGTGTACAGCACTATACCTACCGACATAGCTATCAGTAACTTTTCAAGCGCAACCACTGTGATTGGGTTAGATGACGTATACGCAAACTGCTTAACGGATTACGTTCTATATAGGGCTTATCAAATCGATAGCGCAGAAGGGAATATGTCTAGATCAGGAATGCATTTCCAAGCGTTCTTACAAAGCCTCGGAGTCAAAACAAAATCTGATGCAGCGGCGTCACCTAGAGCGTTAGGAGTAAGAGGATGAAGTACGATGACTTTACCGATTTCGTAAGACCCGAATGCCAGGGCGCCCCTCAGTTTATGATTGAGAAGGTAGTGAGAGATTCTGCGATTGAGTTCTGTAAAAGAACCGGAGTCTACATTCCCGAAGCCGAAGAGATAATTCTTTCCGCTGGCGTTAATGATTATGACTTAACCCTTCCAGCGGGTACTGAGCTTAACTACATCACCGATATCTTTATGAACAAGACGCGACTCAAGGCTGTCAGTTACAGCGAGTTGTTGCATACCATTGGAGACGGCAAAGAAAGAGCAACTCCTGCCTATTACAGTCAGCGGGATAACACGACTTTCTACCTGGCTCCCATTCCAGCGGCAGCAGCCACGATTAGAGTCCTGTGCAGCTTGAAGCCTTCAGCTACCAGCACCAGCATTCCCGACACAATAGGTAAAGAGAACAGAGAGGCTATTACTTCCGGCGCGTTATTTAGATTACAGATAATGCCCAACCAGCCCTTCTCTAACCCCAACATGGCGGCATCTAAAAAACAGCTATTTGATAGAGAAGTGAGCAAGGCTGTTCGTCAAGTGAAGTTTGGTTTTGCCGGTGGAAATTTAACGATCCGTAAAAGGGAATTCATCTAGTGGCATATTCCGCAACTCTAGACCTAGTTACCGGCGACACACTTCCAGAGCTGACCTTCACTCTGAAAAACAGCCATGTTGCTGCATCAGGACAAATCCTCGACCCAGAAGACAGCTCCACATGGGCTGCAATTAATGTGACAGGGGCAAGCGTTAGGCTCAGGCTAAGAGAAGTTGGTTCGACAACAATAAAAAGCACTCTTACCTGTTCATTAACTGCGCCGAGCTTGGGTCAAGTCGCTACTAATTTCCCCGCAGGAACTCTGGATACGGCGGGAGTATACGAGGGCGAAATAGAGATAACGTTCAACAACGGTGGCATACAAACCGTTTACGACCTTATCAAGCTCAAAGTCAGGAGCGATTTTGACTAATGGCTAGACGGTTAGAAGTTACATACGCCAAGCTTAAAGCTGAGATAGCTTATCAGCTAGTAAAAGGCGACATCACATGGAATGAGTTAAAAGCTACCCAGGTAGATTTAAACTACTACACGCTCAACCGATACTTTAATGATGCCCTAGCTCTTTCGGAAACTAGCTCACTGAATGTGGCGAAAAACGTTTCAGAGACCTTGGCTCTGAGCGAGACTCAGCAAATCACGCTAGGCAAACAACTCAGCGAAGCTTTATCTCTGGGCGATAATTTTGAATATGTTTTAGAAATTTTCAGAGACTTTTCTGATTCATCAGCGATCTCTGATGTTTCAGTTCTCACTGTAGATAAAAACCTTGCTGAGACATTAACAACAACCGACCTTTTGACGATGGTACTTAATGTATCAAAAGCGGATACGGTCCAGGTTAATGACACTCCTGCCTTTGAGGTAAGCAAGCCTCTATCAGAATCGATTGGCGTAGCAGACACATTTACTCGATCTGCTACCTACAGCAGAGCTTTTACTGACGTATTCAGTTTAGACGATACAGAAACCCATGTTAATGGTGCTGTTATCAACAAGGCTAACGTCTTCGGTTTTAGCGACAGCAACACTTTTAGTTTCCAAAAGAACGCAACGGACTCTCTGTCTTTCTCGGAGAACTTCTCGCACACAATTGCACGACACAATCATTCAGTGCTGAACACTTCAGCGTGGAATACTTTTGTACTCAACTCTTAATAGAGGGAATAAACAATGTTCGAATCTAAATTAACTTTAACGGGAACCCTCTCAGTCTCTCTGAACGGAGAAGTTGTGCAGGAAATTCCAAACTTGGTCGTGACTACGGGCAAGAATTACGTTGCTTCAAGAATGAAGGACGCAACCGCAACAGCGATGAGCCATATGGCAATCGGTACTGGAAGCACAGCGGCAGCAGCGGGAGATACAGCTCTCGGTTCAGAGGCTGCTCGGGTTGCTCTAACTTCAACAACAGTGTCAACGAACACAATTTCTTATGTCTCGACTTTTCCGGCAGGAACGGGAACTGGGGCATTAACTGAGGCATGCATCATAAATGCCAGCAGTAGCGGGACTATGTTGTGTCGAACTGTTTTTGCAACCGTGAATAAAAATTCCTCGGACGTAATGTCCATAACTTGGCAAATAGTCGCCTCTTAGGGAGCCAGAGATGGGCATCAAGTTCGCCAACAATTTTGCAACAACGATTAGTGGAGCTATCAACAACAGCGTCACTACTATCGCAATAACTAGCGCGACAGGTTTCCCCACGCTAGGGGCAACTGATTACGCTTTTTGCACGTTGCAGAAAGAGTCACCGTTCGCTTTAGAAATTGTGAAGGTGACGGCAAGGTCAGGGACGAACTTAACGGTTGTTCGAGCGCAAGATGGAACTTCTGCATCTGCCTTTAATAGTGGCGATGCCTTTGAACTACGAATCACAGCCGGAGGAATTAATCAGGTCGTGGCTACCGCTGCAAGCGCAGCAAGTGTTGATGACGCTACAGCATTAGCAATCGCTTTAGGATAAGAAAATGGCTAATACATTTAAAAACGCATTTGCAGCAAACGTAAATAATAGCGCTTATGTTGATCTTTACGTCGCGCCGTCAGCAACAACGACTGTGATTTTGGGGTTAGCAATCTGTAATAAGACTGCAACCGCATGTGACGTAACCGTACAGATTCAAGATACCTCGGCAAGTAGTGCTGATTTCCAAGTTCTTGATACGGTCAGTATTCCAGGTCGAACAACTCTCGAAGTATTGGCAGGACAAAAGTACATCTTAGAAACAACAGATGTACTCCGTGTTAAATCTGGAACGGCAACCGCTATCGATGTGTCTCTCGGAATCATGGAGATCACGTAATGGCGTTAACTAAGGTAGCTCTAAGAGCGTTAGGCAGTGCTATTAACACAAACGCTACGCACACGGGTGATGTCACAGGCGCTACAGCTCTAACGATAGCAGTTGATGCTGTCGATATTCCCATGCTGTCAGCAACCGGCACTCCCTCATCTACAACTTTTCTGCGTGGTGACAATGCGTGGGTCGCGGTTGGTGGTGCTTATAACGACTTTGCAAAAAAGACTACGACTTACTCTTTAGTACACAAAGATCAAATTATTTGTAAACACGCAAGTACACCATTTACTTTAACTTTACCGGCATCACCCTCTGAAGGTCATACCGTTATTGTAAAAAATATCGGTGCAGCTCTGGTTACTATTGCAAGAAATGGTCAGCCAATTGACGGAGCAAATGAGGACGGAACTTTACCAAATGGTAATGCCATTCAGCTAGTTTGGGTTGATTCGTCAACAGGTTGGGCATCTTTATGAGGAGAATAAAATGGCAGTTTTAGGTGCAGCAGCAGGTGGAGCCTTCCCTCAATTAACAATCACTCAAAGCCAAACTTGGGTTCCTCCGCAAGATGGGACGGTTTGTATCCACGTTGTAGGGGCTGGAGGAGGCGGTTGCGGATGGCATGCCAGCGATGCCGGTGGAGGTGCAGGAGCCTACTTTAAAATACCAAGTCTAGCAGTAACTACTTCGGGAAGTTTTACGCTGGTAGTTGGTGTTGGCGGTGCTGGAGGATACCAAGGTAGCGGAGTAACGGGCGGTGCTTCTACTGTCGCTGGAACTGGATTAACGGGAACAAAAACGGCTGGAGGAGGGGTTGGTGGCAACAGTGATAATACTGATGGTGCTGGCGGTCAGGTCAGCGGTAGTGGAGAAAGTGTCGTTGGTTATACCGGAGGAGTGGGTGGCGACGGCAACGGTGGCGCTGTTGGCGTACATGCAACAGGACAGGCGGGAGGATGGAACACGCCTTATTATGCTTCTAGTGCGGGTGGAGTAACGGACGCAGCCTCTGGCGGCTTGGCAATGTCAGGCTTCGGAATTATTTGCGGAGGCGCTCAGAGTGGAGACTCTCAGTACAGCCAATTTCTTGGCGATGGCTACGTGACCTTCACACATGGTGCTGACTTATGCGGAGGCGGGGGAATGTTTTCGGGAGGTATCAATGACAATGTTGTTGGAGGATCAGGAGGAATAGGGGGCGGCGGAGGTACGGGTCGGTGCTGGTATAACAACGCTAGTTATCGAGTTGGTGCTGGCGGTAGAGGCGGCGATGGCATTATCCTCATTCAATACTTGCCTTGGTGATCGGAGAAAATTATGAGTAATTTATGGACAATAAAAGACGCTGACGGCAACGTAACTAATCAGTGCATAAAAGGAACAGAAGACTTTGTTTCTGCAACTTTCGATCATTACGAAGCGTATGTAGCTCCTTCAGTTCCTGCTTTAACGGAGGAGCAAGAAGCAAGAATTTGGAGAGATGAGGAGTTGCGTGGAACAGACCAAGCCTCCCAAACACCAGATTGGCCTAACCGTGACAATATAATTATTTACAGAGCAGCACTAAGAGCGTGGCCCAGCACTTCTGACTTCCCTACTACTAAGCCTGAGTTAGGAGAATAGGATGCCATTCTTAGGTAAATCTTCCGGTGCCAGGGTCAGAAACAATAACGTGCTGCTTGATGC
>TARA_B110000046_G_scaffold181201_1_pt1 | contig 13554 bp, 17 predicted proteins | sample TARA_B110000046 | Tara Oceans TARA_B110000046 (sample SAMEA4397157) | marine metagenome | biome: Polar Biome; feature: [DCM] deep chlorophyll maximum layer (ENVO:01000326); material: water (ENVO:00002006), including particulate matter (ENVO:01000060) such as... | depth 40 m
GAAGGTAGGCATGTGTTATTCTCCTAGTTATAAATGTACCAGCCGATATTGATCGGGATATAGTACCAAGGTGTATCTAAGAAACCTTGCTGTCGTTCAGCGTAGTCGATGGATACGTTAAAGTTGTTTAGCGATACGTCTGTGGCAGCTTCAAAGTTTTCTATTACAGTGTTAGCGATACCATCAGCGGTTGCTGGGCCATTGCCCTCTGGACAGTACACAGTTACTGAATAGATGCCCTTGTAAAGCTGAGAGGGGTTTGGGCCTCTTACGGCAGGGGTACGGGTAACAGGAATGTACATAGACTTAATGAAGCTAGTACCAGTTGTGGGGTCATAGGGTACATTGTCAAAAGCTATAGTAGGTATGCCAGATATGTTAGCTAACTTGCTTTCCAAAGCGGCTCTAATGTCTGAATGAATACTAGCCAAACCTGTTTCTTACCCTCGCAAATACTTTATAAGGTGGGCCATGCTTATGCTCTACATCTTTAGCATGTTCAGCCCTGTTTCTTAGAACGAACCCTTTTAAACCCTTCTCTCCAAGGCTTTCTATATCCTTGTACAAGTTATACTTAGCTGTCTCCCTGTGCATATCTGGATTGTCAGACTTGCCATTAGCTTTTCCACCTCTAGCTTCGGAAGACTTTCTGCGGCCACCTCCCTGTCCCGGTTTCTTTATAGAAAAGGATTCAACGTATGCCCCGCTGTAAACAGGTGAGATAGATACGGCGTAGTTTGCAACAGCGTATGCCTTATCTTTAACCCCATCGTGAACTATGTTTAGCACCTTATCTTCAAGAGACCTAAAGGTTGCTTGTGTAGCGGCTGATTGTTTACTCATCTATTCTCTCACATCACAAAGGTAGCACATAGCAACACCAGAACTAAAGATGGTAGTGACGGACGAAATGTTAACTATATCGCCGTTGCCTGCTATCTGATCCTCATCATCTGGTGATACTCTACCACTAGCTAGGCTGGAAGCGGAAATTAAACACTTACGACTTCCCCTACGTACATCAGACAGGATACCGCTACTTACGTTCTCGTAGTTGTAAAAGTAACCTGTGAAGCTGTATACAGTGTTAGCTGAACCCGTGACACTGCCAGTAGCGGGGTCATAAGTACCACTGGTAGTTAATTTGTTAAGCGTTAGAGGTTCACCAAACCTGTTGACTAGGTTAAGCATATCAAAGGGTCTAAACGACATGTTAACCTACCTTAGTCATATGATGAGTAGTCAGTGTCACCACTATAGTTTGGTGGATTTCTAAACCTGTCTCTGCGGAATGAGGGGTCGATACGATCTGTATTGTCTCTCACAGCGTCTACAGCGGCCTTAGAGACGCCTCCTGCATAAATGCCTAAGTTACCCCCCTGAGTCTTGGCTTGGTACTCTAGGGTGTCTGCCAGCGTCTTATACTGCTTAGACAGATCAGAGTAGTCAGCACTTAAGGCACCATCCAAGGAGGTTGTGACTTGCCTTGCGTACTTAGAGGAGATTGCCCTAGCAGACCAACTAGCAGTGTGATAGATAGAGTCAGCATTCTGGCCTAGACCAAATGTAACCTCTTCATCCTGCATTTGCTGGTCTGAAATGTCGGTATCCCCTACTAGGAGCCTAACAGAGTTAAGACGTTGGGCTGCATCTGCCGTTCCAAGATTTGTTGGGTCATATGTCCACCCCATCGTCTACTCCTTAGTCTTTTAAAATACTGTCTCTAATCTCAAAGAAAGTCTCTTCAATCCAGTTGTTGTTGCGAAGGTAACTTCTCAGTAGTGCGCGTTGTTTTGCGTCTATCTTAGATTGCTTAACTTTCTTTTCATTATACTCTTTGGTACTGTTAGTGTTAGCTTTTACTTCTGCATTCAGAAGTCCTACCAGCTTGTCTAGTTGTGGGCCAGTTAGTTCACTTAGCCTGTCTCCAACCTTAGCTTGCTTTTCTAATTCTCTGTTGTGGTGTACAAAACCTTGAGTGTACAAATGTGCGACAGCTTCAGAGCCTATCCCACGATTTAGCCAGTTGTAATGTTCTGTGGATTGCCATTCTTTATTATCCGAGGTAAAGGGTCTCTTTACGAACAGGGGCCAGTCTATCTGCCAGCCAAGGTATGAAGGGTGCATTGTCGGGGTATCCTATATAGTGTAAGGCAGGGGGCACCTAAGCCCCCCACCGTTGTACGTCTTACTGAACTACGTCTTTAAAGAAGTAACCCAAGTCAGGGCCAACAACTTTCATATCGTAAGCCATCTTGACTTGGATATGTTCAGCAACTTGCTGGCGCTTCAGTGCATCATCCGAGTAGGATTCAACAGTGATACCCAAGTTGTTTGCGCCGGGAATGTTGTTCCAAGCGAAGGTCATACCAGCAGCAGGGGTCATAAGACCAGCAGCAGAAGGTGTGTGACACAACAGAGCATGTTTACCACCGATAAAGGCTGTAGCTTCTGCCAAGCCTTCTGCGGCTGTGTTGTTTACAGATTCCATTACATAGAAGTTCTGTACTTCAAAGATTTCAGCCAACTTAGCATCTGTAATCAACGCTGTGTTAGAGACAGTAGAACCGCCATTCAAACGCGCCAGAATGTCTGGGTGATTGATCAGAGTGTCACGGACCTCTTTACCAACAACCATAGTGTTTGGCTTGTATCCACCAGAAGCAAGCTGCATAGTGCGACGAGCAAGAGTGACGTTGGCAATTGGTGTTGAGTTGGTGTAGTCGTTCCAGAAGACAGGAGGAGTACCGCCAGAAGCTGCACCAGAAACCTCAGTAGTCCAGACGCCTGTTGCAAAGAACGTCGATGCAAAGGTTTCCTCGCGGTGGATCATCAGGCGCATTGCCAGAGTCTCGGCACCAGCGGCACGAATGTTCAGAACTTCGTCTTCGTTAGCGATAGTCTGCTCATCGAAGTCCATTCCAAGACCATACACGTCAGCAAAGTAGCTGCTGTTTGAAATGGTCATGCCGATACGGTTAACCTCAGTGCGTGGCGCAAGTTTCTGTACGTCACCAGTGCGGTTCATGTTGGCACGGTCATAAATGTAGTACTTGTCAGACTGACGTTGTACACCTACGGTTGGGAAAACTTTGTCAGCGATAAAGTTCTCTTGGGATTGTGCATACGCCAGTGTCAAGTTTGACAAAGGGGTGTCGATATGCACCTGTGATGGGGTCAATAGTGGCATTTAATCTATTCCTTATTCTTACGCAGATTATGCGTGTGCAACGGTGTTCAGACCGCTGAGTTCAATGGCAATCAGTTGATTGTTCGCACCAGTTTCGTAGGCACGACCAACAATGATGTCGTTAGCGCCAGCGTTTACGGCTTTACCAGCGGCATCAATTCCAACGTCATCACCGATAGTTACGGCTGCGCCACATTTTACCATTACTTTTCCGCGAACAGTGATTGTAGAGGCGGCACCAGCGATTCCACCGACTTCGACTACACCGAATGCAGCGTCACCGTTGCCACAGAGTGCAGCTTTACCAGCGGCATCCATCTTAACGAAGTGAAACTGAGACGCGCTAAGGTCGGCAGCGGCGATTAGAGTGCGGTTGTCCCGCGATTGAGTTACGGCCATTTTTATTCCCCTTTATAGGATTTAGTAATCAGAGCCTTGCCTTCATCGGTCTTAGCTACAGCAGCATAAGCCAAAGCATGTTCGCTCTTTTTCATTTTGTTAGTGTCCATATAGGACTTTACGAGTGCGTCTAGTTTATCAGAGGCAGTTGTAAACTCACCGTCTGCATCAGACTTACCCACTTCAGTCATGCTTTGTTCAAACACCTTGTCGGCTGCTTTGAGCGCCTGCATGATTGTTTCTTCATCTCCGAAATTAGCAACCAAAGACTTGGCTACCTCAATATCAAAGTGTGGCAATTCGGCCTCTGCATGTTTAACCAAGATTGCGTCTGCTTTAGCAACCTCTGCCTCTTCCAGTGCCTTAAGAATTACAGCAGGAATATCAGCTTTGTTAATTTGCTCATCGCCGTAAGTTACAAACTCAGGCTCAACCATTTTCTCAATGGCATCTGCTTTAACGATGTAACCAGCTTCTTCTAGCGACTTGCTAAGGCGATCAATCTCGGCTTTAGCTAGGTCTAGTTCTGCTTTAATGGTGTCTACCTCATCCAATGGACCTTGGTATTCTTTTTTCATGTCCATGTTATACATTTTCATGGCTTCGTCCTCGGACATACCTTTGTCCATATAAGGCTTCAGCTTTGCTTTCATGTCATCTGACACTTTTTCTACTTCTTCGGTCATAGTATCTCCTTCGGAGTTGTCCCGCTTAAAGAGGGAGACCATTGCTTGTGCATTTGCAGGTCGATCAACTAAGGACAGTTCCTCCAACTCAAGCTGTTTTAAAAGGTTAGGCATCATAAGATTCCTTAGTTGCACGACCACCTATAGAGAAGGCCGCAAGTTCGCCAGATTTAACCTTTGCCCAAACGTCATCGTTGTACACTTTAAAAGCCACAACCCAACCTTCGCGGTCACTCTGGATGCCGAGGGATTCACCAATCTCTTTAGTGATGGGCATGGAGTGGATAACCGCCCCAATCTGATCCCCTTTGTGCATTTCTTTGCCGACACGTACATGTTCCATGAAGTTGTTCACGGCTTTAACAAGCGTCTCTGGCTCTATAACATCGCCTTGGCGATCAATGACAGGCTCACCCTTTTCAGTGACAACAGAGGCCCAGCCATATACTAGCCGTTGCTCTTCGTCAGTCTTTAGGATTTGACCTTCCATGCTCATTTTAGTCATTTCAGACACAGACGTGCCTCCTTCCCACATTCTACAAGACCAATACCCAGCGGTTGTCTTGTCTTTCTTAGTGTCGCAAGAATGCCTAGAACGAAAGTTTGCCCTAGCTTTAGGATCGTCACGACGAATTTCCATATTAGGGTCTCCGAAAGCAACCCGTTTAATCTTGCTGCCATCTTGTACGAAGACTTCAAACTTCTTGTTACCACCTGTGATACGCCGTGGCTTATTCAGTGTGACTTTCTCGCCCTGATACTCGGCCATTATGCCTGACCTCCCATACCAGAATGTACCGTACAGTAGTAATGTAAGGTAGGTGTGCTTGCGGTTACGGCTATAGAAACGGTTGCACCAGCGTTGCCAGCAGTACCCGTTACAGTTACGCCTGTAGAGTAAATAGAACCCCCACCATGTGTCCCATTGCCTGTAGTGGAAAACCTAAGTGGATGACCAGAATTAGAAGCATCTGACTGATCAAAGACGTAAGTCTTGCCTGCAACAAAACCTAGTGTGGGGCTTACTACTCCACCTATGTAGTATTTGTTTCCTGTACCATACGAGTTAGTACCAGAGGCTACTGTTACCGTGTAGTTTACGTCACCAGAGAACTTAGCTAAGTATTCTTTAAACCACTTGGCCTCTCTGAAGGTAACAAACTTACTCAGTTTGGCTGGGGATGATCCGTGGGTAACGTCATACTTAGAAGTAGCTGTGTTAAAGGTGGCTATGTTCTCGTTGTTGTTACTGGCATACGGAGACTCTGATCTAGCGAATTTATTGTAGTCAGTTGATGAGGTCATTATACGCTCCTACAACGAAGTATGACTGCACGTTGGATAGTGGTCGCTATACTTGTGGTAACGGTGCAGACAAAGGTATAGTCCCTTCCACTTATCCCACCGCCTATATAAATAATTGCGACATTTCCAGACAAGGCTTGTTGTATGTTCTGTATGTTGTCAACTATGGCACCACCAGTAGCGGTGGTTAAGTCGTGACCAGCAACTAAGGTAGTCTCGGCAGGGTTAACATTAGACCTTACAGACCAGACTACTGTACTAATGGTAAACCCAGAAACAATATCAGACCAATCAATACTGTAGTCTAGCAGTTCGTCTGGGTCTTTGTTGGGCCAAACTAGGCTCATATCGTATCCTTCTATGCCGCTAAATTTTTTGATGATTTGGGAGGTCTAATGTTCCTTGGGCTACTAAACGTAGGTGTTGCAGTTCTGTTAGCAGGAAATCCACCGTGTACCTGTCTAAGTACATTGTACAAGTGCTTAATGGCCTCAAAGTCAAACTTGAATCCTGTAGCAGTAAGGTCAGGGCCAAACTGAACATCAATTCCAAACCCTGATACTAGCTTACCAGCCCCTACTCCCACCGCACCTATGGTGACAGTAACAAAACCAGCAGTGTCTACTGAGGCAATGGCTGGTATTCCAGCTATACCCACACTAGCGATCAGTTCTAGTCCATCAGGGAAGGTGTTAGCATCACCTGTAAAGGTAACATCACCTACTGATCCTGTAAACTCGACACCAGAAGACGGTGCAGTGTTAGCATTAGCAGCAAAAGTTATGTTGCCCAAGCCACTGGTGATAAGTATCGAGGTGCATACAGCTTTAGATTCAGCTAGAGTTGTAATACTTCCCAAACTTGAAGTTATAAGTATGCTGTCAGAGGGGTCTATAATTTCTGTAGGTTGGGCCTCTATACCAGAAAGATTTGAACCTAGTGTGACAACCTGAGAATCGACAGGTATGGTATTAAAAGACCTAAGAGTAGGAGTGCCTAAAGTTAAGGTAGCATCAAAACCACCTACAGGTTGATCAACAGCTATAGGACCAGCTAAGACACCAAGGGATACTGCAAAGTCAAAATCTGTCTGTGTAGGCCCAGCAGTAGGTGAACGAGAGGCATAAGGGTATATTACATCATTAGCAGGCTGATTAGGCTCCGCTATAATTTCTACCCTAGACGTACTCAAGTACCATTGAGGGTCAGGTAGTCCTACAGTACCAAGGTCAAAACCATCTACAAAAGCAACAACATTAGCTTGTAGGTCTGGTAAACTGTCTTGTAAGGCTACCTCAAAACCTAAGAGTTCTTCTGTAACAGGTATTGCAATAGAACTGTTAAAACTAAGGGTAATTCCTTGGGAATCACTATCAGGAATAATGTATTTGTAGTTACATATTCCCGCAAGGATGGTCTCGTCTGTTTTATCGTTACCAGACGCTGCTACAGATAGAGTACCAACATCAAAACCTTTATCTGTATCATATTTCTGTAGTAAATAGTGCTTGTTTTCTCCTACAAGAGAGTCAAGGAAAGAACCCGCTTGTCCATCAATAAGGCTGTCAAAGTATGTAACAGTGTCAGTCGTATCAAAAGTGTTTATTGTGCGTACTTGTCCAACAACAACATTAAATAGGCTGGGGTCAGAAGCAGGGAAAGTGAGGGTAGCTAAGAGAGGGTCATCAATAGTGCTGATAGTTGCCGCATTGTTAGTGATGGTCTCAGAGGGTAAGTGATTAAGGTTTACAGTAACAGGGTAGGAGTTACTAGCATCATAACCAAGAGAAGCATCATAGGTAGCTGGGTAGGTGTAGTCACCGTTAACCAAAGGAACCCATGAGGACTGAGACACTATAGGGTCAGAGGTTAACTCAGCGGTAAACTTAGTTTGCACAGATAGGGCTTTGTCACCAGCTACAGATTCATCCCAAATGGGACCACTTGTAGAATTGTCCTTATCTAGGCCAGTCGTAAATACCTGAGGCCGCATACCCAAGATAAAAGAGTTTGTCCACGTGTAAAATGGGTATTCGTTCCTGCGTACAACTCCAACACCGTCATTATTGGGGTCATAGAAGAAAACAGTTTCAGGCTTTCTTACGGCTTGATCAGATATAGTGGCGTCAGTAGATAGGGAGATAACCCCCAAAGTTGCAGAAGCCTGAACTCCTGTTACATCTGCTAATACCACTTCTCTGACAACACCAGAACCACCTAGTGTAGAGGCTGAGAGGGGGGAAAAACCTAGCATCTATCTATCGCCTCAAACACTGTACTGGTGGACTTTATCGTCTGTGCCAAATATGATAAACATTTTAGAGCCGTCTGTACTAAAGGTTATAGACACAGGGTCGAAAGAGGAGTTGGGGGAAAATTCAGCAACATTCGATGCCGTACTTATGTCCCAGTTGGTGGTCAAATCCCATTCCCAGACCTTATTCCTGTAGTTGTCGCAGTGATACATTTTGGAACCAGTTTTGTTCCAAGCTATGCCGTATGGGTAAGCGCTGCTCACCAGCGACCCGACATTCAAATTCACACTGTTGTACTGAGCAGTAGTTATGTCAAAATTTGTAGACAGGTCAAGCTGAAATATCTTATCGACGCTGGTGCCGGTGACATACATACGATGTCCAGTTGTGCTAAAACGAACTTCGTTGGGGTTGCTCAGTAGACCACCTATAGAGGCGAAGTTGTTGTTATAAACTGCCGTGGTTACATCAAACCCAGTACTTAAGTCGTATTCAAAGACCTTATCATTTGTAGAGCCTAGAATGTACATTTTTGTGCCATCAGCAGAAAAGTCTAGACCCCTTCCCGTTCCCTCTTGTGAGCCGACATAAAACCTCGGCGTAGCACCGGAACCAGAGGCGACATAGGGGGCTGTCGTGCTTACATCAAACGGTGAACTTAGAGAGTACTCGTATACGGTATCGGTGGTATACCCAAAGCAGTACATTTTCGAACCTGATGTATTAAAACGAACAGTGAAAGCAGTTGCTTCTGGTGGGTTGAAAGAGAAGCTCTTGCTGTCAGAGACTGCGTTAGCAATATCAGGGTCACTATAAAAAGATAGTGAATATATTGTAGACCTAGCATTGGAGTGGATACCGTCTGATACCCTGTATCTTAAAGTAAACTGACCCTCATCTGCCACGTCTTGAGAGGGGGTAATGGTAAACACCCCTGCCGTGTTAGAGATAGTTGCCTGTGCTTGACTTGTTGGGCTGGTGTCAAACGTGTATTCAATTGGAAACCCTTCTGGATCACTTGCCGCAACAGTTTGAACAGTTGCAGTGCCGCTACTGGACAAAGATTGAGGCTCAGTTGGTGGTGGAGTGTCCCAGTCAGGTGTTGCATTTGTGTCGGTGTAAAACCTGTCCCACTCAGCACCATCATAAACGTATAACGACTTGGTATCCTGAACCCAAGCTAGGTCTGTTTCATTAGGAGATGAAGGAAGACCAGCGAAGTTGCCTACGCTTGTAATGCCGCCAGAGGGGGAAGCAGGAACCCAAGAACTTGTGCCTGAGTCCCAAGCTAAGTTTTGACCACCAGCGGGTGCGGCAGAGGACACATTATCTAAGTCAGCTAAGACTTGAACAACGTCTTCTGCAAGCATGGTAAGAAAGCATACCGCACCAGAACCTAAGTTGATAGCTGAGTTGTCAGATTCAGAGGAAGAACTAGGAGACCTAGCCATAGTGTAAGTTCCACCAGACAGTCCTATAGTGCCAGTTCCTACCTCGTAGTTAGTTCCACTTTCAATCGTATATCTTACAACGTCAGAATCAACAACAGAGGCGTCAGCAAGGCTCTGAAAGCCATCGACAACAGAACCAAAGGTTACTGTACCTGTACCTGTAGTGGTCAGATTAAGTTTAACTCTGTTGACGAACTTTACCATTCTTAGGCATCCTTAGATTAGGCTAGGCGTAGAATACTTGTAGAAGCACCGGGCGCCGGGAACTGGATAGTAAAGTCACCAGCGGTAGCACTAACTGTACCACCAAAATCAAACACTGCGATAACATTAGCTGCACTATCAGCATTTGGGTTATAAAGAATACAACCATCAGCCTGAACAGTTACGCTTGCGAACACTGCATCATCAAAGTCCATAACGGCAGTTGAACCATCCATCTGAGGGTATCCAGTGGCAATCGCTGCCTCTGCGCCTGTAGACACAGTATCAAAAGTGCTAGTATAGCCAGTACCAGAGGCTTGGTCTGACCCTAACTCCGTGTATGCTACTGTTGCGGCATTATAAGTGCCAGTTGGATTTTCTTTAATCAGTGCTACACGAAATGTATCATTATCAAAGTCGTGATTACCTTTAAGCAACTCTAGTTTAAAAGCATTGCTTAATGCTGTTGTAATTGCCATTATGTATTTTCCTTGTTGTCTTCTACCTCATTGGGTAGGTCAGTTTCTGTTGTGACCGTAGGGTCATAGTTAAGTTCTGCAATCGCCATAAGGTCTTGTATAACCTCTGGATGATCACTTACCGTAATGTCTGCACTGTTAAGATTGCGAAGGAACCCAGAAATCTCACGTAAGTCATGAGGTGCAACGTCACCAGCCTTGATGCAGGGCATGAGGTCGTAGTTAAGTCCGTTAAGCTGCCACAAGCGTTCCACTAGCTGCTTGTTAAGAACATCTACGATAGCCTGTATGTAACTCTCTAATGCACGTAGGAACAAGTCAGTCTTAGACTTGGAGAGTGCATATGATCCATTGTTACCCCCACCGAGCATAAGAAACTCAGAAAGTACAGAACGGGCAATGTCATGTTGGTAACGCCTAACAATGGGGTCAATGTCTACGTTACGAGTGCCACTAGAACTCATCAACTCTACGTCTACTAGACGAATGTTTGTAGGTGATCCGTCCTTGTCAGGGTAGGTGTCACTAGGGGTAATTATATAACCCTGTTCGTTAAACTTAACGTCACGTAGGATTTGCTGTAAGTTACCTACGAAGCCAGATTGTGCCGCACTTGCGTCAGCCGACAAATACTCAGAGGGAATACGAGCAATGGGAATACCAGCAAGTTCACGCTCAACAGCTATAGCCTCTATGTTCTGTAGGTTGTTCAGATAGACATACGAGGAATAAGCATTGCGGAGGATAGAGCGGCCACTAGGATCACCATTAAGAACAGTAGTACGGTAGTAAAGGCTTTTAGTAGTGGGAATATAATGCTTTCCTGATCCATAACCTACGTCCTGATAAATACCTAAGACATCACCACTTACAGGCTCTACATCAAACCGAGAGACTGTCCAAGGCGCACGGCACACAATCTTCCGCACACCCATACGTCCATCAGTATACTTGCTATACTTCTTAGGTGACGTTTTAGTAGGACCAACTCTCCGCTTATAAACAACTTCAAACCATGAGAAACCGTAAGACAACGACGATAAAGATTCTGCAATGTGATCGTCCAGACTGTGATCCATATCGTCAAAGATACTTTCCACAAAGTCAGCTTCACGTTTAGCTTCCTCGGTATCATTTGCTGGCTCCACTTTGATTTTGACATCACGAAGTACTTGTTCAGCAGCATACATAACTGCACCGATAGTACTGTCATTGTCGCGCATCTCTCTATACTTACGAATAGCGTTTTTACCGCGTAGTTCTGGTATAAACTCATCTGCACGTATCTGTCCAGAGCGAGTGTTATCACCAGCTACACCAAGAGTACTCTTAGCAGTACCTTCCGTTAGTTTCTTTGTAGCCATGTTAAGTCAGCCCTTTGGCACTAGAGTATGCTAGTTTAAGTTGTGGCTTTGCGTAACCATTAAGACTTAGATCAGTGATTGCCCAAACTAGGGCGTCTAACCTGTCAGGAGACCCAATAGAACCTAAAGGCTCCCATTGTACCATCTGATCCTCTAAGTCGTTCAATCCTCTTACATGCTTAACTCTGTTTTGTTCATATAATGCTGAAACTGGTTCTGCCCTAGCCATCTTGCCCCTTGAGGCATGTACTAACCTTACTGGCAGTGTTTCATCTTCTGTATGCAGTGTATGTCTTACCATATCACCACCTTGGTTTCTCTCAGCTACAATCCTGTCAGCTAAATGTTTATGATATAACTCGACGGCTTTAGATGCCCATTGTTGAGGTGTATAACGACCAGTATGATCCTCTAGCACATAAGCAATGCCATTAACGTCTATTCCAGCTACGACAATACCTGTCATGTCACTTTCGGCATTAGAGGTAATGGCTGGGTCAATGGCGACAACAATTCGGTTAAGTGTTGGTACATCATCACTAAGCACCTCACACTTGGCTAGTAACGCTCTGTTCCACAATGCCCCAGATGCCTCATCAAGTACTTCAGCATATAATTCCTGTCTACCTAGTCTAGTTCCCTCGTAAGTCTTACGTACAGCATCAAGGAAGGTATCAGCTAGGTTAGCACTGTTATCGTATGTGCTACCTGTGGTGACATGTGTCTTTTCATCATCTAAGATGGCTCTCAGTAACTTAGTAGTCTTAGGTGTAGTTGTAATAAACGATACGGGGTGTCTACCTAATCGTAGTCCAAACTGTGCCATATCCCAAGTCTCTTGAGCATTTCTCCATGCACACAGTTCATCTGCCCACATAGAGTACGCTTGAGGCCCACGAAGTCTCTCAGGGTCTTCTGCACTAAAGAATACAGCCTTAGAGCCATTAGCCCAAGTCATTGTACTGTTAGTGGGAGACCAAACTGGAAAACCTAGTTCCTTGCCTCTGTATGTCTTATCGCCCTTGTGACAGACATTCATTAGTCCAGAGTCACCTTCAACCATAACTCTGCGTACATCACCCTTAGTAGGTGCGACACAGTGTACGATCCTATCGTTCTTCATAATTCTGTGGCGAACCCACTCGGCCCCGGCCCTTGTCTTACCCCAGCCACGACCAGCTAAGGCAACCCATACATTCCATTTACCATCAGGTTCTAACTGATCAGGTCTAGCCCAGAACTTCCAGTCGTATTTAAGTTCTTCAGCTTGTTCTGGTGAGAGATACGACAAAACTTCAGCAACCTCTTCAGAGGGTAGCTTTCTTAAGTCTTCAGCCGTTATCCTGTTCATCTGTTGATTTTCCTAGTTGGGTCATAATTGCCTCTACAGCGGATCGGTCTTCTTCCTCTTCACTGCCTACTTCACGTTCTTCGACAGTGTTAGCGGGAGACCAACCACCCTTACTCTTAAGATAGAACTCAGCAGCCTTAAAATCACCAGCCAGAGCCTGTTGTACAACGACATCACCTATAGCCCTGTTGGTATCAAACTTGACCTCAGCTATGTCAGCACCATACAACTTATAAAAAGTGGCTGTACTACTTGGAGCATGAGCATACTTCTGTATAGATGCAATGATCACCTTTACGGGAACACCACTAATGATGCCCTGTCGGACTTGCTTACCTATAATGGCGCTATATGGAAGTTTCTCAGCCAACGTAACACATCCTTCGGTTCCGTACATATCTCTAAAAGTAGAATAGAACTACAACAACACAGGTAACAATCCCCTCAAGTAGCATCGGCATGACCTCATCCTGTAGTTTACTATGCAGTGTTCGTTATGGTTGCTGGGGGGGATACGTTATCTTACAACAATATAGTATAATCCTAATATTGTCATAGACTAAAGTATAACACATGTAATCAGGTAGTCTCTAACAATATGTTATATACTATAATGTTATAACTATATAGTCAGTTTCATATTGATGTTCTTAAGTGAGAGCCTTGTGATTACATCTGCTATACCTTAGTAGAGATGTTGTATACTTCTATATAGCACCTTTTTTTCTGTTGTTGCAACCACTAGATAGTAACTTTTTGTTATATCCTTGATTTTGTTGTATTCTTTTATTTACTTTTATTTATAACTGTTGCATAAATGTCACACTTTGTCTCATTAGTATCGCTCTGGTTGTACCATTTTATTTTTTT
>TARA_B110000046_G_scaffold184377_1_pt1 | contig 13537 bp, 2 predicted proteins | sample TARA_B110000046 | Tara Oceans TARA_B110000046 (sample SAMEA4397157) | marine metagenome | biome: Polar Biome; feature: [DCM] deep chlorophyll maximum layer (ENVO:01000326); material: water (ENVO:00002006), including particulate matter (ENVO:01000060) such as... | depth 40 m
AGTACAAAAGTAAGAAAAGTAAGAAAAAAAATAAATCTTCAAATAGGATAGCGTGTGTAAATTTAATTCCTACAGACAACTTGTGTGAATTAAGTGCCAAATGTACAAATGTACATCTCACTGATTCCACCAAGAAGCAAGAACGAGCTCTCTGATGATTCCGTTTGAAATTCCCGACACAAGAACCACAATGTGCCACACAGCGTGTGTTGGCCACCCATGTTGAAAAAAGTGTACATCAAGTCCCCTTGCCAGGAGCATGAGTAGCAGCGATCCGATTTCTATGAAACATGTCCACGATTCGAGAGGCAAGCCAGCACACTGATGCGTGTTCGTCTTGGACAGAAGCTTTCCAGCGTGCAGAAGAACTGAAGATCCGAGAATCGTTGCCGTTGCCACACGTGTTGGCCGAGTCGGTCCGTCATCGTGCCACTCGTCAAAGGAAACATTTTTTGTTTCTTGACCAGCCCAGGTACCATCCGGCAGACAAATTATGTTGCGTATCGTAAAGTAGACCAGTACTGCCAAAGTCGCAACTATGGTGTCTGCATACGCATTTGTGACCAGCTCTCCAGACGATTCGTGGAATGCAATTGCCATCGACGATACGACTGAACATAACAAGCTGATGTAGACTGCATACCAGTCTTTGTTTCTCCACGTTGCCGATTGTTGTACAGTCTTTTTAGATTCTGCTGTACCGTTTTTACTCATCTCATGTAACACCCTGTGATACAACGCAGACACCATCAGTGCAAAAGAAAACACCACTAGAGACGTCATATGAACAAGCTCCGGAAACGTGCCAACACGTCTGAAATCGGACATGCCCACACACCACATCCTTACAATGGCGAAGATAAACACTGCACAAAATCCCACAGTGTGCGTATATTGGTTGAGGTTCTCGTTTCGTGTCTGATTCTGTTGTGTCTGCCTGGGCCCATATTTTCCGTCGTCTTTAATTTTCAAAAAACAGCCAGATTTATCGCCTGGAGCGTCAGTGTTGATAATTCTAGAAAAGGCGATTTTACTTTTGGTCCCGGTGGCCCTGGAGGCTTGGGACAGCGCAATGAGAGGCAGCCTGCTCGCAAACATGCTACCTGTCTTTGACTCTTGTACATGTGCAGCCACTTCTTTTTGCTCTTATAGACCCAGACTGTGCGGCGCGTGTGCCGGTGACGGTGGAGGTGGAGGTGACGGTTCCCAGTAGAGATACACAAACGAGGAAGCTGACAGTGGCGGACGTCTGGCAGCTGCCGGCACGTCGAAGACTGTGGGGAACAGGACGTCCGCCGTCCACAGCAGCGTGTACAGCATGCAGAGTACGGTGATGGCAGTCAGCACCACAGAACATATGTGCGGTAGCGAAATAACGGCACACGACGCACAGCGACCTAACATCTTCGTTTCCTGTCGCCGGTCCACTGCAGCAGGCCTGTGACTGTGCTATAGCGTATAAGGTTCTGTAGCTGCTACTCCGCTAGAAGCATACACGTACACTTTATTGTTGCCGGCTACCAATTGCAAAGCTGAAGCCCGCGCTGAAGCCCGTGCTGCACATTGCTAGAACGACATGTCCTCGTCGAGCCGTGGGCGTTCACAGCTTACGGTCACACAGACTGACAGCGCCGCGCGGGCCACGACAGGAGTGTGCCAGACACTCGGCTCCACATTGCGAGTACTTCTGAACCTGCCTGCTATTCTGTGGGTGCTCACGTTCCTCGGAGTCACTGTTGCACTCTTCGTGCTGCACCAGCTGTTCGTGTGGGCGACGGCCGACCCGGAAGCTGCTTTCGACAGTGCGAAGCATGCGATGTATGTTGTGGAGTACGCGTGGGACGGAGTCGCGCTCGGGACGAACACTGTGAACGCCGTCTTCGATCTCGTCATCCCCGCGTGGAACAGCTATTCCAACTACGTGGTCGAGCCAATCGTCTTTATTGCACTCGACATCTTTTCGATTGTCTTCACGCAGCAGCCCTACGGAGGCGTGATTTCGGAAGACGACATTGCGTGGCACGGCGCGACTTGCGTACCCGAGACCACCACGCCGACGACGCCGGAAGACAAGCTGAGGGCAAAATGGTGCGGCCACTGGGCCACATACAACGCAGAGCTTGGCAAGCAGTCTGCCGGCACGCAAGGCTCAGCCGGGGAATCGTCGTCCCTCGTGTTCGGAAGGCGGATGGCGCGGCGGCTGTCCACCGACACACTCCAGTTTGGTGGTGGCGTGCTGCCAGTCCTACCTCTCGACCAGTTTGCGGCCGCCATCACGAAGCTCGTGGCGACCTTCATTTCGCTGCTCGCCCCTGTTGCTGACATCGTGCTGCACGCCATCTACATCATCCTCGAAGAAGCACTGCCAGCGATCATGAACGCTGTCTGGCTGCTGTTCGAGACACTGTCCAAGATCGTGGTTATGTTGGTGCGGTCTGGCCTGCTCAAAGACCTCCTCGGGCTGGCTCTCGATCTGCTCGTCATACTGTTTATCGAGGTGGGGATCCCGTTGCTGTTTGGTGTGATCGACCTGATGGTGTGCGGTCTCAACCTCTTCTTCCAATGGGACACGTGGGACGCACAGCTGCAGTGCATCAGCCGCCGGTGTTTCCAGTCTCCAGCGGACACCGTGTCCGATCTCATGATCTTCACCAGCGCCGCCAGGATCGCCGTTATCTTAAAGGACGTCGTGCAGGCGTCGCTGAACAGCAAGACCGCAAAGTCGTACCTGGGCACCGCCCTGAACATCAACATTGGCGACAGCTGGGGCTCTACGAGCCTTGGCGTCGACCAGTGTGCCAGCTGCTTCGTGTGCAGGGTTCCAGAGTGGCGTATCCTGTCCATACTAGTGATGACGATCGCTGGCTGCGTCAGCCCGTCCAACTACGAGGCGTTCGCCGGTGGGGTGCAGGACCAGTGTCGCACCGGCGGGGACTGGTACGCGCGTGCCTGTGGCCTGCGCGGTAGTGACCACGACATGCTGCCGGCCGCCGAGTGGCAGAGTGTCTACACCGCGTGCCACGACCAGGACCCTGCACTGATGGGCGACTGGGCGCGCTTCTTCAAGTCGCTTTCTGTCGAGAAAGGTGGCAGCAGCAGCTTCGGAGGCTGGCAGGCCGAGCATATCGCCAGTCTGTGGCACGACAGGCCAGTAGAGACTGACTCTCTCAAGACGACCGAAGCGTGCCCCATGATTCGAGAGGTCTGTCGTGCCATGCGGCGCACCTGGTCGGAACCTGGCAAGGACGAAGGGCCTTCCTTCTTTCTCGCTCCGAAGCACTCCATCAAGCACGAATCGGCTCGGTTTATGTACGAAGTCTGCAAGACGCAGCAGTACAGGCAGTGCTACTCGGAGCCTGCCCAGTTTGTGATGGACACAGTCATGGAAGTCAGCAACTGCGTGGCCGGCATGCCGGCCTGCATGCGCAAGCGAGTTCTCTGCAAGGGCCAGTGCGCCGGTAACGGCAGCGTCATCCGGCAGGATTTCTTTACGATGACCACGAAGTCCGAGCTGTCAAGCCGGGTGCTCGACGAAGACACGCTTGTCTCTGGTGCTGCAGCCGCGGACTGCGTCGTCAGGACACACACTGTCAGCGTGCCTCTGTTCGAGGGCGGAGACGCTTTTCAGCTCTTTGCGGCCCGGGCGCGTGTGAGGAGTGGTTTCACCGCAATCAGCCCGGAGATGTGTCGGAAGTTTCCACAGGCGTGCGGCGCGGTGCAGCAGGCGCTCGAGGTGGCACCGACGCTGGTGTACGTGCCAGGAAGGGGCATCGTGCCGCGTTCCAGCGTGCAAACGACGCACCCGTCACCCCCGCCTCCACCAGACTGGGCGCAGCAGCAGTACCGCGACGCACCGCCGCCACCCCCGCCACCACCACTGCCACCGCCGCCGTGGACAGACGCGCCTGGCGTCGGAAACTGCATCCCAATCGTTACCGCCGCAGAGGCTGGGTTCGCTGAGAACTCTGAAGCTGTCCGCATGGGAAGGGCCGTTTGTATCTACGTGCGCCGCATCCTGGACCAGCGTCGGCGTGCCGACGACTGCTTCTACGGAATGGCACCGTCGCCGCCGCCGCCGCCTCCTGACCCTGTTGCGGTGCAGTCTTCTGACGCGGCAAGGCGTGCCAGCGCGTTTCTGAAAGACGGATCTCTGAAAGTTGACGACAACAAGGCAGCCACCTCCAGGTCGCGGCTGGACGCGCAGGACATGACAGCCTCGTATGTAGAGTCGCTCTCGAGGGACCCCGAAAATGCACAGCTGCGGGTACTGCTGCATGCCGCAGCCATTTCGATACGTCATGGCCACACCGCTCGACAGGGAACTGATGTTCGGGAAATGACAGCTGACGACACCGCAGTCCACATGTCAGAATCAATGAGTGGAATGAACGCAAACATTGACCTCCCGGACATCAGCTCCGCGGAGCGTCTCAACGATCCAGCCGTCCTCTCGCGCGGTGGCAGCGGCCGCCGCCTCTTTGCGGACGACTCGGGTGTGGTGGCGCGGTTCGGGATGGCGAACAGCTTTTCACGGCACCCAGTTATGCAGATGATGGGCGGTGCTCCGTTGCCACCGATGCAACAGTCGCAGTGCGCCGCGATCTGCGAGGCTTTGCGGCGTAACAGCACAGGTCGAGTTGCCGATGCCGGCGAAGACTCAGACATCTCCGCAGAGTGTGTGGCGTTTGCCTTCCGCCGCACGCACCCGGGGGACCTGTCCCGTCTACTGACAGTGAGTTGCTACCTCATGCGCAGCCTGGGCGAGTGCACACTGGCAGACTTTGCGGCGAGTGGTATGCGACGCCGCACTCAGACAGAGTGCGACATTCCGACGCCGTGGAATAACCCGCTTTGCCTGGAGCTGCCTGCGACCCGGAATGACGCACGGGTGCTTTCGATGCAAGACGCCGCGGACCTCTGCAAGGCACAGGTCAGCGCCGGCAACCCGGGGTCTGGGCTTCTGGCCAACCCTCGGACAACACTCGAAGCCTTCAGTATGGTGGGCTACGCACGCCAGTACGGAGTCTATGCCTTCTGGGCGTCGCGACCAGACACGCGGGCAGAACCATTTGCAGACGCAACCGTCCAAATGCCGTGGGCGACGCAGTCTGGGGAGCCACTGCAGTACCCCCGCGACAGCAGCATGTGTGTGCTTCTGACAACGAAGCAGGGCGACGCCTCCGGCTCCATGTACGCCACGCTCACGCCGTGCAATGCTCGGAAGGCGGACGGTGTCGTCTGCGAGCAAGCCTCGGTGTACACTCACACCGCGACTGGCGCTGCGGGAACGCCACCGCCACCGCCACCACCTCCGCCTCCACCGACCGTCCGGCAGTACTCCACGCTCCACTACGCCCGCACACGAGTCGCTCCGTGGACAATGGCAATCTGCAAGGCTGGTATCGAAGGCAGGCTGCTACGGCAGACCTGCTGGTCGGCAGCGCTCGAGTGGGGCCGTCGGCAGATTGTGGGGTTCGTTCCCGGTGTCGTCCCTTTCTGCGAGGCTCGCATGTGCTGGAGCTCCTGCGAAGGAGAAGACGACAGTTACCGCGCCTGCAAGTCGCCAGAGTGTGCTTCGTCGCGCTGTCTCGACTTTCTAGTTGGCGAGTGCGGTGACAGTATGCGCAGCCAGTTGACACGCCAGTACGAGCGGGTGTGCCAGCTGCAGCCGCCGTCACCACCAGCGCCTCCTGCTCCACCACCCAGCCACACTCCGGTTCCCCAGGCCCCGGCCTACACACCACCACCTTCGCCCTCGCCGCCGGCGGTGGCGTCGTACGAGGAGCGCACCAGCTCCTCTGAAGCGCTGTGGCAGGACTCTTGTCTGCCGGTGTCGCTCGAGCAGTGCAGGCGTGTCGTCGAAGCGTACGCACACGCACTTCCTGGCTACGGCACAGCTGTCATCGTCGGTCAGCCGCAGTGCCAGGGAAGCAACAACGATTTCAACTGCTTCGTCGGGTGCCAGTATGGCCTGAAGTCTGGGGGTATGTACACCGCGTGGACAAATGACGGTCTGCAGGCACAGTTCGGGAAGGTGAACCACGAATACTGTCGGTACGCCATTTTTGGTCGGTGCGCCTGCGCCAACGTATCACCGCCGCCGCCTAATATCGCCCCCCCGCCAACGCCGCTGGAGCTGCAGCCATGGGAGCTAGTGCAGGCGCAGCCAGTCTCCGACGCGCCACAGCACGTCAACAAAGGCCTGGTCGGCGCCTTCTACCGCCGACTGGTGAGCGGCCGCACGTTTCCAGCAGAGGAAGCGTCACACGATCCGTTCTACTTCACGTGTGCGGCCAGCGACGGCGCGCAGCCGTGTGCGCTCCACTGCGGCCAGCGCGACATGGGCCGGCTCAGGGCGTTCGCGGTACGCGGTGTGGCCGCGCCTCCCTCACCGCCACCAGTCTCGCCGTCTCCACCGACGCCACCAGCAGCTCCACCGACCCCGCCGATCCCACTACCACCGTCATGCCCTCCCGCGACGCCACCCACCCCGCTTCCACCGCCGTCGCCACCGCCACAGCCGCCTCCTCCGGTACCACCAGCCCCTCCGCCACCATTGGCACCACCACCGTCACCATCTCTGCCACTTCCGTCCCCGCCACCGCCACCACCACCGCTGCCGCCGCCGTCGCCACCGGCGTACCCGGTGGGCGGGTGCTGTGACCCTTGGGGTACACTGCTGTCAGCAAGGTGCAGCACGGTGTGCGCGTGTCAGCAATGCTACGAAGTGTCCACGGAAGCTGCACAGTACTGTAAAAATGAGTATGTTGGTGACTATTTGGTTGAAATGACGGCGCGGTGCACCGCAGCATCACCGCCTCTGCCTCCATCTCCAGCACCACACCCGCCACTGCCGCCACGCCTACCACCGCAGCCACCCTCCTCGCCTTCGCCACCGATGTACCCACCAGTTTGTTTCGACGACTGTGTACCCATGACAGACGAAATGTTCAACATCAACAGCAACGAATCGTACGCGATTTTCAAACAGTTTGTGACACTGTTCGCACCGTGGTACAGCAACAGAGTCTGCAACGACGGAATGCCAGTACAAGGAGTGTTTGACGTCGACATCGGCTACAACCACAAATGCAAGCCTGGGCACGACTGTGAAGACTGTGGCCCGCGACCTGCTCTGCCACTGCCGAGGTACATTGGTGTGACGGCTGCTCCCTGGGAGACATGCTTCAACAGCTGTCGTCGCGCCTCTGACGACGAATCATACTTCACGGCCGTGCTCAACTTGACTGCCAACATTTACGCGTCTGACGGTATCTGCAGCGACGGCGGCGACGATGCTGTCAGCAATATCTGTGACCACGGCTACGACTGCGAAGACTGTGGCCCGAGACACGAGTTGCCTTCGTCTCCCCCGCTGCCATCCACGCCGCCATCGCTCCCACCGCGTCCACCACTGCAGCCGCCGACACCTTCACTGCCACCTTGGCCGCCTGGCCAGCCACCGCCTCCACCGCCTCCACCTTCTCCGCCCAGCCGTCCTCCCCTTCCACCTTCTCCGCCCAGCCCTCCTTTGCCGGCCATGCCGGCATCGCCTAGCCCTCCTCCACCACCGCGACCACCCCCTTCACCGCCACCGGATCCGTCTACACCACCGCTGCCTCCGAGCTCACCTCCGCCATGGCCACCCGCTCCGTGCACTCAGACACTCAAACACAGCATCTGCACTTCACAGATGCAGAATTGTCATACAGTCTGGGCGCCAGGCAACGAATGGCAGGGGACTTGCGACTTCTCGTGTGGCTTCTGCAAGCTTCCACCCAAGTGTACTCAGGAATATGGCGACATGTGCGACTATGAGCTTGATCGGCTGCCACAGTGCGTCCTCAATAGCACGGGAACGGAATGCAGAAGCGCGAAAGAAGCGTTGTGTTTGGACGTGTATGGTCCAAGTACGGGTTTCAATGGCTACTGCGACTTCAGCTGCAACTTCTGCCCGGCGCCACCCCCTCCGTTGCCACCTCCGTACGCGCCGCCGTTGCCTTTCCTTCCTCCACTGCCGAATCAGCCGCCGCTTCCGCCTTCCTCGCCACCGCTTCCGCCTTCCTCGCCTCCCTCGCCGCCGCCGCCGCCACCGCCACCGGAGGTCTCCCAATCACCTGGTCGCCGGCTGCAGACACAGAACGGTCCACCCTCTCCGACTCCTTCTCCGCCGGGTGCTAACGCACCGCTGTTTGACAGCATCTTCAGGAACTCGCCACCGCCGCCAGCTCCACACCCCCCGCCACCGAGTGCGCCCCCTCCGCCCTATACACCCGGTACCATTTTTTACACCGAGTGTGAATGCACGTGCTACGCTGCTGCGGCGGGTGCTGCTTCAGACCCAAGCGACATGGGCATGCGCGACCGCGCCACGACACCACTGCCCGGGGGGCATCTCTATGCAGCACAGGGCGTCTTCGTGCGAGGTGTTTCACAGGACGTAATGGCGTCCGCGTATCTACCAGTCGCAATGGCAGAGGAGCCGATGCTCGTCCTTTTCCCGTCCCTCAACATCCGCATCGCACACGCCGTGTTCGGCGTCGCGCAGACAATTCACGAGGAGAGCTGGACGAGCATAACGAGCAGCCTCATGTGCCAGCTTCCTCCACTGCTCGGCGACGATGAGCTCGAGTCGGTGTGCGTTGGCCGGTGTGCAACCTTCTGCGCTCGGTCCCTGGGGTACGAGGTCGCGTACGTGCAGCTGCGGTACGACACGCAGCGCTGCTCGTGCTGGAAACACCGCATGCCAGTCAAAGTAGGTCCAGCATCGCTCACACCACCAAACGACCAACACGTGAGCGAATGGCTGTCGCACACGAAGCGGCTGCAGCCGATGCCGGTCGCTGGTGCGACCGCCGCATTCGACGTGTCCATCTACCTCGCTCGTCTCACCCCACCAGGAAAGCAAACGACGTACGTGAGCCAGGTCAACTCTGCCACCAGAGGCACCGACCTGTGGAGTGACGCGGTCAAGGGCACTGTCGACTTTACAGGCATTGCAACCAACACAAGCGAGGCAACAAGTAGCGACGAGTGTGCCCGCGAATGCATTCGAATTCTGCAAGAGCGGGTGCGGGCCGCGCGGTTCGACTTCAGACAGTGCGGCTGCTTCGACTACGACCCGCTGCATACGCTGTACAACGACCTCTGGACCAAGAAGCAAGGAACGGGCGACGTTCGTCTGCTGTCCGTCGAGATGTGCCGCGGCTCAGAGCCGTACTCCACCGAGCGCGCAGTCTGGTCGCGGTACAGCGAGCGGAACGGCGGGCCACGGCAGGGGTGGTGCAACGGTGTTGCGACGGAGATGACCTCTGTACTCGAGCAGTCGAACCAGTACTACTCTGTCACATCAGGTCTCGCGGATGACCAAGAGTGCCGGCGGCGGTGCGTGGACAACCCGGAGTGCAAGTACGCGGAGCTGTTCCCGCGCACGTGGGACATCCTGCAGTCGATTCGTAGCCAGCCGCCACCGCCGTCTCCACCCAACCCACCGGCGCCTCCACCGAAGCTTCCCCCCCCCGCCCCGCCCCGTCCGCCCTCGGTGCCACCTTACAAAGCCGGGCCCCGCAGCTGGCGCGTCGTCAACGTGACAGACATTGAGTGGGAGCTGCAGTGTGGGTACGAGGACACGACAGCAGCTCCCTTTTCGTGCGACTCCGTCACCGACCAAGCGGTCGCCTCCACGTTCGGTGCCTGCACGGTCAGCGTCACTGCTCCCTGCGCACAGCCGCGGCCAGACGCGCTCGGACATTTGCAGCGTTTCGGGGTGAACGCCTCTCGCGCTGCTGAGCAGCTGCTGGCCGGAAGTATCACGATCGGCGGTGCGCTGGCTCCGGTCTCGATGGAGCTGTGCTCCGGTCTGCAGCTCGCCGTCCGCGACGCTTGCAGCCTGCTCAGCCGGCAGGTGGAAATGACCTACTCACCTGCGTATCCACAGCAGCTCTACGGCGTAGTGATGCGCGGCTCCCGCCTGGACGTCGCCGTGACGCTCTTGTCCTTGGAAGAGCAGGGCATTCCACAGACACACCTTTGTCCCTGGGAGTGCAGGCCTCACGTTGTCGAGGCCGACACGAGCAGATTTAACAAGCGCGGAAGTTGTGACACGGGCGGCGACGGAGACTTGTCCTGCTCGGAAAACGGCGTCGGCTTGTACGATCTCTTCCCGCTCTACACCAATAAGGCTGCCGAACCGGTCGACACTGCCTACCGGCGCATGCAACGAGCCTACCACTCCCACTTCTGGACCGACGACCCGAAGGCATGCCTTAAGTACGCCAAAGACCGTGCCTTCGTCGGAGTGTCCGGAGCGTACTGGGTCAAAGGGGACGCGGTGGCGCTCGTGCGCAGCGAGTACGTCACTGGAATTTCCGCTGCAGGGCAAAAAAACTACTACTGGGGTGGCGACGGAGGATGCGATGACACCAACGGCCTCAACGGCCCCAACAAAGCGGGGTGCGGCTCGAAGAACTTGAACGGAAGCAACGTCAATCCACCACTGAACACGTACTGCTGCACGGACGAGAAGCAAGAGGAGGTGGGCGCGTTCGGGCTTTGCGTCGCGATGACACTCTCACTGACCACCCGGAGCGAGCTGCAGTGGAGGTCGTTCCTCCGGTGGGAACTGGGCATGGCGCCAGAGCTCACAACGCATATCAACGCGACGCGCGGCGACACGCTCGACGTCAAGGATCTCGTCAGCAAGTTCTTCCACCCTTCCACGCGGACAGCCTGGAGCAACGGGGCCGACGGCATCAGGACAAACCCTCCCTGCTCATCGCTGCCACTGGCCGACCGGAGGAAGAAGGAGTCCTGCGCCTGGGTGTTCGAGTTTGACCAACTGTTCCGATGCCCGGCCACGCAGCAGCATCAACCTGAATGCCCCTTGAAATCAGCGGCGATGCGGCTGCGAGAGTTCGACACCGCCAGCGGCCAGGCGATGTTTCACTCGGCGACGCAGCAAGGTACTGAATCGTGGCACCCGTCCAACGCGTACAGATACTACGCTGACGACACAGCGGACGACAAAACGTGTGGCATTGAGGGGCAGCGGTGGTTTGCTCGCCCAAATAGCCAGAGGGAGCAAAACGCTGTCCGGAAGACAGTCGTGCTCGGGTGGGAGCAGCAGAAAGACAGCCCAGCTGACATGTCACAGTTTCAGAGCCCCTCTCCGCCACCGAGTCCACCCCCTCCGTCCACACCACCACCGCTGCCGCCACCGCCGATGCCGATGCTGCCACCGCCGTCGCCGCCGCCGTCGCCGCCGCCACCACCACCCCCTAAGAAAGATGTCCAGTACAGTGCACACCCACAAAGCTGGCCAATGCAGCAGCAAGCATGCAGAGACAGAGTCAACACCGACCTAAGACAAATAAGTCTACCTAGAATGATGATTGCGCACACACTCCACGACGTGGAAATTGCGCGGGACGAACTGTCCAAACAGAAAAGAAGCAACCCTGAGATCACAGAAGTGTGGGTTGGAGGGCGGCGCAGTTTAGTGGGACAGTCCCCGTCCGACGGCAACGGATGGCCGCGACTGGCCGAACCCTTACAAAATCCGCTCCCTGATAATGAGTGGGGCTGCCCGCCCCCATCGTCCAACGCTGCCCAGGAGTCCTTGTGGTGGTGGTATGAAGAAGAGTATACGTACTCGTCAGGCAATGACAGAAACAAAAGATCCAGCGTTCTGCACTTTACAACACAGAGCTCTGACGGGAATATCATTAGTTCCTTCGGAGAGTGCGGCGGAAACTCCACTGACTGTGGCTGGGACGCCGACGACCTGCTGCTTGTCATGAACAGTGAAACATCTGAAAATACGGCTCTGTGCTGCACCGCAATGGACATGAACGGCAGGCTGCACGCCCGCAACTGCAATCTTCCAAAGCCTGCACTCTGCTACAACAGCGACGGGTGGCCGTCTCCTCCCCCCCCTCCTTTCCCTCCGCCACCGCCCACTAAGCTGCACAACTGCATCTCAACAGATAGTGACTCGGATGGTGCGAGGAGCAAATGCAAGTGGCATGCAAATTTTTTTGCCCAAAAATCATGGTTCAACGCCCTGAAGGAGTGCCAGAGTCGAGATTCAGGGTTCGGCGGCAAAATGACTCTGGCACACTTCACGAAGCGGACTGAATGGGACGAGTTCCGTCAACAGCTGTTCGATCATCAAATCCCGGATTCTTCTCACAAATCGGCGTGGCTAGGTGGCTTGAGAGTACAGGCAGATCTATCATGGATTATCTTGGAAAAAAAAATGAAAGAAAGAGATGCAGCAGCAAGAGAATTTAGGAGAGCAAATGTCGACGAATGGAGGATCAAAATTTTTCTTGACGCAAATTGGCCCTTACGGCGCCTCGAGGAAGCTTCGATCAACCTGACGACGCAGACGAGCCGTAGACGAGCCGCAGACGAAAGCTCGGAGAAGGTCGCGAACCGGTCGCGGCCGGCGCGGGCACTGCTGACAACCGGTCCACCAACGAAGTGTGGAGTAGAGTCTGGTGAATACTTTTTGGAAAGAAATGAAGCAAAAGAAGACCCATGGCTAACTTACGAGCAGCTTGGCGCAGTAGAAAATTGCGACACTATTGAGGAGAGTGTCGGCGACGGCCCGGCGAGGTGGTACTGGGTGAATGGTCGGGTAGGTGGGGCGGGGAGCTACATGCCGGAAGGTGTCCGGAAGTTGGACTTCGGGGGCAACGGAAGCGACTACATGATGGGCTACAACGAAGGCGATGATAAGGGCAATTTCCACATTGAGGCCAAGAAATACGAAGATTTTGTGTGGCGGCAGTGGACGAACTGGTGCTGCAACGAGCGCCGTGTCCCAAATTGGGAGAAGAATGCGAGGCGGGAGTTTCCGTGGCCCGTGGAAAATCCGAATGTCTTCACTCCTTACGCGCAGCGAGGTAAAAACGCAGCACTGTCGACGTGCCACCCCGAATGGCCTCGCTGGGATAAAGATGACATTGACTTTGAGTTTTTAGGTTTAGACATCCTCAAGCGAATAGATGGACAAAAGGTGTACAGGCGCAAATGCACCGAAGCAAATGCACCGGACGGAAGCGGCGCCTGCTTGAGGGTCAATTTATTTGATACTGAAAACGACCCTGCTGACGGCGGCAAATACGTATGGTACGAATGGGACGATTATGACTGCGATAAAAAAACAGGTTATGTTTGCGCGCGTGGAGACGCAAATGGCGAACCGTACAGACTTTCGAGTTTGACTGGGTCAACACAAGGGAACAAGTACAGCGATAACAGAAGACGGGTCGACGAAGAGGAAGACGAAGACGAAGACGAGATGAAAGTTGAAAATGACACAGAGGAAATGCTCAAATCCAAGCTGGACCAACCACCCAGACAACTGTTCGAAATGATCGGGGCGTCGCTGCAGACCTACAAAGCTGCGCTCTCCGCCAGCAAGCACTCGTGCAACTTGCACGCGTTCGATCAGGCGGACGGCCCGCCGCCGGCTCCACCCGGTCCAAACTCGCCTCCGCAGCAGCCGATGCCCAGCCCACCGCCCCCACAG
>TARA_B110000046_G_scaffold185276_1_pt1 | contig 13535 bp, 15 predicted proteins | sample TARA_B110000046 | Tara Oceans TARA_B110000046 (sample SAMEA4397157) | marine metagenome | biome: Polar Biome; feature: [DCM] deep chlorophyll maximum layer (ENVO:01000326); material: water (ENVO:00002006), including particulate matter (ENVO:01000060) such as... | depth 40 m
AAGATTTAATATCCCCATTACGGCAGGACTACTTAGATCCAGTATTTTGTTACCGCAGGTCAAGCGAGTCATAACGACACCCTTAGATACAAAAAAACCTCGAAACTGTTTAGGCTTCGAGGTTTTTATTATTTGTTAGATCAAAAATTAAACGTCCTCGACTGGACCACCAATTGGATCACCCTTGCCTTCAGACTCTGGTTTCGCACTCTTGTCGCTCGCTGAGCTACCACCGGAACTATTATCAAAGTCGTTGTCGTCCCATTGATGGGGCGGGCGCACCTTGATTCTCTTCATCAGATCATCAACCTGATCAGCATCAATAGTTTCATATTCCATTAGTGCGTCTTTCATCGCTTCAAGAATATCGCGATTGTCTTCCAGTAACTGTTTTGCATTACTGTAAGCATTATTGAGAATTCGACGTACTTCTTGGTCGATTTCCCGTGAGGTGTCTTCGGAATAATGCGTATTGCCACCACCGGGCGCCTGAGACTCGTCTTCACCGTACAAAATTGGGCCCATTTTTTCATTGAGACCCCACTTGGTCACCATATTGCGAGCCATCTGAGTGGCGCGCTCGATGTCGTTAGATGCTCCTGTGGTAACGCCGTCAATACCACCCACCAATTCTTCCGCAATTCGCCCACCAAACAAGCTGCACAACTGGCTGGTTATCTGGCGACGATTTAAGCTGTAGCGGTCTTCTTCGGGCAGATACTGAGTAACACCCAGTGCTCGGCCGCGGGGAATAATAGTTACCTTATGAACAGGGTCATGCTCTGGCACCAGGCGGCCAATAATGGCGTGACCTGCTTCATGGTAGGCGGTGTTAGTCTTTTCTTTCTCTGACATAACCATGGAGCGGCGCTCCGCACCCATCATAATTTTGTCGCGGGCGTTCTCAAACTCTTCCATGGTTACTGTACGGCGGTTGGCGCGAGCTGAAAACAGCGCTGCTTCGTTAACTAAATTAGCCAGATCGGCGCCGGAAAACCCGGGGGTGCCACGTGCCAAAATAGCTAACTTAACAGATTCATCCAGGGGCACCTTGCGCGCGTGAACCTTAAGAATTTGTTCTCGACCGCGAATATCCGGCAGGCTTACATAGACTTGACGGTCGAAGCGACCTGGTCGCAGCAACGCTTTATCTAACACATCTGGACGGTTGGTCGCAGCGATGACTATAACGCCTTCGTTGCCCTCAAAACCGTCCATTTCTACCAATAGTTGGTTAAGGGTTTGTTCTCGCTCATCATTTCCACCCCCGTAGCCGCCACCACGATGTCGGCCCACGGCATCTATTTCGTCAATAAAAATTATGCAGGGGGACTGTTTTTTGGCTTGCTCAAACATATCGCGCACACGAGATGCACCCACGCCTACAAACATCTCAACAAAGTCAGAACCAGAGATCGAGAAGAACGGTACCTTCGCCTCACCGGCAATGGCCTTAGCCAGCAGGGTTTTACCCGTACCCGGGGGGCCAACCATTAATACGCCCTTGGGAATGCGCCCGCCAAGACGTTGAAACTTGCTGGGCTCACTGAGAAATTCAACCAACTCGGCAACATCTTCTTTCGCTTCATCTACACCAGCCACATCGGCAAAGGTGGTTTTAATTTGGTCGCCACTCAGCAGCTTCGCCTTGCTCTTGCCAAAGCTCATGGGGCCGCCTTTACCGCCGCCACCGCCCTGCATCTGTCGCATAAAAAATACAAAGATCGCCAGTATCAACAGAATTGGGAATGCAGCCACCAGCAACTGAGACAATAGACTTGGAGTCTCTGGCTCCTTGCCAATCACTTTTACATTGTTATTGATTAGGTCGTCCATCAGGCCCGGATCCTGCACATTGGGTCGCACTGTTCTAAACGAGGTGCCGTCGCGCCGCTCACCCGAAATAATAAGGCCATCGATGGAGACGCTAGAGACTCGCTCGTTTTGCACGTCCATTATAAATTCAGAGTAATCGACGCTCTTGTCTTCTGGTGCAGGCGTAAAGCTATTAAAAACTGACATCAAGATCGCTGCCAGAATAAGCCATACAATTAAATTTTTTGCCAAATCGTTCAATGTTTCGTCCTCCTAATTGGCCTTTAGGCCATTGGCTACCAGATAAACTTCCCGAGACTTAGCCCTTGAGGCATCCGGTTTCTTCATACTGACACTATTAAACAACGTTCTGACATGACGCACAAACTGGTCAAAACCTTCTCCTTGAAACAATTTGGCGATAAATACCCCTTCGGGCTTTAGCACCTGACAGGTTAAGTCGATGCCCAGCTCCGCCAGATACATCATGGCAGGCTGATCTACTGCCTTCGTTCCTGTTAAATTGGGGGCCATATCTGAAATTACAAGGTCTACAGGACGATTTCCGATAAGTTCGAGCAATTGTTCAAAAATGGCCTGTTCGGTAAAGTCACCCTGAATAAAATCTACCCCCGCGATCTGGTCCATCGGAAGTATATCCAAAGCATGCACCCTACCCTCATGGCCCACCATTCTCGCTGCGACCTGAGACCATCCGCCAGGGGCTGACCCTAAGTCTACGACCGTCATGCCCTGTCGGATCATGCGCTCTTTTTCAATAATTTCGAGAAGTTTATAACTGGCACGAGAACGATAGCCGTCCTTTTGTGACTGCTTGACATACGGATCATTGAGATGTTGTTTGATCCAATCACGATTTTTAGATTTCGCCATGAGATTGTTTTCGTTAGAATGGTCGACTTACAATTAAGAGCTGCGCATTATGACAACTTCTAACGAAGATAAAAAACATTTACGTCGATTGGGTCATAATCTCAAGCCCGTAGTTACTATTGCAGGCAAAGGCTTAACTGAAACTGTGGGTGCCGAAATTGAGCGTGCCCTGACTGATCATGAGCTTATCAAAGTTAAATTGGCTGTTGGCGATCGGGACGCCAAGAAACATCTTATCGAAAACATATGCAGTACCTTCACCGCCGAGGTTGTGCAATCTATTGGGCACGTTGTACTGCTGTTTCGCAAGGCTAAAAAGCCCAATCCCAAACTATCTAATCTACTACGTCAGTAATTTTGATGATTGTCGCTATATCAACTCAGCCGTTGAGCCTTAAGGTATGCAATAATCTGGCTAATTCCTTGGGGAGCTGTCGTGATAAATAACCAACAAATTCGCAGTATTATCTCTTTCATTGGCATGCCGGTTTCAATCGGTTTAGTGGTGGCTGCCGCACTATTGTTAGTGTTTCCTGAGTTTCGCAGCCAGCCCAATGGCCTCGCTAAAAGTGAAACGCTGGATTTACGTGACGGCAATTTGATTTCGGGCTGGGCTGGGCCGATATCCTATTCTGCGGCAGTTAGTCGCGCAGCGCCCTCGGTAGTCAATATTTATACGCGCACCGTCACTAAAGCCGCCAAGCACCCCCTTTTAAAAGACCCCTTTTTTGGTCGTCTTTACAAACGTCAGCAACAGCGGATTGAGTCGTCACTAGGTTCGGGCGTCATTATGCAAGCCGATGGTTTTATTTTGACCAACCACCATGTTATCGATGGCGCTGATCAAATTCTAGTTCTGCTCTACGACGGGCGCACCGCAGCGGCTGTGGTGGTAGGTACTGACCCCGAAACTGACTTGGCCGTGCTAAAAATTAATGCCAGCCAGCTGCAGCCTATCTCCATTGGCGAACCGGCTCAGGCGCGTATTGGTGATGTGGTGCTGGCTATAGGTAACCCTTTTGGCGTCGGCCAAACTGTGACTCAGGGAATTGTTAGCGCCACTCAGCGCAATGGCATTGGCCTAAACACCTTCGAAAACTTTATTCAGACTGACGCTGACATCAATCCTGGCAACTCCGGGGGTGCTCTGGTGGATGCTTACGGCAACCTGTTAGGCATAAATACCGCCAGCCTAAATCAATCGGGTTCCGCAGGTATAAGCTTCGCAATTCCGGCAGATTCTGCGGAGAAAGTGCTTAAAGACATTATTCAGTATGGCCGTGTTATTCGCGGCTGGCTGGGAATGGATGCATTTCCCCTCACCCCTCAGATATCCAAGCAACTCAATATTGCCGTTAACCATGGCTTACTGGTTAGAGCCGTCTCAAAGGGCGGACCATCCCATCGAGTAGGTATTCAGGCTAATGATATTGTTATCAGCATCAATGACTCACCAGTGACAGATCGGCAGACTAGCGTCAGTCAAATTGCCGATGTCATGCCAGGCAAGACCATTGAGTTAGAAATACTACGGCAGGGCAAAACCTTTGATGTCACTGCTGTTGCCGGCATTAGGCCGCCGCGTTAAGAGCCAATAATGGACTCTAGGGCATTAAGTAACAGTGTATTTTGCTGCTCGGTGCCAATGGTAATTCGCAAAAACTCATCGATACGTGGTTTTTTAAAGTGACGCACAATCAGCCCCTGTTGACGAAGTGCCAACGACAGCTCTTGGGCCGGCCTGTCGCTGTGACGGGCAAATACAAAATTAGCGGCTGAGGGCATTACCTCAAACCCTAGCTTGTGTAGCTGCTCGGAGACCTGCTCACGGCTGCTAATAATGCGCCGGCAAGTTTGCTGGAAGTAGTCTTGATCTTTAAATGAAGCTATAGCCCCCGCAATCTGTAACTGACCCAAGGGAAACGGGTTAAAGCTGTTTTTAATACGCTCCAGCCCCTCTATTAACTCTGCCGAACCCATTCCATAGCCAATGCGCATACCGGCCAAAGAGCGAGACTTAGATAGGGTATGTACAACCAATAAATTACGGTAGCTATTAATCAGAGCCACGGCACTAACACCGCCAAAATCTATATAGGCCTCGTCGACTACCACCACAGAGTCCGGATTTGACTGCAGCAACTGCTCAATGGCGTCTAAACCTAGTAGGCGGCCCGTAGGGGCATTGGGGTTAGGGAAAATAATACCACCATTGGCGCGCTTATAATCGTCCAGATTAATGGAAAAGTCATCGGCAAGGGGTACCTGTTCACTGTCAATGCCATACAGCTGACAAAATACGGGATAGAAACTATAACTAATATCTGGGAACAGCAGTGGTTTCGACTGTTTTAACAATCCATTAAAAGCGTGGGCCAATACTTCGTCTGAGCCATTGCCGACAAAAACTTGCCCCTCAGTTAGGCCGTAATAATCGGCAATAGTCTGTTTGAGGTCATCGGCATTCATTGGGGGATAGAGCCGCAGATCATCGTTCGATAGCTGCACCATAGCAGCCAAAGCCTTTGGTGAAGGGCCATAGGGGTTTTCGTTGGCATTTAACTTGGTGATATTACTGATGTTTGGCTGCTCTCCCGGGACATAGGGCTCGAGCTGGCTAACAAAATCACTCCAATACTTACTCATATACAACTCTCTTTACGCTAAGACAGTATTTTTTATCTTGTCCTGTACGGACCCTTTTATCCGGAACTCTTTATCCTAAACTCGGCCGAACGTGCATGAGCCGTGAGTGATTCGCCGCGGCCCAATACTGACGCGATCTTACCCAGGTCCGAGGCACCCTGCTCTGAGCAGTAAATTAACGAACTACGCTTTTGGAAGTCATAGACCCCAAGCGGCGATGAAAAACGTGAGGTCGCCGAAGTGGGCAACACATGATTTGGGCCTGCACAGTAGTCCCCTAAGGCCTCTGCGGTATGACGCCCCATAAAGATAGCGCCGGCATGGCGGATTTTAGGCAGCCAGGCCTCCGGCTCTTCCACAGACAGTTCCAAATGTTCAGGTGCAATGCGGTTGCACAGGCTAATCGCCTCTTCAGCATCAGCAACCTGAATGAGTGCGCCGCGGTTGGCTAGCGACTGAGCAATAATTTCGCGACGCTCCATCTGTGGCAACAGGCGCTCTATGCTCTGCTGTACCTCATCAATATAGTCGGCGCTCCACGCTATTAAAATCGACTGGGCGTCTTCATCGTGCTCGGCCTGAGAAAATAGATCCATGGCGATCCAATCTGGGTCAGTTTTGCCGTCACAGACCACGAGTATTTCACTGGGCCCTGCCACCATGTCTAAACCCACCGAACCAAAGACCATGCGCTTGGCGGTAGCCACGTAGATGTTGCCCGGACCCACAATTTTATCGACGCGGGGTACGCTTTCGGTGCCATAAGCTAGGGCAGCAATCGCCTGAGCGCCCCCAAGGGTGAAGACGCGATCAACTCCAGCGATCGCAGCAGCAGCCAATACGATAGGGCTAAGCTCATTGTCCGGTGCTGGCACCACCATAATCACTTCTTCAACACCGGCGACACGAGCGGGAATGCCATTCATCAGCACTGATGACGGATAACTCGCCTTGCCACCGGGCACGTAGATACCCACGCGCTCTAACGGCGTAACCTGCTGCCCCAATACGGTGCCGTCGGCTTCAGTGAACTGCCAAGACTCCTGCACTTGGTGGCGATGATAGTCACGAATTCTGCTCGCGGCAGTTTGCAATGCTTCTCGAGTTACCGAGTCTATGGACTCCAGCGCCTCTAGCAGATGCTCTGGCCCCAAACAAAATTCCTCGAAGTTCACGCAGTCACGACGATCAAACCGATTACTGTATTCAATCAGCGCACCATCTCCTCGGGCCCGCACCTGCCGCAAAATCTCAGCCACAGTCTGCTCTACGTCGCTATTAGAAACCCCTTCCCAGGCAATCAGTTTTTCTAATGTCGCCACAAAATCCACGTCACTGCTATTTAATCTGGCAATCGAGACAACCATCAGCGTTTTGCTACCGCATTTTGTAATGCATCAACGATTGCTTGAATTTCAGCATACTTAGTTTTCATTGCGGCTTTGTTGACGATCAACCGTGAACTGATCTCGGCAATCTCGTCACAGGCTACAAGACCATTGGCTTTTAAGGTGTTACCTGTATCGACAATGTCGACAATTTCGTGGGCAAGGTCAAGAATTGGAGCTAGTTCCATGGCGCCATAGAGCTTGATTAGGTCAGCCTGACGGCCCTGTTCTGCGTAGTATTGGCGTGCAACGTTAATATATTTGGTGGCAACACGCAGACGACCAGTCTGAGCCGGTGCACCAACGGGTACCGCCGTCATTAATTTACAGCGGGCTATGCCCAAATCGAGGGGTTCATAATAGCCATCTCCCTGATGCTCCAATAGAGCATCCTTGCCTGCTACACCTATATCTGCCGCGCCGAATTGTAAGTAGGTAGGCACATCCGAGCCACGCAAGATTATCAGTCTTACATTGTCACGATTGGTGGCGAAGACCAGCTTGCGGCTGGAAAAAATATCTTCAGCTGGCACTATGGCCGCCGCCTCTAGTAGCGGTAAGGTTTCCTTAAGTATGCGACCCTTGGTCAGGGCTAAGGTAATCTGTGTCATCGTTTTAACCTGGTACTCGCTTAATTTTGCCGCCCAACTGCTGCAGCTTTTCTTCGATACATTCATAGCCGCGGTCAATATGGTAAATGCGGTCTACGATAGTTTCACCTTCAGCCACTAAACCTGCAATGACTAAAGCCGCTGAGGCGCGCAAGTCTGAGGCCATGACCGGCGCGCCTTTGAGCTTTTTAACCCCAGTGACTATGGCAGTGTTACCTTCGACCGCAATACTCGCGCCCATACGATTTAACTCTTGAACCTGCATTAGGCGGTTTTCAAAAATCGTTTCGGTAATCGTGCCCACGCCTTCAGCCACCGCATTGACCGCGGTTAGCTGGGCCTGCATATCAGTTGGAAAAGCCGGATAGGGCGCAGTTTTTAAATTAATCGCCTTGGGACGTCTGCCTTGCATATCCAGTTCAATCCAATCATCCCCTTGGGTAATCACGGCGCCAGTTTCTTCCAACTTAAGCAATACGGCACCCAGGGCAGATGGATCAGTTTGCGTGGTTTTCACCTTGCCGCCTGTGGCTGCAGCCGCCGCTAAATAAGTACCAGTTTCAATGCGGTCTGGCATCACTTTAAAGTAACCGCCGTCCATTCGTTCAACGCCATGAATAGTTATGGTAGTGGAGCCCGCACCCTGCACATTGGCACCCCAGGCATTCATGCAGTTTGCTAGGTCCACAATCTCTGGCTCGCGGGCAGCATTCTCGATAATTGTAGTGCCCTCGGCCAACGCCGCAGCCATCATTAAATTTTCAGTAGCGCCAACAGACACCACGTCCATCAGAATATGAGCACCTGTAAGCCGCCCATCGCTGCGCGCCTTGATATAGCCCTCGTCAATATTAATGGTCGCACCCATAGCTTCCAAGCCGCGCAAATGAAGATCTACCGGACGGCTCCCAATTGCACAGCCACCGGGAAAAGACACGTTGGCCTCGCCGTAGCGCGACAGCATCGGGCCCAAGACCAATATAGAGGCACGCATGGTTTTCACTAAATCATAGGGGGCGGTCAAGCTATTTAGCGTTGAGGTGTCCACTTCTAGGCGCATTTTTTCATCAATACTTAGGGTAACACCCAATGTACCCAACAACTCAATCGTTGTCGTCACATCCTGCAGGTGCGGCAGGTTGGCAATGGTGACCAAGCCCTCAGATAACAAACTCGCAGACAAAATAGGTAGCGCCGCATTTTTGGATCCGGAAATCCAGACTTCACCGCGAAGTACTGCACCCCCCTGTATAATTAATTTATCCATTGGATCGTCTCAGAAAAGAAAAACTAGGCGCGATTTTCCCACTCAGCTTGAGTGAAGGTTTTCATATTTACGGCATGAATCACACCGGAGGAAATTTGCTCATTGAGAGCGCCATAAATCACCTGCTGTCGCTGAACTGGACGTTTACCTTCAAACATGTCACTAATCGCAACAATGTTGAAGTGACCGCCATCGGTCGCCACCTGAAATTCGCATTTAGGTAGAGCGCTTTCAAGCAGCGCCTGCACTTCTTCTGGACTCATTTAATACACTCTTTTTAATTTAGGTTGATTCTGAAGACCATCCAGCAATGGCTGCATCGATATCACCACCCGCTCGCTGAGCCGACTGAATAAATTGACTGCGAAAAGTCTTACCTAGGCTGATGCCATTAATGGTCATATTGATTACCATCCACTGACCGGTTTTTTTGCGCGCCATACTGTAGGCTAGAGGATAGATCCCGTCGTCACTGCGAATTTCTTGTTTCACGGTCACGCGGCGCTGGTCGGACTTTAAATCGTCATGGGGTAGCAAAATGATTTGTTGATCCCTATACCCGATCAACCCGCGGCCATAGGTTTCAATTAGACCTTCGCGAAATTTTTGTGCAAATATTGTGCGCTGAGTTGGGCTGGCCTTTTTTGCATAGGGTCCCATGACAGACCTCGCGATAAATGTAAAATCAACGCTAGCATCCAAAAGGCCACCCAGTGCCGCAAAGTACGCCAGTTCGTTAGCAGGGTACTGCTCAGAGTGCTCACCAATAATAGTGAGCAGTTCAACGGTAATCTGCTCAACTTGAGCATAGGGGTTTGACTGCGGCGCAGGCTGAGCATCTTGTGCCTGCACCAGCGATGAAATCACCATTAGTGTCATCGCCAAAATACTGCTGCGAAGACCGCGTTGTTCTCTATCCATAGTTTTCTTCCAAATGTGAACCTTAAACTTTGACAACAGTGTAACAATCTCATGCATCACTACTGACATTCTCAATCATGCACTATACCATTCCCGCTTTATTGAATAAACGATCACGACAAACAAAGCTCTACCGTCTCTGGAGACAATATGTCCTTAATGTACCTCCCTATTTTAGCCCTTTTAGTGGGTGTGCTCGGCCTGCTTTGGGGTGCTGACCGGTTTGTTGAAGGCAGTGCTGGGGCCGCTCGCAACTTTGGCATTTCACCCATGATTATTGGTCTCACCATAGTCTCTGTGGGCACCTCAGCGCCAGAAGTTATTGTTTCTATTAATGCGGCACTCAAAGACGCGGGGCAGCTTGCAGTGGGTAATGCCCTGGGTTCAAACTTGGCGAATATTGGTTTGGTACTGGGAATAACCGCTCTGGTCGCGCCACTTCCGGTACAAAAGCATCTCCTGCGGGAGGAGGGTCCAGTGCTATTGCTCATTACTGCTTTAGCAGGAGTATGCCTTTATGACGGCTGGCTGCATCGTGGCGAGAGCCTAGCCTTAGCTCTGTTGATTATTCCATTGTTGGTTTTAGTAGTGAAATACAAAAAGAATCAACCTAACTTAGAGACGAATGGCGAGACGGAAGACATTCCTGAATTTTCTATGGGCACGGCATTATTCTGGTTTGCAGCTGGCTTGGTAGTATTACTAGTCAGCGCAGAAATCACAGTCTGGGGCGCTAAATCGATCGCCATTTACCTAGGGGTTAGCGAATTAATCGTTGGATTGACCATCGTTGCCATTGGCACGAGCCTCCCAGAATTGGCTGCTTCGGTGATGAGCGCGCTGCGCGGTCATCACGATATCGCCATTGGTAATATTTTCGGCTCCAACCTGTTTAACCTGATGTTGGTAATGACCTCAGCTGGCGCTATCGCGCCAATGGCACTCGCGCCTGAGGTATTTAGGCGAGATTTTGCAGTTATGGCTCTAATGACTATTATGATGGTCGCGATAATCGCCGTGGCCCTGCGACGGGCCTCAAAAACGGGATCCGCAGCGCGACTATCAAGACCTGTAGGCTTGATGTTTTTAGCCGCTTATGGTTTTTATTATGTACTGCTGTGGCCATCTGTGTAGAATTTTCCCTTATAATGCCCCATCGACAAGCAGCAATGTAACGCAGAGACCTAATTCAAAGACCTGCCTTTAATGATCAGAGCATGGCAAGAAAACTATGGCTACAACAGATTTTATTACCTCGGGCCTACGCACTGTAGAAATGGAAGCACAGGCTGTAAGTGCCATGTTACCGAGTATCAATAGCGATTTTAGCCGTGCTTGCGAGCTTATGCTCGCCTGTGAAGGGCGCATTGTAGTCACTGGCATGGGCAAATCTGGCCATATTGGCAACAAGATAGCGGCAACATTGGCCAGCACTGGTACCCCGGCATTTTTTGTCCACCCAGGTGAGGCCAGCCATGGTGATCTTGGAATGATCACCAAAAATGATGTAGTTATTGCTATCTCAAACTCTGGTAGTACTGCCGAAGTCATCACTATCTTGCCACTAATTAAGCGGTTAGGTATTCCCCTCATCAGCATGACTGGCGACTCGCAATCAATTCTGTCCCAAGCGGCTCATGCCAATCTAGACGTAAGTGTGAGCAGCGAAGCCTGCCCTCTCAATTTAGCGCCCACTACCAGCACTACTGTGACTCTAGTGATGGGTGATGCCCTGGCTATAGCCCTGCTGGAGTCCCGCGGCTTTAGCGCTGAAGATTTCGCCTTCTCCCATCCGGGCGGCGCGCTAGGCCGAAAATTACTGTTACGTGTTAAAGATATCATGCACAAAGATGGCGAGGTCCCCAGAGTACAGGCCAGCCAACTCCTCCAAGATGCACTGCTGGAAATGACCCAAAAAGGCTTTGGCATGACCACTGTTGTGGGCGCTGACGATAAGCTTTTAGGTGTCTTTACCGACGGTGACTTGCGTCGTGTTATTGACCAGAAAATTGATATCGCCAGCGCCACTATGACTGAGGTTATGTCTGCTAACCCAAAAACCATTAGCAGTGACATACTCGCCGCCGAAGCTATAAGCATTATGGAAGACTCAACGATTACCGCGCTCATTGTTGAAGACGAAAACCAATGCCCAATAGGTGTAATCCATATGCACGACATTCTGCGCGCGGGAGTGGTTTAAATGAGTATTAACGCAGAGATAATCGAAGCCGCTAAAAAAATTAAATTACTACTGCTAGATGTGGACGGTGTGCTTACCGATGGCCGCCTTTACTACGGCAATACCGGCGAAGAGATGAAAGCCTTTAATATCCAAGATGGCTTGGGTATTAAGCTTCTGCAACAGGGCAATGTGCAGGTGGGTATTATTACCGGGCGCGTGTCTGCACTGCTGCAGCGACGTGCCGACGAACTGGGTATCAATCCCGTTATTCAGGGCCGAGAAGATAAATTAACCGCACTGAATGAGTTACTGGAAACTATGGATGTCGCTATGGATGAAATCGCCTTTATGGGCGATGATTTGCCAGATTTGGCGGTGATCCAGCGCGTGGGTTTGGGTATTACTCCTGCCAATGGCAGTGGCACATTAAAACAGCAAGCTCAATGGCAAACCTCTAACCGAGGCGGAGATGGTGCAGTGCGCGAAGTGGCTGAAATGATTCTCACCGCTCAGGGCTCACTAGATCGTGTTGTGGCACTCTATCAATGATTCGTCAGTTCCTGCTCGGCTTTAGCTTACTCGTAATAGTGGGCGTATTTTTGCTGATCTGGGACTCTCGTCCGCAATCTTTTATGCGTAATCAACCCGGTCAGATTGAAAAAATTCCCCGTGCCGACAGCTATATGAACAAGGTTACCAGTCACCGTTTCTCTAAAACCGGCAGTAAAGAACTGGTAATTAGCGCTCCAAAAATAGAATTATTCTCTGGCGATTCAGGCGTTGTAATCTCCAAACCCAGTGTTATCAGTCTAGATAAGAAAACGGGCGCCAATGCCGTTAAGCTAAATGCACAGCTGGGCAGAATATCCAATGATAGTGAAATACTTACCCTTAGTGGCGATGTTGTGGCAGTGATTAACGGGCAGCAAGGTATCACTACACTTAACACAATGACCCTAAGCTACCGACCAGCAACAAATATTGCCAGTACCGAAGACAGCTTTAAACTTGTTACCCCACAGGTTAGAATTTCTGGCCAGGGGCTAGATGCAAATCTGACCAAAGAGCTCTTCACTATCAAATCAAAGGTCCAAGCCATTCATGTCCCGCTTTAGAATTTTTGCCGCTATCGCCATCTCGCTTTGGTCCCTGTCGGCTATTGGACTGACCAATGATCGCGGTGAGACTATTACCATCGAGTCAAACTCAGCCGAGCGCGACGAAAAAACCGGTCTCACTCAGTATCAGGGCAATGTGGTGATCAAGCAGGGGTCGCTAATTATAGAAGCTGATCAGGTCACCGTTTATTACATGGATAACAGGGTTAGTCGTATTCTGTGCCTTGGCTTACCGGCCAGCTATCAGCAACAGGCCGCAGATGATGGCAGCCTGATTATAGCCAAAGCCGAGACCATAGAGTATCTGCTCGCTGATGATGCCATTAATCTAAAAACCAGCGCACAGTTGTCACGTAATGGCACCTTGATAAAGGGAGATAGCATTAATTACGACCTTAAAAACGAAACATGGAAAGCCAAAGGCAACAATCGAGGTGAACAAAAACGTATTCAATTAGTGATACCGCCCTCAACTCAAGGGGTGAAAGACTAATGGCACTGTTAGAAGCACGCAATCTGGCAAAAGCCTACGGCAAACGACCTGTTGTAAAAGACGTCTCCATCTCGGTAAAGCAAGGCGAGATAGTCGGCCTGCTGGGCCCTAATGGTGCAGGCAAAACCACCTGTTTCTATATGATTATCGGCCTCGTCAGCCAAGATGGCGGCAGCATTACCGTGGACGGTGCAGAT
>TARA_B110000046_G_scaffold38646_1_pt1 | contig 13459 bp, 9 predicted proteins | sample TARA_B110000046 | Tara Oceans TARA_B110000046 (sample SAMEA4397157) | marine metagenome | biome: Polar Biome; feature: [DCM] deep chlorophyll maximum layer (ENVO:01000326); material: water (ENVO:00002006), including particulate matter (ENVO:01000060) such as... | depth 40 m
CCAGTTACACGATACAATTCATTTATATCCCGATAGGTATAAAGTATGCCTAAATTATCGTCTAAATCAGCAGTATTGATAAATGACCCTGTGGTGTCATCATTTATTATTTGAGTGAAATTATTTGCAGCGTCAAAGTGGTAAAATGCATTGTATACATAAGAAGTTATTCTGTGCCCTGGTGACGTTTTAGATATAAAACAAAAAGCCCCATCTCCTCCTGTTTTTTCAGTTGTACCTGAAACTCCAGCATTCGAAAATTCTTGCGTTCCATTGTCTTGTGCACCACCAAAAGCAGATTGTGACCCAGCCGTAGGATGTAAAGCACACGCATAAAATTGAGTTACATTGTAACCTGTGTTTCTTGCGGAAAACACATTTGATGTTGCCGCATTTTGAATTGCATTGGTGTAAAAAACTCCACCATCGTTACCTATAAGGGCCTCGCTTGAACTTCCATTTTTAAATACTATTTGATGTTGATCTGCATGAACGACACTGTAAGATTTTGAACCCATTCCATAGCCATTTGTCCATTTAGAAATTTGCGCCCAATTTGTTCCTCCATCAGTTGTCCTATGCAAATTGATTCCTCCTACAATTAAAGTATTCGAGTTGTTAGGGTCAACGGCTGCAATTAAATCGTAACCTGCCTGATTCCTTGTAATATCAGAAGATGGTGTACTCGAATCGTCACTTATTGGTTCGTTTTTAGTTGTCCAACTTGTGCCGTGGTTGGTTGTTTGTACAATTGTTTCAAGCTTGTTTAGATTTTCAACTAGCCCATAAACAACTGCCGAATCAGAAGGAGCGCAAGCCAATTCAACTCTACCATAACCATTTGTAACAGATACCGAGTGAGAAGTTGTCCAACTTGTCCCGTTATCTGAAAACAAAATTCGCCCCCCGCCTCTATCTGTTGCCCCGTAGGGTGATCTTCTTGTGCCAACCCAAATTCTATTGTCTGCTCCAAGTTCAATATCACTAGGAGTAAAGTTTATAGTTTGTGATGGAACGTTCGGTAAAACCTGAGTCCAGCTTGTACCGCCATTTGAAGATCGCTGTAATCCTGCATCAGCGGCACCATGAAATATACCCATGTAATATCTACCATCAACCGCGGCATACAGAACGCTGCTGCCGCTTTCGTCTCTTACAGTAATATCATTAAGGTAATAAAAATTAGTTGTACTTGAGATTTGCGTCCAGGTTGATCCACCATTGATTGATTTCCAAATACCTGCCCCTCTTCCAGAACCGGTGTAACTTTCACCAGTACCAACATACATAATCATTGAGTTGTTTGGATCGTAAGCTATGCATGAAACCATCAAATTGTCCCAAAAATCATTTACGTTTTGCCACTGACTAGCTCCTGAAGTAATGTCGTTGTTAAACCACAAGCCTCCGGTAACACCGCCTGCCCAAACTTTTTTTCCAGTTGCATCGTTAGGGTCATAAACCAAGGCACGGGTTCTTCCTCCCACATTGTTTGGCCCTCTTTCAACCCAAGGTATGGATGCTGAAGCGCCTGGAACAAGTTGGGTTAATTGAGCGGGTGCATTGATTTGTTGAGCTATGGCTGCTAATCCCAAATAATCAGGTGTCCCAGTTGCTGGGTCAAGCGTACGTAAAAAATCTTGCTCAAAGGCTAAATCCGGCCGGTCCTTTTTTGGGATTTTTTTTAATTCGTCCTCAGATATTGGTTTCCGTAACGAATAAGGATGGCTGTTTAAATAATCTTCAAAAGCTTTACGCGACTGAAATGGTTGAGCAGTAACTGCATTTCCTAATCCTATAAATAGAATTGAAACAAGCAATTTATTTAGTTGAAACATATGCGATTTTAATGATTAATAATCCTACCAATCAACGGTTTAATAAGTCAACCAAAGTACAAAAAAATCAAATGTTTAAAAAAAACGTTGTGACCGTTTTTAATAGGCTAAATGTTTATTACTTAAAAGCCGGAATACCGGTAATGTCCATTCCTAAAATAAGCAAATGAATATCATGTGTTCCCTCATAAGTAATAACAGATTCAAGGTTCATCATATGGCGCATTATTGGGTACTCATTAGTGATGCCCATTCCGCCATGAATTTGACGTGCTTCACGAGCAACCTTCAATGCCATATCAACATTGTTTCTCTTGGCCATCGAAATTTGTGTGGTTGTTGCTCTTCCCTCGTTTCGTAATACACCAATTCGCCATGTTAACCATTGTGCCTTGGTTATTTCAGTAATCATCTCAGCCAATTTCTTTTGAGTTAATTGAAATGCGGCGATCGGCTTATCAAATTGAATTCTTTCTAAAGAATACCTTAGAGCGGAGTCGTAGCAATCTAAGGCTGCACCAATGGCTCCCCAAGCAATTCCGTAACGAGCTGAGTCTAAACATAAAAGCGGAGCGCCTAAACCAGATTTACCTGGTAATAAATTTTCTTTCGGTACTTTAACATTATCAAAAACCAATTCTCCTGTTGTTGATGCTCTTAACGACCATTTACCATGAATTTCAGGAGCTGTAAACCCTTCCATTCCTTTTTCAACTAGTAGCCCATGAATCCGTCCTGTTTCATCTTTAGCCCAAACTACAGCAACATCAGCAAATGGTGAATTTGAAATCCACATTTTGGCTCCATTTAGCAAATAGTGATCGCCTTTGTCTACAAAATTGGTGGTCATCCCACTTGGGTTTGAACCATGATCTGGCTCAGTTAAACCAAAACAACCTATCATCTCGCCTGACGCAAGTTTTGGTAAATATTTCATTCTCTGCTCTTCAGAGCCAAATTTGTAAATAGGGTACATTACCAACGAGCTTTGAACAGATGCTGTTGAGCGGACTCCAGAATCAACTCGCTCTAACTCTTGCATTATTAAACCGTAAGTTATTTGATCTAAACCAGCTCCTCCATATTGCTCAGGAATATAAGGCCCAAAAGCTCCAATTGCAGCTAAGCCTGGAACAATTTGATGTGGGAATTTAGCGTCCTCATACGCTTGCTCAATGATTGGAGAAACTTCCTTTTTTAACCATTCTCTTGCAGAGTCTCGAACTAATTTCTGTTCTTCTGTTAACAACTCGTCTAATCCTAAAAAATCGTGTGCTTGGTATCTATCGGTAGCCATATTTAATTTTTTTTGCAAATGTAATTATTCAATTGTAGCGGTTAATTTTGACAAAAAGTTTTTCTTGCCACAAAGTACTGATTCCGTATTTCAAATTGACGCTTCTTTTGTTGCCATTGACACAGTTGTTGGTTCGATAATAGATGATAGCCTGGAGATTCTTCCAGTATTGGATTCTATACCCGTTACTGTTTCAGACTCTAGTTCAGAAGTTGTCAGTTTACCAATTTTACAAGAAAAAAAGAAAGACAAACCTGCAGCACAGGAAGTTTATTCAAAAAGAGAGGAGCCTATGCCCCTAAGTGATTTTAATCCTGATATAAGTTTTTACAAAACAATCAACTCAACCAAGCCATTGGGGAATTTTGGATTACTAAAAAACAATTTTGAATTGCCTTGGCTCCTTGTTCCGTTTTTTATAATCCTATTAATTTTTGGAAGAATCGGAATATTAAACAACAAAAGAATTAAGCAATATTTTAACGCTTCGTTAAGTAATAGGTTTGTTGAAGTATTAGCGCGGGAAGAAGGTGTTTTATCTCCTTTAAGTAGTTTGTTACTAATGGTTTACTGTATAACTGGCTCAATTTTACTGGTTATCACATTTCAATTTTTTGAACTAAATCAAATTTTTTACTCCCTGAAATACTATGGCGCGGTGCTCTTTTTGGTAATATTTATGTTGTTATTAAAGGTTGCTTTAATTTGGTTTAGCAGACTTCTTTTTGGGTCACAGCAACTATTCAATGCGCACCGGTTCTACTTTATTCTTTACACCAAGCTATTGGGTGTATTGTTGGTTTTTCCGTTAATTTTCGCAACTTTTGGCAATGGGATAATTAAAGAATATGCCTTGTATTTTGCGTTATCTATTTACGCATTTATGTTCGTTTTAAGAGTGTCTAAAGTGCTGATTAATGGATTTATTAAAAGTCCTCAAAATATACATTACATTATTTTATACCTTTGCAGCCTTGAAATTGCACCTGTGGCTTTAGCTTTTAAAGCCTTGCATTTGCTTTAATCATCTAATTTTAAAATCTAATTGCCTTGAAAGTAAAAACGATTTTAGTTTCGCAGCCAAAACCGGAGTCCGAAAAGTCTCCTTATTTTGATTTAGCAGAAAAGCACAAACTGAACATTGATTTCAGACCTTTTATCCATGTGGAAGGTATTGATGGACAAGAATTCAGATTAAGTAGAATTAATTTCCAAGATCATTCGGCTGTAATATTTACGTCTAGAAATGCGGTTGACCACTTTTTTAGACTAGCTGAAGAGTTACGGTATACTGTTCCGGATAGTTTAAAATACTTCTGTGTTTCTGAGGCTACCGCATTCTATTTGCAAAAATATGTTGTGTACAGAAAAAGGAAAATATTTCATGGCAAACAAACTTTTTCAGATTTAATGGATTTGATTAAGAAACACAACAAGGAGAAATTTCTTTTGCCCTGTTCTGATTTGTTAAAAGAAGAAATTCCTGATATTTTAGATAAGGCAAAAATTGATTATTCAAAAGCAATTAGTTACAAAACCGTTTGTAGTGATTTATCTGATTTAAGAGATATTAAATACGATATGTTGGTTTTCTTTAGCCCTTCAGGTATAGTTTCCTTGTATAAAAATTTCCCTGATTTTGAACAAGGCGATACCAAAATTGCAGCATTTGGACCTACCACAAATAAAGCTTGCGCTGATCATAAGCTAATTGTTAACGTTCCTGCTCCAACTACATCTTCACCTTCAATGACCATGTCAATTGAAAATTATATTAAAAAAGCTGGCAAAAAATAATTAATTGAATGCTCTAAAACATTCATTTAAAAAACGCGAAAGGCTTAAAAGTAAAAAAGAAATTGCCTCCGTTTTTTCAGCAGGTAAGTCTATATCAAAAGGTGGTGTCCGCTTCATTTACAATACTGAACAAAAAGACTCAACAGAGGCTAAGTCATTGCTTAAAACCGCTCTTGCTGTGCCAAAAAAAAAGATTAAAAAAGCAGTGGACAGAAACCTTCTTAAACGAAGAATGAAAGAAGCCTTTAGAACGAACAATTCTGGCCTTAAAACAATTGCCACTAACCTCAATGTAAAGATTAATTTAATGATTGTTTATCAATCGGACGAGATAGCCTTGTATACAGAGATTGAGGATAAAATAATACTACTTTTACAACGTTTAGAAACGATTGTAAAAAAACAAAATGCATAATATATATCTACTAATTAAGAGAAAGCTAGGATTAATTGCTATTAGCTTTCTTCTTATTTCATCATCAATTGTATCGGTAGGTTACGTTGACTCGTATTTCGAAGTATCTAAAAATCTCGACATTTTTGCTACCCTTTTTAAAGAGCTTAATGTGTATTATGTTGATGATACAGAACCAGGAAAATTGATGAAAACCGGCATTGACGCAATGCTGAAATCATTAGATCCTTACACCAATTTTTATCCTGAATCTGACATTGAAGATTACCGGTTTATGACAACAGGCGAGTATGGTGGCATTGGTGCTATGGTGCGAAAACAGGATGGTAACATAATTATTGCAGAACCTTATGAAGGGTTTCCGGCACATAAAGCTGAGCTTGAAGCAGGTGATATTATTGAAAAAATTGACGGTAAAGACATTTCAGGTTACACTACCGGTGACGTGAGTAAGCTATTAAAAGGTGCTGCTAAAACTGAGGTGAAATTATCAATCTATAGAAAAGTAACTGATGCCCGATTTGATAAATCGCTTTTAAGAGAAGATGTGAAAATTAAAGATGTTTCGTATTACGGTGAACTTGACAAAAAAGTGGGCTACATAAAACTAAATGGGTTTACTCAAACCGCCAGCAAAGAATTACTAGCAGCCTTTAAAGATCTTAAGGAAACGAACCAGATTACAAGTCTTATTATTGACTTGCGAGGCAATGGCGGTGGCTTGCTTAATGAAGCAATAAATATCGTCAATATTTTTGTTGAAAAAGGCCAAGAAGTAGTATCAACAAAAGGGAAAGTCAAACAATGGGACAAAGTCCATAAAGCTTTAAATGATCCTGTTGATACTAAAATTCCATTAGTTGTTCTAATTGACGAATATTCAGCATCTGCATCCGAAATTGTATCCGGCACCTTACAAGATTTAGATCGAGCGGTGGTTGTTGGGCGTAAATCTTATGGCAAAGGACTTGTACAACAAACAAGATCACTGAGTTATAATGCTCAATTAAAGGTTACCGTTGCGAAATACTACACGCCAAGTGGAAGATGTATTCAGCGTATTGATTACTCGAATAAAGATGTTAATGGTAAACCAGGTGAAATAACTGATTCATTAAAAACTGAATTCAAAACACTTAATAACCGATCGGTTTTTGACGGTGGTGGCATTGAGCCTGATATTGTAGTTGATAGCAAGGTCCCAGCAAAAATCACTTACAGTTTGATCAGTAAAAACCTCATTTTCAATTATGCTACAGAATTCAAAAATCTAGTTGATTCAATTCCTGAACCTTTTACATTTGAGGTAACAGATACGGAGTATGAAAAATTTAAAAATTTTATAGCCGATAAAAAATATGACTATCAAACAGAGACAGAAAAGTTACTGGATAAGCTAAAAAAGAAGGCTGTAGAAGATAAACTAATTGATAGTTTAGATGGAATATTCATTGAGCTTGACGATAAATTAAAAAGAAACAAAAGTGAAGACGTAAATACCTTTAAGGATGAAATTATCAGAGTGCTTGAAAACGAAATAGTTTCAAGGTACTACTATCAAGATGGTAGAATAAAAATTGATTTGAAGCACAACGATGAAATCAAAAAAGCTATTGAGGTGCTTACTGACTCTGTTAAATACACCTCAATATTAGCAGAACCTGACTCTACCCAAAACTAGGTTTGCTGCTTACGGGAAAAAACATACACGAAAAGGTTTATCTCATTTGCATAATTCTGATGGTGGTTTCATTGCCACTTTCGAAATTTTTACTAAGCTTAAGCCTAATAGTATTACTTATAAATTGGCTGATTGAAGGTGGTTTTAAAACTAAATTTAGGTCCTTTTTTAGTAACAGATTAGCGCTGCTTGCATCGTCATTGTATGTGCTTCATTTGATTGGAGCAATATACTCTCAGCACAATTTTGGGTTTTTAATGAAAGATTTAAGGGTGAAGCTTCCGATGCTGCTGCTTCCTTTAATCATTAGTACATCGGTTTCAATATCACGAGCAACGTATCTTGTTTTAGCGAAGGCATTTATAGGTTCAGTTTTTATAGCAGTTTTTGTTGGTTACTTAAAATACATTTCAGGTTACGACGAAGCTGCTACAGACTTTCGAAAACTTGCCACCTTTACATCGCATATTCGTTTAGCCTTATTGATTGCTTTTGGAGTTGGGCTATCTTTAATTTTAGCTTATTTAAACAGAAAATTAATTTGGTTGTACCTCTCTATAATCGTTTTCTTCATCGTGTTTTTATTCTTGCTCCAGTCAATTACAGGCATTGTTATTACGGCTATTTTAGGGGTTACCGTTGTTCTTTACTATACATTCACCCAATCCTTTAAACTATTAAGTCTTGGAATAGTTTTCTTAGCGTTTTGTTTTATTTCTTTAACTGGAATTTTCATCTATTCCAAATGGAATAAAAATTTCAACATCACTGAAATTCATGAATTAATATTACCGGAATATAGTTCATATGGCGAAAAATATTATAATGATATGAATCGCGAAGAGGTTGAAAATGGAAATTATGTATGGGTTCAAGTGGCATGGAATGAACTTGAAGAGGCCTGGAGCAAGCGCAGCCCATTAAGCTACAAAGGAGTTGATCAAGCTGGGCAACCATTGTGGTCAACTTTAGCTCGATACCTTGCCTCGAAAGGATTCACTAAGGACAAAGAGGGGGTTAAACTATTAACTGATACAGATATACGGTTTATTGAAAAAGGCGAAACCAATTATCGTTTTGCAGGCATACAGAACATTAACAAACGGATCTATAAAATACTTTGGGAAATCCACCACTTTACTATTGGAGGCAATCCTGGGGGCAATTCAATTGCACAACGTTTTGTGTTTTGGAATGCTGCGGCAAATATTTTTTACGAAAACCCAATAATTGGTGTTGGAACGGGAGACACAAAATATTCTTTTAACACCTTTTATTCAAAATCAGAAAACCCTTTAAACACAAAATATTGGTTGCGCGCACACAACCAATATCTTACTTTTTTGCTAACCTTTGGATTACTTGGTTTCGCCTGGTTTTTAGTTTGCTTTTTGTATCCCCTATTTTACTTTCCAAAAACCACTTTGTTTTTACCTTATTTACTTTTGTTTGCAACAATATCTATCTCGTTTTTAACTGAAGATACTCTTGAAACTCAGGTTGGCGTTACCATTTATTCGCTATTTAATTCCTTGTTACTGTTTGGTTCAAATAAAAATTAAAACCCTGCTAATCGTATACCAATTGAAAAAGGATACATCTCAACAGCCTTGGTTGCTCCAAACAATATCAACATCGTTTCCTTTTTTAAGCATAAACCGATACAGCCTATCAGAGTAGCCTTTAACTGCTAAAGTATATTCACTTTACACTGCGATTTGCATGTATGAAGAAGTTAAGAATCAAAAAGTTACAGGTAGTGAATTATCTCATTAAAGAAACCTTTCCGGTTTCTTCATGTCGTTCTCGTAAATCGGTATGGTCGCCAACAACAAGTTTCCAAACATATATCCCTACAGGTGCAGGTTCGCCGTTACTGAAGTTTCCATCCCATTTGAAATTCAGATCGTTTGACTCAAACATAACTTTCCCCTATCTATCAAAAATGAAAAACTCATATGTTGAACCATCCATGCCTGTGCCTTGAGGGAAAAAGAAGTCGTTTGCATTGTCATTGTTTGGAGTAAAACCAGTTGGCGAGTAAATATTTAGTATCTGCTATTGTAAGTTTAACTGTATCATCGTAACAATCCTCATTCGTTGTAACTGCTAACCTTACAGGATAATTACCCGAATCATTTACAGGAAACTCGATCAGCGAATTTTGCTCTTCGCTTGACATAAAACTCCCAAATCATAACAAATTAACTGCCCTACACATGCATAAGGATTTGGGTTAACAGTTGAAAAAACGGGAGAACTGTTACATGAATCTGTCGCTGAATTTAAGGTTGCCGAAGAATACATACCACCTTGAGGGTTTACCAAATTTACACTTGTATTCCTACAACAAGGAGCATTGTAACCAATTGTCCATGTATTGCATGGGGGTGATAGTACAACTATAGTTGTATAAGTAAAATCGCCATCCCTAGGCGCGGACCTCCATTGCAGTTACTTATTGCAGTAGGGCAAAGTTGCGAAACGTCTATTCCTACAGCTTGGTTACCTGCTACAACATTAGTTGTGGGCAAACTTAATCGTTTGACCACAAGAACTACTCGCTGTAATAGTACCTCCACCGAATCCAACACCAATGCCAGGATAAGTCCAAGAAACGCTGGTAGGTGAACAATCTCTAAAAACATTGATTGTTATTAAAAATGAATCGTTTCCTAAACACTGATACGTAATATCAGTTCCTGCAACATGAGTAGAATGAGCATTATCGGAAAATGATAGTATTAATCCTAGTGAAACTATCAGTTGGAAAAGAAACTTTTTCAATCCTATCTTATAAGCATGAGGTTACCAATGTATTCATGTCTTTTCCGGTCATTTGAGTAATCGCCAACAATAAGTTTCCAAACATACAAACCTTCAGATGCTGGCTCTCCTGTCTGAAGATTGGTCCCATCCCAACCTTCTTCCTTATTTTGTGTTCGATAAACTTCCTTTCCCCATCTGTCAAAAACAGTTAGGGTAAATTGATTGGCATCTACACCAGTATGTCCCATAGTAAACGTCTCATTTAAACCATCACCGTTTGGAGAAAATGCTTTAGGCACAAACATTACAAATTCTTGACCTATAGTCACCTGACGAATCGTATCGTCAACACAACCTTTGTCTGTAGTCACCAATAATCTAACAGGATATGTTGCAGAATCTCCATCAGGGAAAACAAAACTAGGGTTACTCGTATCCGAACCACCGAAACTAGCAAAGCTCCACTCTATATCTACAATGTTTCCTTCAGATAAATTAGTGAAATTAATTTCAGGAAACAACACCGTCGTTGGTTGTGGTTCCATTATATAACTAGCCATTGGTCGTGGATACACTTCCACAATATTCTCTCGCTTAATACTTCGGGTGCAGCCATCTTTTGATGTTACCGTAAGCTGAATATCATACTCTCCTTCAGTAGCATATTCCAACTCTGCAGTACCACAAGCTTCAATTATTTCACCGGTACCATAATTCAGTTCACACCTATATGCATTTGTCGAATTGTTGTATAATATAACTTTCAGAGGCTCACAGCCATCAATTTTGTCCAATGTAAAATCAACATTTGGGTTTTCATTAACAGTAATTTTAATCGTTTGGGTTACCGCTGGCGAACCACAATTATCAGTTACAGTTAATTCATATTGAGTCGTGTTTTCAGGGTTGGCTATCGGGTTCGGGATTTTAGGGTTGTTTAATCCAATAAACGGTGACCACGTATAATTAAAACCTGACCCATCTCCACCAATTGCAGCTGCGCCCAATTGTAAAGCATTTCCTTTGCAGAAAAAGGTGTCCTCAGGAATAAAAACTTGTAAAGAATCATAAAGCTTAATTTGAACTTTCCTGAGTTCGGAAACACATTGTAATGGATCATAAGCATAAACAACATATTGAACGTTTTCAGTAGGGCAAACATTGTGACTACTTCCCTGGCCTAAATTAGGGCTCCAATTAAATGTGTAAGGCCCACCATTGCCGCCTAAAGCTGCGGCAGATAAAGTTTGACAATTGTCTACACAAATTTTTACTGAATCAATATTAGTGGTAATTTCAACCATTTGAGGCTCAGTTATCGTTGCAGCAGAATCTACAGAACACTGAGAGTTATCAGCTACAATTATGTCGTATTTTCCTGGAGCAAGTGAGTCAATTATTGATGATGTAAAAAATGTTAACCCACTATCGACACTATACCTAAATAAAGAATCTCCACCTGAAGCTGATATTTCAATTTTACCATTATTATAGCCAAAACAAGTACTTGCGGTGGTTGTAACAGAGTTTATCCTAACTGAATTTGGTTCGTTAATTACATAAGTGGTATCCAGACTACAACTATTACTATCAGTAATTACCAAGGTATATGACCCCGACAACAAAAGAGTATTGATTGTATCATTTGGTATTCCTGTGCCCCAATTGTAATTGTATGGTTCTGTTCCTCCCGAGGCCATCGCAACCGCGTAACCATTACCCAACTGAAAACAAGTATCATCAAATGCTTGAAAATTATAAGTCATTAGTGTTGGCTGAGAAACTTGAAATGGTGTTGCAAAATTTAAACAGCTATCTGCAGTTTGCAAAACCACTTGATAAGTTCCTTCCGAAAGGCCTGAAAATATATTTGAGCTTTGAAATGTAATGCCAGAATCTATGCTGTATGATAAAGGCGCCAAACCTCCTGATCCAAATAAAGTTAGAATACCATCAGGCACATTGTAACAGTTTACATTATTGATTTGTGAGCTATCTAATGTGGGTGCTCCAAGGTTAAACAAAGTGTCAAGCAGCGTATCGCTCGGGCAACCTAATGAGTCAATTAAGAACAAAGAGTAATTTCCCATTGCAAGATTATCAAAAATACTATCAGCATGATAAGTAATCCCTCCGTCAATAGAAAATTGAAAGGGACTAAAGCCCGATGATGCCGAAAAAGTATATTTCCCATCGTCGAAACCACAGTTTGGATCTTGTCGTGTAATAGAAGGGTTTCCTACTTGACCTAAGAATACTGTCATTGTATCAGTTACAGTGCAGCCACAATTATCGGTAAAACTCAATACGAATGTTGTTGTTTGATTTATTGAAACGAAAGGGTTTGGTATTGTGTCATTTGACAAACCTGTACTTGGGAACCATTGGTAAGTCCCCCCACCCGCGCATGATGCTGTTGCTTGAGCATTCAACTGTAAAGTATCACTTGGGCAAATTGAAGTATCATTCCCTGCAAATATTTGCGCTATATTTAATGTGATGTCAGCTGTATCTCTACAAACGTCAAACGAATCGGTCACGATTACATTATAGGTGGTAGAGTTTGTAACAGTTGCCATAGGATGTAGTCCTGTAGAATCCGTTAATCCTGTTGTTGGATACCATAAATAAGTATATGCATTTGTGTCTGGAGTAACGCAATACTCAAACTTCATATTTGGTCTAAGCATTGCGGGTGCCGCACCTAAAAAGTTTGCATTACATGCCGCTTGGTTGTTTGATCCAAAATAAATAGAAGAGTTAAAAGTTGTTGTTGACATAGATGTTAGGCTGTTGTTTGTTGCCAAGCCTGGATTTGCAAAACAAATATCTATTACAACATTACTAACGCCATCCCAATCATACATGTTATCAAAATCATGAATTATCCAACCTGCACCGCTTAGATTCACAGCTTTTGGTGTAAAAACTGTTGTTAACCCAGTTTGCCAACTGGTTAAACTAGAAATTGACACGCATTTCATTTTTATTGTGTATCCATAATATGTGCTTGCTCCTAATACACTGGTTAAGTTGAAGGACATGGAAGTTAATTTCCCGGCTGTCATACCTAAGTTCTGTAACTCACTTGCTAATATTAAAAATTGTTGACGCGTATTAGCAAAAGAATTACCGTACCCAGCAGGAAATGTAGTTGATCCATTAGTGGTAGCTTGAGTTCCCAGAGTCTGTACTAATGTTGGACCAATACATGCAGAGTTATTTATTCCGCAACTTGTCGGTACAGCACCCAAACTTAAATTTAATGTTGTTGATAATCCACTACAGGCTAGTGAATTATTTGTGGTGACATCCATCACTTTTGGAAATGGCGGTGTTACTTTAACATTCATCGTGTCTCGCACAATACAACCTGAATCTGATCTAACTTCTACAATAAAATCTGTTCCATAAATAGGTGTTGCTACCGGCGATTTAGCAGTATCATAGTCAAGCTTGTTTTTTGGCCACCATTCATAACTGTAATTTCTAATTAATGAAGACTCCACATCTAACTGAATGATAGAATCATCAAAACAGATAATGGTATCATGAGTCATGGTTAAATCATATGTTTCTGAAACCCAAATGCGCACAGTATCAATATTTTTACATGAGCTACTTAAATCACTAGTCACCTCATAATCTGTTGTTTTTTGAGG
>TARA_B110000046_G_scaffold169524_1_pt1 | contig 13444 bp, 12 predicted proteins | sample TARA_B110000046 | Tara Oceans TARA_B110000046 (sample SAMEA4397157) | marine metagenome | biome: Polar Biome; feature: [DCM] deep chlorophyll maximum layer (ENVO:01000326); material: water (ENVO:00002006), including particulate matter (ENVO:01000060) such as... | depth 40 m
AAAATACGGTAATCAGAGATGTTTTTTAAGATGAATGTTTCGAAAAACCAACTGGTATGAGCAAGGTGCCATTTTATAGGGCTGACAAAATCAGCGGCTTGTAACTCGAAATCTTCAATCTCAAGTTCTTGGCAGAGCTTTAATGACTGTTGGCGTATACGAAGATAGCGATTGGGCAGAGAGTCAGGTTCATCGCTATGCGTATGCCCTGTTTTTGTTTGCTGTCGTAACGAATGTAATAACGCTTCTGCAGTAGACATTAAAAGACACTCCTTTATTGTGCTTTTGTCTACTATGCGCGGGAAAAATCAAATCATCAAGCCGCTTATTGCTGACTTATCGTTCACTCATTCGCCGTACAAAAGTACGGCGATAATCTCCTTATTTTAGGCACTCAGATAACGTCGCCGTCATTGCGCTTAACCAATCAATATAAGCACTTTTACTTAACGTAGTACTACCAGCAAGAGGGTCTAGCTCGCCACGATTAATGGCTAAACCATTAACCACGGTCTCTATAAGTGCAGGGCTGAATTGTGGCTCAGACAGCACACACGCCACTTCTTTATTTTTAAGCTGGTTGCGCATGTTCTGAATATGGCGAGCACCAGGCTTACGCTCTGGTGACAGGGTGAAGGCCCCTAGCTGCTTAATATCAATGGCCTGAAACCAATAGTCATAGGCTTGGTGAAAAACAAAAAAGCCAGACTGCTTTAGTGGAGCAAGGGTTGTCTTACTTTCTTCTACCAAAGCGGTTAGCTGTTTAGCAAAAGCTTGATGATCTTTTTTCGCTTGCTCAACATCTGTAGGGTTCCAAGTACTGATGCGCTGGCTGATCTCTATGGCTAATTCAGGAGAAAGCCAGACATGTGGATCACTACCATAGAGACCCATGTCTTCCATAAGATGAGTAGCATCCAGCCATTCGATTGAATTGGATTTAGAGCGTGCAGATTCAGCCGCAAACTTGGCCAAGTACGGCTCCATATGGTCGCCAGCCCATAAAATCTTATCTGCTTGGCGAATCTTGCCAATATCGGACGGTCGCAAGCTGTAGTCGTGCGGAGACATACCATCGGGAACAAGGATATCGATTTGCTCTGTAGGATAAGTTGTCGCAGCAATCAGCGCTAAAGGCTTATTCGATACCAAGATTCGTGCATTAACAGCACTAGAATATAGGCTTGTAGCCAGCATGACAGGCAGTACTAATGTCGTTGATAGCAGAGTAGAAATACGTTTTTTCATAAATATAAATAAGCAGATTGAGTCAAATTGTAATATTATAACCTTTAATTTTGTTACGATCTGATATTTTTACGATCTGTTATTTTTTATAAACGAGTTAACTGATTAGAGCACCTTGTTTTATGTCTGCTTCAGCTTACCACCCGCACGACCATCAAGGTTGTATCAATACCGCACTGCAACAAGCGACCAAGCTCTGTATTGAGCAAGGTGTACGTTTAACACCCATCCGCAAGCGCGTATTAGAACTAGTATGGCAGAGCCACAAACCCATGGGTGCCTACGATCTACTGCCTGCCTTAGCGGCAGATGGCTTTAACTCTGCACCTCCAACGGTGTATCGCGCCCTCGATTTCTTGCTCGACCTAGGCCTAGTTCATCGCCTAGCTTCGCTTAACGCATTTATAGGTTGTTCACACCCTGGGCACGAACATCAAAGCTGCTTCTTAATTTGTAAGGTGTGCGGTAAAGCTCACGAGATGGAAGTGCAGTCTTTGTTCACCACGCTATCAGATACTGCAAAAACTCAAGGCTTCGAAGCTGAAACGCAAATCACAGAAATCGTTGGCACTTGCCAGCAATGTGCGGGCCAAAACGCATGAACCCTGAGTTAGTTGTCGTTAAAGCCGAAGCGGAAACCCTCGTTCGCGCCCAAGGCATCAACCAAACGTGGGGTGATCGCCACGTATTACAGAACATCGATATGGCGATTTGTGAAAACGAAATTGTCACCATCATAGGCCCCAACGGTTGTGGTAAATCGAGCTTATTGCGCATCCTGCTAGGCTTACATACCGCAGACTCCGGCAAGATCACCCGCCGCAAAGGTTTACGCGTCGGCTACATGCCGCAAAAATTACGCATAGACGATCGTCTACCGTTATCGGTCACTGGCTTTCTTATGCTCGCCCCCGGAGCTCGTAAAGAACGCGTACAAGAATGGCTAGAACGCCTATCCATTACCGCACTAGCCAAACAGCCCGTGCAGCGACTTTCCGGTGGTGAATGGCAGCGTGTATTATTAGCCCGCGCCTTATTAATAGAACCGCATCTATTAGTGCTCGACGAACCCGTACAAGGGGTCGACATTCAAGGTCAGCGCGAGCTGTATCAGCTATTGCCAGAACTGCGCAACGAATTAGGCTGCGGCATCGTATTAGTGTCACACGACTTACACCTAGTAATGGCGCAAACCGATCGCGTGATTTGTTTGAATGGCCATGTGTGCTGCTCAGGTCACCCCGACCAAGTCAGTATCAGTGACGAGTACAACTCACTCTTCGGTAATCAGAGTGGTCACCAACTGGCACCTCTTGCCCCCATAAGTGAGCTCGCCCCAGAGCTAGCTCACTATACTCATCACCACGACCACAAACATTGTGCCGATGGCCATATTGAAGGCTCTACCGAATGCAAAGAGCAGGAGCACAAACATGATTAGTTGGTGGTTATTACCCTTGTTCGCAGGCTTAGGCGTTGCGGCAACCGCAGGCCCATTAGGCAGCTTAGTAGTATGGCGTCGGTTAGCGTTTTTTGGCGATACCCTCGCCCACGGTGCGTTATTAGGTATTACCTTAGGGATCTTATTTGATCTTCACCTAACCCTAGCGTTGATATTTTCGTGCTCGGTTTTAGCGTTAATTTTATTGCAGCTCGATAAATACACGGGCATTGCCTCCGATACCTTATTGGGAATTTTATCGCACTCCTCGCTCGCCATTGGTTTAGTTGTATTAAGCTTTTTCGATAATGTGCGTATCGATTTAATGGCGTATCTGTTTGGTGATTTACTTGCGGTAAACCAGAACGATTTACTTTGGATCTTTGCGGGTGGTTCATTAGTGATTGGATTATTGATCTGGCAATGGCGCGGATTATTAGCCTCGACCGTGAGTGAAGAATTAGCCGCGATAGATGGATACCCAGTAAAACGATTAAAAGCCATGCTGGTTTTATTATTGGCCTTAGTCGTGGCGATCTCGATGAAGATTGTTGGCGTACTATTAATTAGCGCTTTATTAATCATCCCAGCAGCAGCGGCAAGACCTTTAGCGAAAAGCCCAGAACAAATGGCCATGCTGGCGAGTTTAATCGGTATGATTTCTGTGTGTGCTGGTATGGCTTTTTCGTTTATTTGGGATACCCCAACAGGGCCGACGATTGTGGTTTCTGCTGCTAGTTTGTTTGTGATGAGTCAGATATTTAATTCGGTTAGGAAGTAGCTATTTTTATAAAACATTGCGAAATAAATAAATAACTTTCGACAGTAGAGCATGAAAACTAGGGGAGATTCAGCTCATGATTTGTACCTATTACATTCTATACTAGCAGGCATTAAAATTAGCCGTGTTTAATTTATTATTCAACATGGAATGTTAGGAAATGGAATTACACTTTTATCCAGGGAGAAACCTTCTTGTTGCTAAAGACAAAACAAGAATACATGGGCGTTTTGAAGCGTGGGGAGGACCATCGACCATTGGAAATGATGCACGTATGGCAGAAGAGCCGACTTGGCCAGGTCAGTATATTATTGATAAATCTCACGCCTATCGAACAAATACATGGCCTTTGTCTCGTATAACTTGGGGAACCAAGTTGCTTGATAAACCCTCTCAGGATGATGTTTGGTATCAACTACCCGAGAATAAGTGGGGTTCAATAAAGAATGATCATAAAATTTCCAGGTCTGACATAATCGATTTGTATTTTAATTTATATTCTCTGAGGATTGTTCCCAAGAAATGGGTGTTTAATGATTTCGGGCCTGTTGCTATCAGATGGTTTAAAGATTCAAATGGTAATCGAAAATTGGATGGTAATGAACAACTCTCAGGGCAAATGTTCCATACAACACAGGCAAATGAAGCTGAAGAAATTAGAAGGCTTCCTATTAATATGGTTCATTCACACGGGTGTATTCATCTAAAACCTAGAGAACGAGATCAGTTATTTGCTATCGGAGCTTTCAAGCCAGGAACCATTTTTACAGTGCATAAATATTATGAAAATTTATAAATCAACCCCCCCCCTCCTTTTCCTTCTAATATTTGTATCGGCATGTTCAAGTGCCGATCTTAGCTGGAATTATGACGGCTCTGTAACTATGAGTGGTAAGCAATTGAAGACTGGCTTACAAAGCGCATACAGTGGATTTTCTAATGGTGAAGGTGTTTTTATTGCGGGTTACAAAATAGATAATAAAGGTATAAATCATCCTTATGCTGTATTTGTTGATAATGAGTTAACTATGAGAAGTTCATGGAAGAGAAATAGGAAGGTTCAGCAGTTCTTTTTATATAAGAAGCATACTTATCTTTTGGATGACTTAGGTAGGGTGGAATTATATGAAAATAGCACTTGGGTTGAATCTTCTATAAAGCTTCAGTCAAACTCTATCATTGTTGATAGCAATGAGTTCATCATTGCCTGCAAGCCAACTCCACTAATGAAGACTAGTGAAAATATAGGTAGCTGTTATTCGGTTCAAAAATCTTGGAAAGTTGATCTCAGTTGGAGAGTCGTAAAACCTAAAATATGTGATAATTTTTTAGTTGTCGTCGAAGATAGCAATAGGGAGATCAAAGCACATAGAATTGATATTGACTCAGGTGAGATTCTCAGAAGCATTTCAATTTCAACGCCTGTAGAGCATGTTTGTTCATTACAATTTAATTAAAATTCTATCATCTATACACAACGAGTAGTAATGACATATTGCAACAAATAGGACACTCAATACAGTAGCTGCTAAATGTGACTTTAGTAGTGGAAAATTCGAACATTGATCTAGGGTTAAATTAAGTCCTCTGATTTAGATTATTGATCATTATGACAAAACCTCGTAAAGCATTCATCGCTGTTGAATTTATGCCTTAATATCACAGTATCGCGCGCTATTTTTGTAGGGCGTTTTTTATGGGGTAGATTCTTATTCTGTCCATCGTTATTATCATCGCCGATGCTTGGCGTGAATATAGGCTACTTGAACTGCCTAAAGTCTTTTCTACTTATATGTCGTCTATGAAATCATGAGCAATTCTTCATCATGAGCATTTCTTCATCATGAGCATTTCCGTAGATGTTAAAAAGGGTTAAATAGCCCTCTGCTTTCTTGCCTAAGCTAATTGATACTCTATTCTGTAAGCATACTTTCTTAAGGACAGAGCCCATGAACGATTTAGTCAATAAAATCAACATCGACCAATACCTACCCGATATTATTGCGGGAGGAACAAACGTTCTTTTTGCCGCTTTGATTCTCATTATTGGTTTATTCGTCGCGAACAAAGTAAATACTCTTATTTGTAAGGTCGGAGAAAGTCATCCCAATCTTGACGATACATTATTCCGGTTTTTAGGCAGTATTGGTAAATACGTTGTTTTAGCGTTTGTTGCTATCGCAGTGCTTAATCGTTTTGGTGTACAGACCGCATCGATTATCGCGCTTTTAGGCGCAGCCAGTTTAGCGGTAGGCTTAGCATTACAAGGGACATTATCGAATTTGGCCGCTGGCGTTATGTTGCTAATATTCCGTCCTTATAAAGCAGGTGATTTCATTAATGCTGCTGGGTGTTTTGGTAATGTTCAAGAAATCGATTTATTCACCACGGTGTTACAAACGTTTGATAATCAGCAAATTATCATTCCGAATAGTGAAATTTGGGGAAGCCAAATCACTAATCACTCTCACCATAAAGTCCGTGGTGTTGATATGCATTTTGGCGTTGCTTATAAAGAAAATACGGATGCGGTGCGTAAGGTAATTAATTCGGTACTTGCTAATCACCCTCATATTTTGAAAGATCCAGCACCGTTTGTTGAAGTTGAAACATTGAATGATAGTTCTGTCGACTTCTTGGTACGCCCTTTCTGCAAAGGTGAACATTATTTTGATGTTTTGTATTCAGTACCTGAACAAATGAAGAAGGCATTAGATGCTGAAGGCATTGAGATTCCGTTCCCTCATCGTAAATTGATCATCGAAAAAGAAGGTTCTGATTTATAGTCTTTAGAAAATTTAAAATGACCATCTAGAGTTAAACTAGTTCTTAAAACTTCTCTAGATGATCATCGCTTGTGAGCTACATCATGACCTAGGTCAGTGGTGCGACAATGTGCCACATTTCCAAATTTCAACGGCCTCTATAGACTGCGTTCAATTCCTTTCACTCAGTCCTTTATAGCGAAGTTGAAAATGAAACATAAGCAGCCATTAGCGTTAGCCATTGCCACCCTTTTATACCCTTCTTTTACACTCGCCGCACAAGTTAATAACGACGAAGTTGAGCTTGCGCCTGTCACGATTACCGATACGCGCGAAGCCGCGTTGAAGTCAGAAACAACTGCCAGTACCAGTCAGATTAGCCAAGAAGAAATCGAGTTTTTACAACCAGGTCATCCTTCAGAAGTATTAAATCGCATGCCGGGTGTGCATGTAAATGTTACGGGTGGCGAAGGCCACATGACAGCCATTCGCCAGCCAATTACGACCGGTGCTGTGTATCTTTATTTGGAAGATGGTATTCCGACTCGCTCTACGGGTTTCTTTAATCACAATGCGTTGTATGAGATTAACGTGCCTCAGTCTGCGGGCATTGAAGTCAGCAAAGGCCCAGGCAGTGCTTTGCATGGAAGCGATGCGATGGCAGCGGTTATTAACGTGAGTACTAAGGCTGCACCAGAAGAAACTGAGGGCGATGTGAGTTTAGAGGTAGGCAGCTTTGGTTGGCAGCGTTTGCTATTAGGGGGTGGAACTGCGAGTTTGAATCATGGCATTCGTGCCGATTTAAACCTGACTCATACCGATGGCTGGAGAGACTCGACCGAATACGATCGTCAAAGTGCGAATGTTCGTTTGGATTCTTTTTTAGATAACGGTACTAAAGTTAAAACCGTTTTGAATTTTTCAAACATTGATCAACAAACAGCGGGTTCTTCGCGTTTGCTAGAAGACGATTATAAAAATCATCCAACACGTAATTACACGCCTATCTCTATGCGCAAAGTTGAATCGTTACGTTTATCCAGTGCGTTCGAAAAAGAAGTGGGTGCGAGTCTTTATAGCATTACCCCTTACTTCCGTTATAACAGCATGGAGTTATTACCGAACTGGTCGTTAAGTTACGATCCGAATACGTATAAAACGGAAAACAAGTCGGCGGGTGTGATGATGAAATATCGTCAAGATTTCACACCAATGCGTACGCGTTTAATTGTTGGAACCGATATTGATTACAGCCCAGGTTCGATGGATCAAAATAAAATTGATGTGACAAAAGAAGGTAACTATTTTGTTGATTATACAGTTAAAGAAAAACTGTATGACTATGACGTGACCTTTTCGTCTATCTCGCCTTATGCCCATATTGAAACCTCGCCGACCGATAAGTTAAGAGTGAATGCGGGTTTGCGTTTTGATCACATGCGTTATGACTATGAAAATAATTTAACGGATATCGATACCGGCAATCATAGACGCCCTGAAGATACCGATGTTGAGTATCAACACTTAAGTCCTAAATTGGGTATGACGTATGCAATTAACGATCAATTAAATACGTTTGCTTCTTATCGCCATGCGTTTCGAGTGCCGTCGCAGAGTCAGTTATTCCGTCAAGGAAAGGCGACTAATACGGTTAAGCTTGATCCGGTAAAAGTGGATAACTATGAGATTGGTTTGCGTGGAAAAACCATTAGCAAAGTGAATTATGAAATCTCGGTTTATTACATGGTGAAGGAAGATGATATTTTAACCTTCAAGCATGCTGATGGTAGTAGTGAAACAATGAACGCGGGTAAAACATTACACCAAGGCATTGAAACAGGTTTAACAGCACCGTTGAGTAACGATATCGATCTTGCAGTTTCTTATGCCTATACCGAATTCACCTACGAAGATTGGAAACCGAATTCGACAACAGACTATAGTGATAATCAATTAGAAGCGGCGCCGAGAGATATTGGTAATGTTGCTTTAGGTTATCATCCTAGCCAATTAAACGGTGGTAAGGTTGAGTTAGAGCTTTCTCATTTAGGGCAATACTGGATGGACCAAGCGAATACGGAAACGTATAAAGGTCATCAGTTATTAAATATTCGTTTTAATTACCCCGTAACCCCTGAGTTTAAAGTGAGTGCGCGTATTTTAAATTTAGAAGATAAAACGTATGCGACTAATTCAACTTATAAACCAGCGGCTTATGGTAATCCTGAAACGTTTGAATACTCGCCAGGTATGCCACGCACTGCGTATGTATCTGCTATTTATTCATTTTGATTTAGTATCAATTTATAAAAGGTTAATTTTATGTTCAGGTTAGCATCATTTTTGTTCATCATCTTACTGTGCTTTAGCAGTAGCCATGCGATGCAGCATGGTGCTTCTGCTACAGGCAAGGGAGTGAATGGAGTTGCTTGCACCATTGCCTCGCTCAAGTGCGCTAAGGCACCTTCTGCGAGCTTTGGACCTGATGGTAAGTTATGGTTGGCTTGGGTCTTTGCTGGTCATGTTTATGTTCAGTATTCTAGTGATCAAGGTCAGAGTTACTCAGCCCCTTCTATTGTGAATCGTGCCCCTGAAAAAATTGCTGCTCGCGCTGAGAATCGCGCAAAAATTCAGTTGGATAATACCGGCAATATTTATATTTCATGGACACAGTCTTTGAATAAACCCTATACCGGAAATATTCGTTTTAGTCGCTCTGTTGATGGCGGTAAAAGTTTCAGTCAGCCTATTACCGTGAATGATGACCTGCAGGAAATAAGTCACCGCTTTGATTCTATGGTTGTTAGTGATGATGGCAAAGTTTTTATCAGTTGGTTGGATAAACGCGATCAGCAAGCCGCAAAAGACAAGCAACAGGAATATATTGGTGGTGCTTTGTATTACAGTTATTCTGCTGATCAAGGTAAGACGTTTAGTGAAAATATAAATCTGTCGGATAACTCCTGTGTGTGCTGTCGCATTGCTATGGCGTTAGATAATAACAATTTACCGGTGATTGCTTGGCGTGATATTTATGGCAATGATGTTAATAATCAAATTCGTGACCACAGTTTAATAACGTTCAGCTCGGCCTTGAAACCTGCGAAGAAAATACGCTTGAGCAACGAGCAGTGGAAAATTAATGGCTGCCCGCATCACGGCCCCGCATTGGATGTTGATGGTAATAATATTGTTCATTCTACGTGGTTTAACGACACTGAGGGAGATCATGTATTGTTTTACGGTAATAGTGTATCGGGTTTTAATATAGGTGATTATAAGCCGATGGGTTTTGGCCAAGCCGATAAGCAGTCTGCGCATCCTTATGTACTTTCTATTGATCAAACTGTCTTCTTGGTTTGGAAAGAATTTGATGGTAAAGAAACAGATATTTTAATGAAGGAATCGAAAGACTCTGGTATCAGCTGGAGTAAAAATAAAATAGTGAGTACTACCGCAGGTTCTTCCGATCATCCTCAATTGGTTAAAGATTCAGAAACTGTGTATTTGAGTTGGCATACTCAGGATGAAGGCTATCGTTTTGAAACTGTCGGGGAATAATGAATGAAGCGATTTTTGGTATTACTTTTTGCTATATCAATTCTGCCCGCGGTAACCCTACCGAATTCTGTGCAGGCAAGTTCGCCCACTGATCTAAAATTATTTGATGTGGGAAGTTTTGAAAAAATAGTTAAGGAGAAAGATAAAAAAGATCATCTTGTTATTCTTTGGTCGTTTGATTGTCCGCCCTGCATTAAGGAATTAAAAAAAGTCTCAGTATTAAATCAACAGTATCCTGAATACCAATTAACGCTTATTAATACGGATGGGCTCGAAGAACAGGCACGAGTAAAAACATTATTGGAAAAATATAATTTGTTGACGTTGGATAATTGGATTTTTTCAGATGCCGATGAAGAGAAGCTTCGCTATGATATCGACGCTCGTTGGTTTGGTGATTTACCTAGAAGTTACTTCTTCCCGATTAAAGGAAAGGTTAAGCGGTTAAGGGGGGCTTTAACCTCGGCTGAATTATTAGAATTATTTCAGCCCACGTTAATTAATAAATAAGCAATAATTAACATGGGCCAGAATAAGCGTATTAAGCGGGCGTCTTACCGGTCAGCTTTACCGCCAAACCTGTCGCCAGACGGCACGCCATTCCATAAATGGATAGCTGTGGGTTGGCACCAATACTGGTTGGAAAAATAGAACCATCAATCACGTAGAGGTTGTCGAGGTAATGATACTTACCTTGACTGTTAACAACGCAACGATCTAAATCTTCACCCATTGCCATGCCACCCATAACATGGGCACTGCCTACTAATGCTCTGCAAGCCTCGTAAGATAGTTCATTGATAGCGGCTTTGGATGCTTCCCATGAAGTTTCGAATTTGGCATCAACGTGAGCAGGCTTAACGGATTTAGCACCCGCTGCAAACTGTATTTCAGCCATGGTTAAGTGTGTACGCTTAACGCCTTCCCAAAGGTAGTCAGTAAACGGGTAGTCAATAATGGCTGAGCCGTCACTGGCTAATTCGATGGTGCCACCGATGCTCTCTTCATTAAAACCATCGCGTAGCAAAGAAATCATGCCGTTCATGTTGGGGAGTTTACGAATGTCATCAAAGTGAGATTCACCATGCCCCATTAACAGAGCCGAGGTTAAGCCAGGATGTAGTGGCGGGACTTCTAGCTTATAGCCTACTGGGCCGTCGACGGTCTCCCATTGAAAGTGGTCTGAATAAATCGCTTGGGGTGCGCCATAATAAGGATTAATTTCTTGTTCAAATTCAGCGAACGAAAAAATGGTTGGGTGGAAGAAGGTGCGCTTACCGACCAAGCCTTTAGGGTCAGGAGCCTCAGAGCGCAGCATCATCGCGGGGCCATTAATGCCGCCAGCCGATAATACGACCGTCGGTGCTTTAACGGTAAGCTTAATACCGGTTGGGCGATAGCTCTTATCCAAAGCAGTAATTTCAATGCCCGTCACTTTATCGTCTTCTATGATTAAGCGTTCAGCGCGAGCACTGTAAAGCAATTGGCTACCGTCATTCATGGCACCAGGAATCGTGGTAACGAGCATGGATTGTTTAGCATTGGTTGGGCAACCGGTACCGCAGTAACCTAAGTTCCAACAACCAGCGACGTTTCGAGGAATGGCTTTCCATGAAATATCGAGGGCATCTGCACCGCGCATCAATACTGCATTATTTTCATTCGCTGGAAAGGCCCATGGCGCAATGTTTAAACGCTTTTCCATTTTATCGAACCAAGGCGCCATCTCTTCTTTTGACACACCTTCCGTCTTAAATTCATCACTCCAATATTGCAGTGTTTGCTCGGGTGTACGGAAGCTAGAGGTCCAGTTGATGACGGTTGTACCACCTACGCAGCGACCTTGTAAAATCGACATAGCGCCGTCTTTACTCATGCGGCCTGCGTTTTCTTGGTATAAGTCTTTATAAGCTTCGCGCTCATCCATCTTAAAATCGTTAGTGCTTTTAAGTGGCCCTTCTTCAATCAATAAAACTTTTAAGCCGGCCTTAGCAAGAATTTCGGCGGTTACGCCACCGCCTGCGCCTGTACCAATAATGGCTACATCTGCTTCTAGTGTTGCAGACTGGGTATAGTCCCCCGCATTTAAAGTGATCCAACCATTGCTGATGCCTTCTAAAATCGGGTCGGTAATGCCGCGGATTTCTTCAAAATTTTTCTTAGCCATTAGCTCTGCTCCGCTGTTGTTATTGACGATATAGATGATAGTGTTGGTGAAACTGGCGTAGGAATTTTTACCGGTGGTCCTGGGTAACCTGTTGAGGCAAAAGACTCCGGCTGCGAATACCAGCTGATGTTGATGAGCTTGGTAAGCGATACATAACCCATGCGTTTTAATTGAATGCTGCTATCGCGCCAGCCGATTAAAAAGTCGTTAACTTGCTTCGGGCTCATATCTTCCCAGTCAGTCCAAGAGGCACCAGCGATCATACGAATAGGTGCCATGGCAAGGGCATCAAACATCATGCGCATTTGGTGTCTATTATTGTACTGCAAGGTATAGATCAGATCGTCTAATGATAAAAGCATACGGCGCATTGCTGACTTATCGGATAAATCCCCAGGGAAGCTCTTGTTCAGTACTTGAGGAATAAGAGCGGCAAATAACGCTCGATCGTCAGGTTTTAAAAACTTGAATGTTGAATCTCTTTCTAGTGGGGTTGCGCAACCAGTGAGTGTTGCAACTGTGCTACCCAATGCAAGTGTGGCGGTACCCATTAAGCCTAGCTGTAAAAAGCCCCTGCGCGTTGTTGGCAGTGCCTGATCAATTTTTGAGTCCATAGTTTCTCTCATCTCTTTTTTGTTATTTTGCATTCTGGGAGCCCGTTGGACATTGCCTTAAAGACTCCTGTTATACGGCTAATCAGCGAATGAAAAAGGTATAAATCATTTTACGGATTGAATTATCGTAAGGAGGATGCGCTAGGCTACCTGTAGAGATACGACCTTTGCGGTGAACCGCCTTCGCTTTCGAGAAGGTAATAAAGCCTTCTTTTCCGTGGTAATGACCCATGCCCGAATCACCAATGCCGCCAAAAGGCATATCTTCTTGTGCAAGGTGCATTAACGTATCGTTTACGCTCACTCCGCCAGAATGCGTATTATTTAAAACATGATCCTGTTCATTTTTATCATAGCCGAAGAAATACAACGCCAATGGACGCGGACGGTCATTAATATAGGCAATTGCTTCGTCCATAGATTCATACGGTATGATCGGCAAAATAGGACCAAATAACTCTTCTTCGGCAATGGTCATATCGCTTTTCATATTTTGGACGATAACAGGCGCTAATTTACGGCCAGCGGATAAATCTTCGTTCGCTGGATTAATTTCTGTTAGTTTCGCGCCTTTGTCTTTCGCATCGTTAATCCAGCTGCTTAGACGCTGGTATTGGCGATCGTTAACAATGGCGGTGTAGTCGCCATTATCTTTTAGTGTTGGGTACATCTTAGAAAAAGCGGCGATATAAGCTTTAATAAAGGCTTCTTCTTTTGCTTTAGGTACCAAAATATAATCAGGTGCAACGCAGGTTTGGCCTGCATTCATTGATTTACCAAAGCAGATGCGTTCTGCAGCATCTTTCATTGGAATATTATCGGAGACGATGGTGGGCGATTTCCCGCCAAGCTCTAACGTCACTGGGG
>TARA_B110000046_G_scaffold49973_1_pt1 | contig 13435 bp, 2 predicted proteins | sample TARA_B110000046 | Tara Oceans TARA_B110000046 (sample SAMEA4397157) | marine metagenome | biome: Polar Biome; feature: [DCM] deep chlorophyll maximum layer (ENVO:01000326); material: water (ENVO:00002006), including particulate matter (ENVO:01000060) such as... | depth 40 m
GTAAGGGTCAAAGCTCAATGTCCTTCTACCGAAAGTGTAACACCAGGTGTAAACGGAGTTATATCAAGAGATGCGCCAACTATTTTTGGTAAGGCGCAACCTTCTGATGGGATCTTAGATCCAGGAGATGATATCTCATTAACATTTAACGAGAACATTGATTGCTCTAAATTGAATGTAGAGTCAATGACCTTAAAAGGGGTATTATCGGGATTTGATTACGCTAATACAAACCACTCACTTAAATTAACAGGGGTTGGAACTTATGGAAACATACCGCACAATGCCAATTACGATTTTGGCAGTGCAAGCGATTTTACGGTTGAATTTTGGGTTAAAGCCCCTGCTACAAACGGCGACCCTGTAATTGTTGGTAACAAAGACTGGAGTAATGGCCGTAACAAAGGTTGGGCAATCTCAATGTATCAAAATACACGTTGGAGATTCAATATCGGTGATGGCGCTGATATGGTCAATGTAATTGGTGGAGTAATTGGTGATAACCAATGGCACCATATTGCTGTAGGTGTTGATAGAGATTACGGTATCGTACTTTATCAAGATGGATTAATAGCTTCTGCTGATACATCTGGCTCAATTCTAACTATCGATAACATTGATGATTCCAAAGGTATTTCACTTGGGCAGGATTTTACGAAAAATTATGCTTACACTTTTACAGGAAACATTGACGAACTTAGAATTTGGGATCTATTTAAATTCCAACTTAATGTATTGCAAGGTAGGTATCGTTCATATGGTTATGACGAAGCCAACTTACAAGGACTATGGAGAATGGATAATGAAGGTTCTGCAACCACTTTCTTTGATCGAAGTGCTCATCAAAACTTTGGTACTTTAAGTGGCGCTCCAGTATTCGATTTCAATGAAAAAGGAGCTATAAGCATGGATAACGTGGAAAGCTTGGTTAATATAACTTGGACTTGCGCTGGCGATAAGATTGTAATAGAACCTATTACTCCAATCAAGTATCTAGAAAATGCGTTTTTTACTGCAACAATCTATGATGCTAAAGATTTACACGGTAATAAAATGGTAGCCCCATATAGTTGGACATTCTATGTTAATCAAAACCTTGTTGAATGGGAGAATTTCAACATTGAGTATTCAGTTAAGGAAGGAAAAAACATTGAGTTTGCAGAAAGCTTAATTAATAAAGGCGGTAAATTGGAACCTTATACTTTAACAGGTCTGCCTTCTTGGATGCTTGTAACTCCTACTTCTGGAAATATAGCGGCAGCTTATACTGAGAAAATAACTTTCTCGGTTGATTCATTTGTAAACCCTGGTGTTTACAATAGAGATATTGTTGCTAATACAGATGGTGGATTTGAGAAACTGAATGTTACAGTAAATGTACTTTGCCCTTCACCAGAATGGTATATTGATCCTAGCGGTTATCAATATTCAATGTCGGTAACTGCTCAATTAATAATTGAAGGTGATACAGCACTTGATGATAACGACATGATTTCAGCTTTTGTTGGTGATGAATTAAGGGGCGTGGGGTCACTGCAACAAATAAGCGGAAACAAGTTTTTGGCTTTTGTGTCAGTTTACAGTGATACAATACAAGGAGAAACGGTTAACTTTAAAATTTGGGATGCGTCTGATTGTAAAGAGTACCCAGTTACAACTCCAAATATTCCGTTCTACAAAGACAGTATTTTTGGCTCAATCACTAACCCTCAAATAATTAGAACGACAGGGATGGTTGCACAAATAATAAACTTTAATCAAGGTTGGAATTGGTTCTCGTTAAATGTAAATGCTGATTCAGTGTTTGGTGGAATACCTGTTAACTCGGCGTTAAATTACTTGTCACCAACAAATTCTGATGTTGTGAGATCTCAAAGCACTACAAGCATTTACTATCAAACGAATGATATTTGGGCAGGTAGTTTAGCGAATTTAGATAACGAGTCAATGTATAAGATAAGTCTTGTAAAAGAGGATGTACTTTATTACCCTGGTTTTGTAGTAGATGCTTTGAATACACCAATAACTATAAACGCAGGCTGGAATTATGTAGGGTATCCTGTTCAAGGAAACATCTTTATTAATACAGCTATGTCTTCATTGAATTCCGTTCTACAAACTGGTGACGTTATAAAATCTCAGTATGGATATGCAGAATATGTAGTTGGGTTAGGTTGGTTTGGAAGTCTTAAGTTTTTAGAACCAGGTCTTGGTTATATGCTAAAATCATCGGCAGCTGGTTCTCTAATTTATCCTGCTCAGGCATCCTCTCGAGAACGAGAAATGCAGAACAATGAAGAAATTTACTTTGATAACCAATTTAAAACGGCTATCAACGAACTTGATTGGCAGGTTAATCCAAACAACTATACAAATGTATTAAGCATAACAGGCCAAGTGCGAGACTCGAAAGAGAATCAAATTAAAGGGGATCGAATTATTGTGGGTGCGTTTGTTGAAGGTGAATGTAGAGGTATAGCGCAAGCTAAGGAACATCATGGAAAATACATTTACTATTTAACACTTTATTCAGACAACCCTGTTTCGGAGCAAGTTGAATTCAAGGTTTACTTTGAAGCTAAGAAAGAAGTAGCTGAGGTTGTTGAGAAAGTTAAATTCAATCAAATCTCTAAACTTGGTTTGTTCACCGAGCCTTTTATTTGGCATTTAAATGGGAATGAAAAAGTTGAGGAGAATACAGAAGTTATTGAATTTGACGGAAATTTTCTGTCGCAAAATCAACCAAATCCGTTTGTTGATGAAACCAACATTAAGTTTGGTATAGCTAGAGGAGGTAAAACCACTTTAACCATCTCAAATGTTCATGGACAATTGATAAAGACTCTTCTAAGTAAAACATTAGAAGAAGGCGAGTACTTCTTAACTTGGAATGGAACCGATAATTCAGGGCAAAAAGTGGTGCAAGGTGTTTATTACTACACTTTAAAAACTGAAGATTTTGTAGATTCGAAGAAACTAATAATTGTTAAAGTTGACGATTAACCAAATTTAAAATTATCATTTAAAAAAAGCCACAGCTTATGCTGTGGCTTTTGCGCTATATGAAAAAGCTTATCGTTTTTATTTTAGGAGTATTATTTTCGCTTACAGCGGCAAGCCAAGCCTATATTGCTAATTGTTTGTCAATCAAATCTACACCTGCTGCCAATTCAATTTCGATTGAATGGGACACAACAAATGCAGTTTATACCTTTAACTCTTACAAAGTATACTTACAAGAACAGTCCCCCTATGATACTTTGGGCTTTGGGTTAGCATCTACCGTTTTCAACATATCAACGACCAACTTTACCTTTTCAAATTTAGTAAGTAACAAAACGTATTATTTTTATGTTTCGGTTATCGATTCTTCAGGAGTGGAGTTCTGTAAAACTAAAATTGGGAATTGCTATACTGCTTCTCAAAACTCAATTGAATCACCTTTAAAATTTAAAACTATTACTTTTTCCGGCAATCATTACATTGAGTGGAATAAAATTGACACGACAAATGCTGGTAAGTATTACATATATGCTGACACTTTACCAAACCCTACTACCATTATAGATTCAACTTCATCGTTAACTGATACGGGTATGTGGGTTACCAATCTCGACACAAATCAAGTCCACTTTCTACGGGTTCGCGGAAAATTAAACAATGGCAGTCTGGGTGGGTTTTCTGAAGAACGAACTGTATTCGGAAGGGAAGGAATTAGTCAAGCCCCTGGGATGTTTAACTTATCGTTTAACGGAAATTTAATTACTCATTGGAATCCGGTGAACGCTAATTTTAAAGGACATTACAGGTACTTGGTTTATAGAGGTGTTACAAAATCAAATTTACAGGCCTATTATTATTCAAATTCAGTTTCCAATAGAAATGATACTACTTTTAGTATTACTTTTCCTCAAACTTCAACCAAATATTACTACGGGGTTAAGGCAGAAAACTACAATGGTAACAGAACACAAATTTCTAATCTAGATTCATTTATTTATGTAGATACCATCCCCCCCCCCGCACCAATTTTAACTAATGTTATTAGTGGTGATTTAACAGCAAATGTTAGTTGGGCAAATCAGACTTTTGCAAATGATATATACAGACATTGGATTTATGTTGATACGGTTTCAAGTCCTTTAAATTTTTATGGTCATCAGTTCGGGGTTGATACATCAATAAATTTGATAAACCTTACCAATAACGTAAACTACTATGTTCAAGTTAAGGCGGAGGATCTGAGTGGTAACATAAGTTCACTTTCAAATGTCCTACAATTTACCGCGCAAGATACGACCGGGCCTTTGGGAGTAACTAATTTTACTGCTCCAATTGATTCGGGTATAGTATCTTTAAGTTGGAGTCAAACCCCAAATTTTTCTGGTGATTTTGCTTATTACAGGTTACTTAAAAAAACCGACACCTCTAATTATGCCATAATAGATACTTTCCAAAATATAGCTACTACTAATTACATTGATTTAAATGTTACAAACGGAACACGCTATTTCTACAAATTAGTATCTGTTGATACTTTAAGCAACAAATCAGCGCCATCACCTGAATTATGGATAACACCAACCAATGTTGAGGTAGAGCTTAACAACCAGCATTACTTAGGCAGTATTGTAAATAGTTCTTTGGTTGCTCAAATATCGAACCCCACCGACGATGATTGGTTTCAGTTTACAACTTCTGGTCCGGCAGAAGTCACCATTAAAACTGACTCAGTTTACTTTTTGAATTCTAATGTAGGCTCTAATTTAGCAGATACTTATTTAGAACTGTATGATACTTTAGGTAACGCAATAATAGCATCAAATGATAATGATCCTAGTAATGGTCTTTACTCAAGGGTAACTGTAAACCTAGCAAATGCAGGAACCTATTATTTTAAGGTTTCGAACAATTTCAGCAACAATACAGGATACTATAAAGTTATATTAACCAAGCTAGAACCTGATGTGTATGAAAATAACAACACTATTTACACCGCGAGTTTTTTAGCTGACACTCAATTGGTTGAAAATTTAAGTATGTATCCTTCAGGGGATGTTGATGTTTTCGGGTTTAGGTCTCAACCAAACTCAAAAGTCTTAGTATCTTATACTAATCCATTTTATACAGGGACCATAAGCTTCAGAAACCGATTAAATCAAACACTAAAAACTACCATATCTAACTCGGCGAATTTTATTATTCCCGATACTGGAAACTATTTTGTATTCTACAACATAGGGGCATTTAAACTCCCTTCATATTCAATGGATTTTAAAATAATCCCACCAGTTAGTTATGCTGATAGTCTTTTGATAACCGAATTGTATTTTCAAAATTCAAATAATCAGTTTATTGAAATCTATAACAAACACAATAGTGACATTGATGTATCAGGGTTTTCAATACCTGAACTAAACTTTATTTTTCCTTCAGGTTATTTATTTGGGGCCAATGATTACTTAGTCATCGCAAATGATTCAGCAGCTTTTTTTAATCAATATAGCTTTTTGCCAGATTTTGACTGGGGGCAAAACACTTTAAGTGTTTCTGGGCAAACTATCAATTTTGTGGATTCTATAAATTCAGTTGTCGACTATTTAACTTATTCGAATGGGTTTAATGGGTTTCCTAGTTTAACGGATACTACTGCAAGTATTGAAATATACAATGTTGACTTGAATAACAACGTAGGTATTAATTGGCAAATGTCAAATTTTGGGTTCGGTACACCAAATCATCAAACTTCGTTTCCAAGAAACTATGTACCGGATATTTCCGAACCTAACAACAGTATATCGCAAGCACATGAAATTCTTTTTGAAGACAGCATCAGGTTTTCACTGTCTGAACTCGATGATAGCATGGATATTTATTCGTTTTACCCACAGGAATTGGATACTTTTATATTCAAAATAAATTTCGTAGACACCCATTTATTAGGTTCATTTTCTATAACAACGGCTGATTCAGTTTTGACTTTCGATTCGTTAATTGATGGTAAGATAATTCAGTTTATTCCTCAATTTACCGATACTTTCTTCATAAAACTTTCACTAAAAAATGATGGGCAACAGTTTGTCATTAACGAGGGAAGAGCTACAATTCAAGTTACTAGAAATGAGAAGATTCATCTTTCTCCTTGGTTTGAGAATTATGAATTGGTAACAGAAACTGCTTTACCGAATGGTTATCGGTCTTATGATTTAGATGTGAACGGGCTGACTTGGCAAGTGGATTGGTTAACTATTGGATTAGACAACTCAAAAGGAATTAGTCTTGGTAACAACCCAACAGGTAACGATGACTGGATGATTTTACCACCTGCAAGCATTCGTAAAGATGATTTTCTTTCATTTTATGCAAAGCCACTTACAACATCTCTTCCAGAGTCTTTTGAGGTATACATAGGAGGCAGAGGAGCAACTCACCCCAGTGATTTTTCAAATTTGATAGGTTCTTACTTGGCTGATTCTTCAGGATTCAAATTGTATAAGTTCGATTTAAAACAATACGAGGGACAAGTAATTAGAATAGCATTTAGAGGAACATCGGTAAATAAAAACTTTTTGTTTTTGGATAATTTCTTAATCTCACCGCCTCAGTATGACGCGTCAGTTAGAGGCTATGTAACTGACATTGATTCTCAATTTCCTCTTGTAAATGTTGCGGTTACAGATGGAAAAAATGTAGCTTATACCGATACGGTAGGTTATTATGAGTTAGATGAAATACAATTTGGAAATCAGGCCATAAGTTTTGATAAAACAGGGTACACAAAAGCCACGTATAATTACACCATTACTCAAGGTGATACAATTTATCAAAACATCAGTTTAGCTAAAACCACTACTGACACTTTTTATATAAATCTATTTGATTCAACATTCGTTAATGGTTATAGTATTAATTATTCAGGAAACAGGCATTGGCAAAGAATGGATACTATAATTTATTCTGGATCAGTAATAACTCCATCAGAGGGTGATTCAATGCTAGTATTTGGCTCAACCATTGGGTATGGATTCAATGAAATCGCACTTTACACTATTAAAAGTGGGGTAGGGTTCAAATTATCAGATTACAAGACAATAGATTTAAAATTCGATATTAATCATCAAATCGATACATCAGATGGTCTGTTCATATATGGGAATGGGTCGTTTATAATTAATAGCAATGGCGATTCAATTGTCGATTCATTGGATTCTTTTACCGGAAATTCAAATGGTTGGCAAGCCAAAACGATTGACCTTTCTTATTTGAATAATTTTGACGACTTAGATGTTGGCTTTTTATTTATAAGTGGCCCCAAATTCGCAAATGGGTTTGGAGCAGCTCTAGACAACATTTATTTGATTGGGGAAAAAGAAAAAGACAAGCCTGCGCCAAATAATTTGCTGGCCGAAAGTTACATTCAAGATACCATACTTCTGACCTGGCAAAAGGACACCGCTTCAAACCAGTCGTTCAAAATATTTAGAAGTACCAAGAGTAATTCATTCGCATACTATGCAACCACTACCGATACTTTTTTTCATGATGTTAATGTTATTAACGGTGATCTTTACAACTATTATGTAATTGCTAACTATCCCTATGGTGAAAGCGCTCAATCGAATAGTGCATTGGCTTCACCTGGTAACCCAAGTGCCGTAAGCGCTCCTTATTCAGTTAATTTCAACAACATTTACACCGACTCCCTCCCTGCAAAATGGGGTTATGATCTTAGTAGAACAAATCCATGGAAGGTAGGAGATACTCTTGAAGCAAAAGCGTTTAATACTCAGTTTGATGGTACTACCCGTTTTGTATATGGTAACTTCTTTGGATTCAACGTTTTCGGAGACTATTATGAATCAGCCTTGACAGCTCCTTGGTTTGATTTTAGTGCAACAACAAACCAAATCGTTTTATCATTTGACAAACAAGGGTATCCTGATGATGAATTTCATGTTGTGAAATACAAAGATGCACTAGGTTCATCATGGAAAGTATTGGATACAATGCGAACAAGTTGGGAATGGCAACACTATAAGTACGACATTACTAATTTGGCAATGGGTAAGCCATATTTTCAATTGGCTTTTCACTTTATTGATGATAGTACTAAATTAAATACACCAAATGTGGGCTTTGCTATTGATAATTTCAAAGTAACAGAATTGGGATTAGGAACAATATCAGGAATTGTAACATCACAATCAGGCAGTGTGATTCCAAATATTGGGGTTGAAATTTTAGCAGATAATGATCAAAACTGGAATTTTTCCAAGTCGTTTGTTACCACCACCGATTCCTTCGGGTTTTATTCTACTCCAATTGATTCAATATATAATTCTATTAATTATACTGTACGAACTTGGGCTTGGCAACACGATTCGGCAATTGTAAATAATGTTAAATTGAACGGAGCGCTAGTTAAAACACAAAACATCATGTTAAATTATCAACTTAACTCGCCAATAATTACTGCATTAAACAGCAACCCACTTGGTTTTCCAATCATTACTTGGAAGGCGCCTAAACTTTTAGGCGAGATAAGTTATGATGATGGGTTGTTTGCAACTTCAGATTCTTTAATACCTAACACTGCTGCGGGTATGATATTCTCTACCGATGCTACATTGCCTGCCCAAATTGCGCAAATTGCAGTATTTGGAAAAGGAGGAAGTAACTCAAATCAGTTAACCATTCGAGGCTTTAAAATTGATCAAATAGGGCAACCAGATTTATCAGATACTTTGTTTACATCATCAGGCCATCAAATAACGAGTACAATTTATGATTGGAATTTTATTAATCTAAATCAAACCGTAGATACAACAACTTTCTACTTAGTTTTTTATGGCGAAAACGGGTCAATTTTAAATGCTCCAAAATTGGGATACTCTAATACATTATCTCAAACCAATTCAATATGGAAAAGCCCTAGTCTGCAAACATTCTATAATAAAAGTGAAGGCTTGTTAATTAGGGCGTATTTGAGAGTGGGTAATACCAATTTTGGATACAACTCTATTGGGTTTAGCGGAACTTACAACCTCTTTAGTTCAACAAATGCACTAAACAACTCAAATTTAATACTGGGTGGTTCAACGTTATTGAGTTTTACCGATACGTTATTACAACTTGGTGATACAGCATATTACTTTTTGAATGCACAAAATAGTTTTGGAGTATCTGAAAACTCAAATGTTGCAATATATTTAATGACTGGGAAACCTTTTGCAGATGTTGTAGCTAATAACCTTGACACAACTCTTCTTTATGGCAACTCATCTTTTAATAAAAACATCATAATTAGTAACATTGGGTTAGATACATTGAGTTACTCAGCCGATATAGAATTCGGGATTACTAACCAGCACAATATAGATTCGCTTTATGTAAGCCCTGTTGAAATCAAGTCATCAAAAATTTCTTGCTACAATCAAATACAAAATGGTGATACCGGAACACTGAACTTTTATCTTGAAAACAGAAATTTCATCGGAGATAATCATTCGGCGGTTGAGCTTTTCTTCCCACTAGGTGTTAACGTAATTAGCAGTTCTAATATCAATGTATTTAATAGTTCGAGAAACTTAGTGAGCTCTGGTCAAACCGGTGATAGCACTACCCTTACTTGGTTTGACCCAAACTCAAACCCTAAAGGAGAAATATATCCATTTGAAGCTTCACATTTCGAGGTTGAAGTTGCTATTGACACCAATGTTGTTTTACCTATTAAACTGTGGTATAAGATTTTAGGAGACTCTAAATACAGCGTATTAGATACTATAACGCTAGGGCAAAACCCGTTGACATACTCTTTTATGAATAACGTTGATAGCTTACAAGTAGGAAGTCAAAAAACATTGCAGGCATCGTTTAGCGTTTTACAACCGCAAAAACTAGCAAATCGCATTCATGGGTTTTACAAAATAACCACCAACGATTTTAATAACAACGATTTGATATATCCATTTACGATTTCTTTCGATCCGGCAAGAGGTGTTTTTAGAGGGTTGGTAACTGACGATGTAAACAATGATCCACTACCAAATACAATAGTTCAATTGAATAACCTGGTTGATACAACCGACAATAACGGCTGGTTTTATTTTAATGAAATACCAACTGGAACTTATGAGTTTATTGCATATAATAAGTTTTATAATGAAGGAAACTCATATGGAATCCTGTTAAATCACAAAGACACATCAACAGTTCTTATCACGTTAACACCAAAAGTTCAAAAGCCAATAAATTTATCAGCAAACGGAAATTTAAATAAAATTGATTTAGCTTGGCAAGTTGAGAATTTTCAAATTTTATACAATTTTGAAGAAGGGCTTACAACGAGTATTATTACGAATATTAATGATTGGAAAACTGTTGACAATGATGGAGACGGGAAATCTTGGGAATATTATACTGTAGGCCCTCATCAAGGGTTGTATAGTATTGCTAGTACGTCAAATTTGAACTCAAAATCAAGCAACTGGCTAATAAGCAAAAAAATAAGGGTTGAAGAAAACAATGCAAGCTTTGGTTTTTATGCTGCTCCACAAGATTTAAATTTTTCAGAAGAACGTTTTGTTGTTAGGGTCTCTCAAACGGGAGATTCAATTACTGATTTTAACGATTCACTCTACAGTTTTCAATTTGCAGCTGGCGCTAATGCTTATCAAAATTTCAATATTCCTTTAGGTAGTTATGTTGGTGATTCAATTTATGTTGCAATCGAATGTGTCTCTAATCAGCAGTTTAAATTAAAATTGGATCAACTTCAATTTAATTCAATTCAATATTTTGAATCTCCAGTCGATTCTGGAATTTATAGTTTTAAACTTTTCAGGTCAAAAAATAATGGAAGCTATCAGTTAATTGATTCATTAAGTGTTTCAAATGATACTATTTTGTATGATGATACATCGGTACTGCTTGACACACTTTATACTTATTTCGTTAGATCTGTAATCCCTCAAATCAATCAGATCTCTCATCCCTCAAATTTTGCTTCATTCAGATTGCTATCAAAAGATATTGGGGTTACCAAATTAATGAATCCTGAAACAGGTAGAAAATGGAATAAGAAAGAAGCTGTGCTCATCGAGGTTACCAATTTAGGAACTGATAGTGTAAATAAATTAGACACATTTAATATTGGGTATACTGTAAATGGAATTCAAAAAACTATTCAACAGGTATCTCCCGATACTACATATGGGCCACAAGAAAAAATAACCTTCGAGTTTGTGGATTCAGCACAGGTATCGGCTCTTGGTTATTATGATTTCCAAGCTTGGACCGAATTCAACATTGATTACAACAACTTTAACGATACACTTAAAAAGACAATCCAACACAAGCCAGATACTTCGTTGCCTCCAATATGGACTGTAGATCCTTTTAACTTTCAATACAACATGTCTTTAACGGCAGAAATTTTTGTGATTGATACTTTGTCTGTTGATTCAAACGACATGCTAGCTGCATTTGTAAATGGGCAGGTTAGAGGAGTTACCACAATAGATTTTATACCAGCGTTTAATAAATGGGTTGCTCAAATTACGGTATATTCAAATGTTATTATTGAGAATATTAATTTCAAAGTTTGGGATGCTTCACGCGATAGTGTTTTCGACATAATCGAATCGTATACATTTATAAACAACCAGATTTATGGGAATCTAACAAGCCCTGAAAAGCTACATACCGTTTCAGGAGCAAACTACTTTGATGTTTCAGTAAGTAAACAACTTTCTCCAGATCCATTAGAGTTTAATTTCTCAAATTCGGAGACAATGGAAGTTAGGCTAAAGAATTATGGTACTTTATCAATTCCTTCAGGAGACAGCCTCTTGCTTTATTATCAAGTAGTCCGTAAAGGAATAACGCTTTTAAACGGCAAAGAAGCGGTAACCTTTAACTCCGATTTTAATAATGGTGATAGTTTAGATTTTACTCTAAATGCCATCATAAACATGAGCGATACAGGAACCTATTCTTTCTTGTTTTATGCCAATCTGCCAACTGACGTAAACAAAGGAAACGACAGTTTATTAACTAAAGTTCTTCATAACCCAGTTACAGATCCAGGTTGGATGGTAAATCCTTCAAACTATCAGTATTCATCATTTTTAACAGCTAAAGTGTTTTTTGATGACATTTTATCAATTGACGAAAGAGATAAAGTGGCCGCATTAATAAAAGGACAAGTTCGAGGAGTGGCTGATGTTGAGTTTGTTTCAAGCTTTGGTGAATATGTTGTTCAAATGGCAATTTATTCAAATGTTGCCAGTGGCGAAAATGTTCAGTTTAAAGCTTTTGATTATTCTAAAAATGAAGTACTTTGGGTTGAAGAAGAGCTTAAGTTTGCCAACAATGCAATTTGGGGCTCATTGGTTAACCCTGAGCGTTTACACGCAGTTACTAGTTACAATTCGTTAGAAGAAAACTGGGATAAAGCAACGATAAAAGTTTTTCCTAATCCGGTAGTAAGTCATCTACAAGTTTTATTTCCGAACATTAAAACTAGAAATGTTGAGATCTTTGACTCTAAAGGCGATTTGGTGTTTATTACTCTTCATACTGGAGCTTGGTTTCAACATGATGTTGCAGATTTAAATGCAGGGCAATATTTTCTTAAAATATCGGATGATACTGGATCAGCAACGTTTAAAATTTCAGTGTTTTAACATTTGAATTTTTAACCTAAGAAGCAAGCCAACAAATAAGTTTAAATTAATCAGCTAAACACTACATAAATTTTCAATCTACATTCCAATAACCATCGTATTTACCATGCAAGTATCAAAACCATTGTAAGAAGAGTCAACCACTTGTAGTTTCTCAATGTTGTAACCTGGTTGTTGAACAGTTATTTTTAGCGAAGTGTACGAAGCTAAAAAGATGAAACCCACTGCAGCAATTTTCATAAGGCTACCAGGTATAAATCCCAATAACGGTAAAATAAAAGCTTTCTTGACCTTTTGCTTTGAGTCAAAATAATTGTTGAATTTATCGTTTTTTGTCAGGTCACTTTTAATTTTTTTACTTGAACCTTTAAATGAATTAAAATCTGAATTAATCATGGTTTTAAAATCTAAGTTGTTAGGTGTTGATTCTTTCTTCATATCTCTAAGGTTTGAAAGGTTTTAATATTTCGGCTAATATTTTTGTAGTGTAATGCAACCCTGATTTTACTGTTCCTATTGGTATTCCAAGTATTTCACTAATTTCTTGTAAGGGCACATCATCAATATATTTTAAGATAAATGCCGTCTTTTTTTCTTCGCTAAACGAATCAAGGTTTTTAAATAGGACTTCATTAAATTTATTTTGATCGGTAGCCAAATCACCACCATTGTAAGAAATGGTATTTGCAACAATTTTTAAATGCCCATTAGCTTTAGTTTTTACTTCTTCTTTTCTATACTCGTTTTTA
>TARA_B110000046_G_scaffold41885_1_pt1 | contig 13339 bp, 10 predicted proteins | sample TARA_B110000046 | Tara Oceans TARA_B110000046 (sample SAMEA4397157) | marine metagenome | biome: Polar Biome; feature: [DCM] deep chlorophyll maximum layer (ENVO:01000326); material: water (ENVO:00002006), including particulate matter (ENVO:01000060) such as... | depth 40 m
CGCATTACAACTGAAGATCCACAAAATAATTTTATACCAGATTATGGACGGATTTCTGCATATAGATCTGCTACCGGCCTTGGCATTAGACTAGATGGTGGAACAGCTTATTCAGGAGCAGTAATTACCCGTTATTATGACAGCTTACTCGTCAAAATTACAGCCAAAGCATCAAGCCCAGAGAATGCTATTGCAAGAATGGATAGAGCATTACGTGAGTTTAGAATCCGCGGAGTTTCTACTAATATCGCATTTGTCATTAATTTACTAAAACACCCTACATTCTTAGATAATTCTTATACAACTAAATTTATCGATAACACGGACGAACTTTTTGATTTTAAACCTCGCCGAGATCGTGCAACAAAAATCTTAAATTATATTGCAGATATAACGGTTAATGGTCACCCTGATGTTCAAGGCAGACCAGTACCTGATATTAATACAAGAGCAATTAAAGTACCTAATAATTTAAATACTCAACCGGCATATGGGACGCGCAATTTACTTGAAGAAAAAGGACCACAAGCAGTTGCTAATTGGATGGCTGATCAGAAGCAACTACTTATAACTGATACTACAATGCGTGATGGGCACCAGTCTTTACTTGCTACTCGTATGCGCAGTTATGACATGATTAAAATCGCAGATACTTATGCACATAATATTCCTCAATTATTATCAATGGAATGTTGGGGTGGAGCAACCTTTGATGTCGCCTATCGGTTTTTACAAGAATGCCCATGGCAACGCCTAAGAGATCTTCGTAAAAAAATGCCAAATCTAATGACACAAATGTTGCTTAGAGCCAGTAATGGTGTTGGTTACACAAATTATCCAGATAACGTTGTACAAGAATTTGTTAGACAAGCTGCTGAAACTGGGATTGATATGTTCAGGGTTTTTGACAGCTTAAATTGGGTTGAGAATATGCGTGTGGCTATGGATGCAGTCATTGAAAATGGTAAAATATGTGAAGGTTCTATTTGTTATACCGGCGATATACTAAACCCCGATCGTGCTAAATATAATTTAAACTATTACGTAAAAATGGGAAAAGAACTTAAATCTTCTGGTGCACATATACTTGGATTAAAAGATATGGCTGGATTATTAAAACCAGCAGCCGCCAAAATATTAATTAAAGCTTTAAAGGAAGAGGTAGGTTTACCAATACACTTCCATACACATGATACATCAGGAATATCTGGAGCTACAATTTTAGCTGCTGCTGACGCAGGTGTTGACGCAGTAGATGTAGCTATGGATGCATTCTCTGGCGGCACATCCCAACCGTGCCTCGGATCAGTTGTTGAAAGCTTACGCCATACTGACAGAGATACTGGTATTGATATGGAAGCAGTTCGAGGTATTAACGAATATTGGGAAGGTGTGCGTGAACAATATGTTGCTTTTGAAAGTGGCATATCAGCTCCCGCTTCTGAAGTGTATTTACATGAAATGCCTGGGGGACAGTTTACCAATTTGAAGGCACAAGCAAGGTCACTTGGCATTGAAGATAGATGGCCAGAAGTTGCTCATACCTATGCGGATGTAAACCAAATGTTTGGAGATATCGTAAAAGTTACGCCTTCATCAAAAGTTGTAGGCGATATGGCTCTGATGATGGTTACTCAAGATTTATCAAGGAATGAAGTAGAAAACCCAGAAACTGAAGTCGCATTCCCTGAAAGTGTTGTAGACATGATGCGGGGTAATTTGGGGCAACCTGAAGGAGGGTTTCCAAATGCTATTTTATCAAAAGTGCTTAAAGGTGAAACACCTGTCACTTCAAGACCTGGTGAACACTTAAAACCCCTAGATCTGATTGTTGAAAAAACTCAATTGGAAAAACTATTAAATGGAGCGCATGTCGATAGTGAGGATTTAAATGGGTATTTAATGTACCCTAAAGTGTTTTTAGATTATAAAGGGCGTCACAAAGAATATGGACCCGTTAGAACTTTACCAACAAATACTTTTTTCTATGGCATGAAATCTCGTGACGAAATTAGTGTGGAAATTGATCCTGGAAAAACATTAGAAATACAGCTTATAGCAGTTGGAGATGCTGATGAAGAAGGTGTAGTTCGAGTATTTTTTGAATTGAATGGACAACCTAGAACGGCAAGAGTTGTTGATAGATCAAAAGCTGCAACCACTATAAAGCGGCCAGTGGCTGAGCCAGGAAATATCGCACATATTGGTGCGCCAATGCCTGGGGTCATTAGTTCAGTAGTCGCTTCAGTTGGTCAAAAAGTAAACGCAGGAGATTTACTATGCACTATAGAAGCCATGAAGATGGAAACGGGAATAAGTGCTGAAATTGATGGTATTGTTAAAACCATACATTCTCCTGCAGGATCTCAAGTGGATGCAAAAGACTTGCTAATAGAATTTGAAAGTTAAATTTTTGGTGTGGGAGAAGTTCCCACACTTTTTATTTTTGTGCAAAAATTAACTTAGCAGCCAATGAAATAAATATAACCCCAGAAAAACGGTTCATCCATAACATTGCACTCTGAGAATTATTTAACCACTTTCCTAAAGAGCCCGCAGTTATAGCTATCAGTGAAAATATTAGAATAGTTGCTAAAATCATCAATGCACCAAACTGGAAAAATTGAGGCACTATTGCACCCAATTTTGAATCTACAAATTGAGGTAAAAACGCCAAGAAAAAAATGGTTACTTTTGGATTAGTAATATTCATTATTAATCCACGCTTATATAGTACCAATAAATTTTCTTTTGGCGTCTTTGTATTTCCTAATTTTTTATTAGCTGCACGAAATGATTTATACGCAAGGTATGCTAGATAAAATGCACCAATATATTTTAATACATTAAAAGCAAATTGAGAAGTTTCAAAAATTGCAGCTACACCAAAAGCAACTGCAGCAGTATGGAATATTAATCCTGTCGATAAGCCTAAAGTAACAAATATTCCAGACAAGCGGCCAAATAGTGCAGACTGTGTCATTACAAATATATTATCAGGTCCAGGCACTAAAGCTAATGCCAACGCAAATCCAAAAAATGTAAATGCAATATCTAATGATATCATCTTGATGCCCGTGCAATTATGGCAACAGCAATCATACCAACTAAAATAACAATAATCGATGCTCCTGATGCACCCTCAATATTTTCTAGAGATGCAGCATTATAAATTTGTGTGGATAAGGTCTCGAATCCAAAAGGACGCAACAATAATGTCGCAGGTAATTCTTTAATGCTATCAACAAACACCAGCAGGAGTGCAATTAACATAGATGACCAGATCATTGGAATGTGAACTCTTGATAATGCTTGAGAAGGACTCAATCCTAAAGATCTAGCTGCATGCCCAATGTTAGGTGAAAATCGACCCATTGCACTATCAATTGACCCAAACGCCAAAGCAAAAAATCTTACACTATATGCAAATATAACTGCAGTAGCAGATCCTGTGAGGAGTAGACCTATATCTAATCCTAAAAAATTTTCAATTACATCGGCTAGGAATCTGTCAAAGTAAGCCATGGGCAATAAAATACCTAAAGCTAGAACTGCGCCTGGCGCAGCGTATCCTATTGTTGCAATTGGAGCCATAATTCTTGGCAAAATAGAATTTGATGATCGGACACCAAACACTAAAATTAAAGCTGCTGCTACAGTAAATATTGCAGCAAAAAGACCAACCCAAATAGAAGTCCATGTTGCACGCAAAAATGTTGCGTTTGTCCATAAGTCTTCCACATGAAGCGCGTGGTTTAGCATAATCAAAAATGGCATTATAAACCCAAACAAAACTGGCAGTGAGCATAGTTTAGCAACTAATATACCTTTCCAAAATGAGAGAACATCCCTTGTAGGTGCCATCGATTGATTATCTCTTTGGTGTACTCGCATCTTACGCCGACTAAAACGTTCGAGTACAACTAAAATAATTACTAGAATAAATATAACCATTGCAATTTGGGCTGCTCCACCAACATTTGAAGCCTCAAGCCAAACTGTAAATATTCCTGTTGTAAGTGTTTGAACAGCAAAAAATTCCACAGCACCAAAATCATTTAATGCTTCCATCATAACCAAAGCTGTGCCGATAGCTATAGCGGGCCGAGCAAGAGGTAATGATACCAACCAAAATGCCCTCCACGGGCCAGCACCTAGCGCTCTTGACACTTCAAAAGTTCGGCTAGATTGATCGCGGAATGCTGCTCGTGCTAACAAATATACATATGGATACAATGACATAGAAATTACAAAAATTGCTGCCCCAATTGAACGAACTTGAGGAAAGTAATAATCTTTAGAGTTTTCCCACCCAAAAAAATCACGAAGAGCCGTTTGAGCCGGTCCTGCATATTCCCAAAAATCAACAAAACTATATGCACCAATATACGCAGGAATGGCGAGTGGGAATAACAAAACCCACTCCAATATGCGGCGTAATGGAAAATCTTTTGTTACAATCAACCAAGCACACCCTGTTCCAACTACGCATGAAATTATTGCAACAGAACTCATTATGATCAACGAATTTGATAAATATCTAGGTAAGCTAGTTGCAAATAAATGTGGCCAAATATTTTCAACTGGGAAAAAAGCCATCCAAACAACTGATATTATTGGCAATAGAACAAGTGCAGATATTAAAATCGCAAATATGCCCCATCTGTCCCAAGTTAACATATGTCTGAGGTCTATTTTTTTTTGATCTAAATTTCTTTCCATGTTTTATCGCATAACTTATGGACAATTGCATGTCTAGCAATTGAGATATTTTAAAATTTAAACAATGTATTAAAAGATTGAACTTTTTTTGTAAAATTTAATTCTACTTACATTCCTAGTGCTTCTTTATATAGCTCAAGCACTGCTTCTTCCTCTGAAATTTCTTGTGGCTCACGTTTTCGCAGTCCTACAATCTTTCTAAGAACTTTTGTGTCATACCCACGGCCTTTAGCTTCAGACATAACTTCTTTTTGTTGATCAGAAATATCTTTTTTTTCTGCATCTAGACGTTCAAAACGTTCAATAAAAGCGCGTAATTCATCTGATGCAACACGATACGATGATTGGCTTGTTTCTTCATTCATTGGAATACCTATTTTTTATTAAATATCTGAGTACTTTGCCCTTGCCGCATCTGCAAGGGCTGGGTTATTAAAAATGATGTTTTTTATGAATTAATTAATATTAGGAAATCAAATCATGATAATATCTGGTGCAATAATTACAATAATTGGCTTAACAGGTTTGATCTATTGCATCCTTAAAGCATTAATAGCTAAAAATGCGGGTTTGAAAGGTGAAGAGCTTTCCAACGAATTAAAAAAACTTCTACCAATTAATTTAATATCTCTCTTTTTTTCCGCTATCGGGCTTGGCTTGGTAATTGTGGGTATATTACTCTAATAGGTATTAAATGAATGATTATATTTTCTGACTAATTATTGAACTTATAGAATTACAGATTAGTTCCAAACACTTCTCACTAGAGAACCTGTGATCAGCATTTTTAACAACTGTTAACTCCACATCAGATCCATTGATATGATCTATAAGGTCTAATGAAACATCTATTTTTACATCTTGGTCAGCAGAACCATGAAAAAGACGCACAGGGAATGGTATCTCTAGTAAATCACGCATCACAAGATTGTTTCGGCCATCGTCAATCAGTTTTTTTGTTATGGGATAAGGTTCTCCATAGTCATTTTGAATATATACGACCTTGGATCTCGTTAATGTTGCTCGCATCATATCATCCATTTTATTCCAAATGATATCTTCGGTAAAATCTGGGGCTGCAGCAATGCCAATAATTCCCAAAATATGATTTGGAATACGTTTAGCCATCAAGAATGCTATCCACCCACCCATTGATGATCCAACTAAAATTTGTGGCTCAGATGTTAAATGGGATATTATTTCAAATGCATCTTCTGCCCAATCTCCGATTGATCCATCAATAAACTTTTCTGAACTTTGACCATGTCCTGAATAATCAAATCTAATAAAAGGTCGTCCATTTTCTTTCGCCCAATTCTCCAGACGAATGGCTTTGCTTCCTTCCATATCAGATGAAAATCCGCCCAAGAAAACAATACCTGCACCTTTACCTTTTGTTTGGTGATATGCAATTTTACGTCCTTGTCCTGTTATTAGAATCTCAGGTTTCATAGTGCTCGCCTTATTTATCTTATCCCCAGCTTTATCGCAAAAAAATATTTTAGTCATTAGTCAGAAAAATAAAAATTGCATGGACTTAAGCTTGTGTAACTTGACAATATATTCATTTCTGGCAAAAGCATTTTTACATAACTTCAACCGAGCGTTCAGTAGGCGCTAAAACGAAAGAATTGACCTAATGTCACAAATTTCAATTACACTTCCTGATGGTAACGTTCGCGAATATGCAGCCGGTATTACAGGAATGGATATAGCTAAAGATATTTCAACTTCACTTGCTAAAAAAGCTATTAGCTGTTCAATAAACGGTAACCATTGTGATTTGTCACAAGTAATAGAAAACGATGTTGAATTTGCAATATTTACAATGCGGGATAATGATCAAGCATTAGAACTTATTCGCCATGATTGTGCACATATTATGGCACGTGCAGTACAAGAAATTTGGCCTGACGTTCAAGTAACGATTGGGCCAGTTATTGATAATGGGTGGTATTATGATTTTGATCGCAAAGAACCATTTACACCGGAAGACTTATCGATAATTGAAAAAAAAATGCGCGAAATTATTAATTTAAAAGACCCAGTTCGAAGAGAAGTTTGGAATCGTGAACGTGCAATTAAACATTACACTGACACTAATGAACCTTATAAAGTAGAGCTCATTAATAGTATTCCAGGCGATGAAGATTTATCTATGTATTGGCATGGGTACTGGCAAGATTTATGCCGTGGGCCACATTTAGTACATACTGCACAAGTTCCAGGTGATAGTTTTAAATTAATGTCAGTTGCAGGTGCTTATTGGCGAGGTGATAGTAACAATGCCATGCTACAAAGAATCTATGGCGTAGCCTTTCAAAATAAAAATGATCTTAAAGCACATTTAACAATGCTTGAAGAAGCCGCCTTACGTGATCATAGAAAATTAGGTCGTGAAATGGATTTATTTCACATGCAAGAAGAAGCACCTGGACAAATATTTTGGCACCCGAATGGATGGAAAATTTATACTGCTTTACAGGACTATATGCGCCGGATGCAGGACAAAAATGGCTATGTTGAAGTCAATACTCCACAAGTAGTGGATCGTAAACTTTGGGAAGCCTCTGGCCATTGGGAAAAATATCAAGAAAACATGTTCATAGTTGAAGTAGATGAGGACCATGCACGAGAAAAAGCTGTAAATGCACTCAAACCAATGAATTGTCCATGTCATGTGCAGATTTTTAACCAAGGCTTAAAATCTTACAGGGATCTTCCGCTGCGAATGGCAGAATTTGGATCGTGTAATAGATATGAACCATCTGGTGCATTGCATGGAATTATGCGTGTACGTGGTTTCACTCAAGACGATGGTCATATTTTCTGTAGTGAAGAGCAAATTGAGTCAGAGACAAAAATTTACATAGATTTTCTTTCAAATGTTTATAAAGATCTTGGCTTTAATGAATTCAAGGTTAAATTCTCAGATCGACCAGAAAAACGCTCTGGATCTGATGAAGTGTGGGACAAAGCTGAAAAAGCATTGCTCTCTGCTACACGTGCTGCTGGAATTGAACCAGAATTAAATATTGGTGAAGGTGCTTTCTATGGGCCGAAACTAGAGTTTGTCTTAACTGATGCCATTGGTCGTGATTGGCAATGTGGCACTCACCAAGTGGATTTTGTTTTACCAGAGCGTCTAGATGCTTCTTATATAGGTAAAGATGGAGATAAGCACCGCCCTGTAATGTTACACCGAGCAACATTGGGTTCATTTGAGCGTTTTATAGGCATATTAATTGAAAGCCATGCAGGTAAATTACCATTTTGGCTTGCTCCAAGACAAGTTGTAGTTGCATCAATTGTGAGTGATGCAAATGACTACGTATTAGAAAAAGTTGCAGCACTTAACGCTGCAGGCATTAGGGCTGAAGCAGACATTCGAAACGAAAAAATAAATTATAAAGTTCGTGAGCATTCTTTAGGAAAAGTACCCGTTATTTTAGCAGTTGGTGCTCGGGAAGTTGAAGAAGATACAGTAACCGTTCGACGCTTGGGGCAAAAACAAACTGAAGTTAATCAATTTAATGACATAATTGCAATTCTCAGCTCAGAATCAACACCACCTGATTTAAGAAAATAGAATTTGCGCTCAATATATTTTTTGAGCGCAAAAAGTTAAATGATATGAACATTTTTTGGAATATAGTTTATTCTGTTAAATTTAGTTTTAATCGTTCTCTAAAATCATTTAACCCAACAAGTAAGTTATTTGAAATGTCAGATTTTTCCATATGATTTCTTAGTGTTTGGTTTAACCCACCTGAAGTATTTAGAGTGTCTATAGCGCCATTTAAATCTATAGAATTGCTTTTGGAAATACTACAAAGGTATTCACCTAACATTTCTAAAATATAGGCCTCTGAACTATCTTTATCTTGGGTAAACTGAGATAACCATTTACTTGATATTTTTGCTTGAGATAAAATAACCGAAGACATGGCAGTTACAGCAAAATGCGCATTTAATCCTCTTTCAGAATTAACGACAAATATTCTATTATTTTTACCTAACACTTCAGATACTGTTAAACCTGTTGGGTAACATGGCAACGGACAATTGCCATTTGCAATGAACGGTAAAGGTATTGTTATTTCTATATTGTTAGCTGGATTACAAAGAGTATTCAAATCAGCAACTGAAATATCCACCATTACAGATATTATTTTTTGATATTTTCTAAAATTTAACTTAGGCAAAACTTTTTTTGCAGTATTTTTGAGAAGACATAGAATAATAATATCAGACTTATCAATTAAATCCTGATTGTTCGTTATTTGGACGTCACTTAGAAGTGATAATTTAGCTGCATATTGTTTCCCACGATTAGACACGTAAATTTGATGTCCCTGATCCGTGATTCCATTAACCATCGCAGATGCGATTTCCCCTGTCCCAATAAAACCTATTGTCGCCATTATGCCCGCAACCTCATCCCTTGAGGATCAAACGGTGCTTCGGCCAATTGAATTGCAGGATGTGGTTTACCCAAAATGAAAACATCAAATTGCTTCCCCTCTCCAACATACTCAGATTTTATGAAGCACAAAGCTAAAGATTTCTTTACAGTATATCCGTAAGCCCCAGAAGTTACTCTGCCTACAGGTGTTCCATCATTTAGAAATATAGGCTCACCTCCACTTGCATCAGCAGTATACGCTTTTACCTCAAGTATAACTAATTTTTCACGTGGTTTTTTATTCTGCAATATTTCAAAGGCTTCTTTTCCTAGGAATTCTGGCTTGCCCATCTTAATCAATCTATCAAGACCCACTTCCTGTGGCCAGTATTCAGGACTATATTCTCTGCTCCAAGATCCATATCCTTTTTCAATTCGCAAACTACTTAAAGCGCGTGAACCAACTGGCTGAACGTTAAAATCTGATCCCATTTCAAATAATGCTTCATACAACTTTAATTGACATTCCTCTTTTACATAAATTTCCCACCCAAGGTCTCCAGTAAAGGAGACTCTAATTGCAATAGCTTCTGAGCCAACAATAGATATAATTTTTGACTGCATAAATTTCCAATTATTTGTACTAAAATCTTCTTGGCATAACCTAGAAAGTAGCTCTCGGGATTTTGGGCCCGCTATATTAAAACCGCAATATTCAGACGTTTGACTTATAAAAGAAACTGTATCAGGCATATCAACAGAGTTAAAATATCTAAAATGATATCGTTCAGCCATTCCTGATCCAACCATCCAAAAGTGCTCATCAGAAATTTTAGTTATAGTAAAATCTCCAGCTATTCCGCCTCTAATGCCTAATAATGGAGTTAAACAAGAAGAACCAATTTTAGTTGGTACATTATTTGCTACGACCTTATTCAGCCAATCAGTTGAGCCTTTGCCCTTAATTTCATATTTTGCAAAATTTGAAATATCAATAATTCCAACACCTTTACGTAATGCACGACATTCATTACCTACTGGCTCAAACCAATTTTGACGGTCAAATCCATAATCATCTTTAACTTTTTGTCCCTTACCAGCAAACCATAAAGGATGCTCCCAACCATAATTTAATCCAAATACTGCTCCTAAAGACTTCTGTTTTTCATAAACGGGGCGCATCTTTAAAGGACGGCCCGCTTCACGTTCTTCATGTGGGAAATGTATCTTAAAACGATTGGAATATTGGTCCCTAACTCTTGCTTTTGTAAATGCTTTATCTGCCCAAGAAGCATACCTCGCAACATCCCAAGGAAACATATCGAATTCTGGTTCGCCATTTATTATCCATTGCGCTGTCATCAAGCCCAAGCCACCTGACTGGCTAAAGCCTGGAATAATCCCATTACAACAAAAATATCCTTTGAGTTCTGGAATTGGCCCGTATAATGCTGAACTATCTGGAGACCATATCATTGGACCATTAATAACACGCTTTATTCCAACACTAGCAGCTACAGGCACCCTATCCATTGCACGAATAATATTATCCATAATTCGATCAAGGTCATCAGCAAATAATTCATGACCAAATCCACTGGGCGTTTCTTTTTCAGCCCAAAATTTCATATCTTTTTCATATGCACCAATTAGTAATCCGTTACCTTCTTGCCGCATATAATATTCACCATCGCGATCAGCTACAGAAGGTAATCTATATTTCATTTTTTCAATTTCAGGTATTGTATCAGTTACAAGATATTGATGTTCAGTAGGCTGTAATGGTAAATTAACACCAGCCATGGCAGCAACTTCCCTACCCCATAAACCTGCTACATTTATAACCCATTGCGTATTAATCGTTCCAGTTGGAGTAACCACATCCCATGTATCATTGCTTTTTCTGTTTGTTGCTATTACCGGAGTAAATCGATGAATTTCAGCACCCATTTTTCGCGCTCCTGTCGCGAAAGCTTGTGTTACTCCAGACGGATCAACATTACCACCATCTGGTTCAAACATTACACACCGAATTCCTTCATAATTTACTAATGGGTTTTTTAGTTTTGCCTCATCAATAGAAATTTCATAGAATTTTGCATTAAAATATTTAGCTTTTGCTGCTTGTATTCGAAGCTGATGTTCTCTTTGCTCAGTTTGAGCTAAATATAATGAACCCGGTTGAAAAACGCCACATCCTTGCCCAGTTTCTATTTCTAAATCTTTATATAATTGCATTGTATAATACTGTAATTTTGAAATATTATTATTATCATGTAGGCCATGAAGGTTTGCTGCAGCATGCCATGTAGATCCTGAAGTTAATTCATCACGCTCAAGTAAAACTACATCTTTCCAACCTAATTTTGTTAGATGGTAAAGTATTGAGCATCCAATTATTCCACCGCCAATTACAACTGCTTGCGCATGTGTTTTCATTATTCTTCTCTTCCATAGGATATTAATATTTCACGAATTTCTTTTGCACGGCAATCACCAGATTCAAGTGCATAAACAAATGCTTGAGTTAGTAAAAAACATCCTGATTTAATTGCAGACTTTTTTAATTCTTCATTACCCAACATGAAATATATATCCACCAAGATATTAATATTTCCATTTTTATGAGCATTTAAAATTTTAGAATTTAATCTATCAAACCTTGTCACAATTCTATAACTCTTTTCGTCCCAAATTAATTTGTGTAGCTACCCATTCATGAAATAAATGTGTTGGCCCATCCATTACGGGAGAAAACTTACCACCATCAAAAAATTTACCATTTCTGCCTTCTTGCATACCTTCAACTACAAAAATATCTTCTTTAAAAACATCTTCCCAGAAAAATTTATTTTTAATACGTAAATCTTTAAAGCGAGCTTTTGTTGCTTCAGCTGATGCATAATATATTGCTACATGTTCTCGGGTCTTATTCGTACTTTTAGGCTCTAATATAATTGCATAGGTATGATCTCGATGAACCCCTAATAAAACATTTGGATAGAGCGATATATATTCAGATGCTGTGTTCCATTTTTTTTCCAAGCCACCAAAATCAGGAAAAACTTCATTATCTTTTCCTTTTAACTGAGAATAAACATAAGAACCTTGTCCAGAGTATTTTAAAGTGTTCTCTATATGGTAATGGTCTTCAAGTCGGGAGACTAGATTTAAACCTGGGTGTACCCATGGCAAGTGATAGCTCTCACAATAATTTTCAACTGCCAGTTTCCAATTACTTTTTACAGTTAGTTCAAAAGAACTATCTTCATTATGGTAAAGTGGTTTATCAAATTCTTGCCATTGGTTTATAATATCACTGTGTACTTCTTCAAATGATGCTGCGTTATTTGATATGTTTACAAATACTACATCCATAAAAACATGACTTCGGATTTCAACAAGCCCCAACTCATTTCTTTTAATATCAGGATGTGTATTTTGTCCTGGACCACCTACATGAGGAGTTGAGCGCAATTGGCCATCTAGTCCGTAACACCATGAATGATAAGGGCAACGAATTGTTCCACGTATATTTCTTTTTTCTGAGATTAAAACCATGCCTCGATGTCGGCACGTATTTTGATATACACGAACTTTTTTGTCATTATCACGCACAACTAATAATGGCATTCCAAGAAAGGTAATAGGATTAACATCACCTACTTTAGGAGTATCTTTAGCAAACCCTATTGCTGACCAATTTGAAAATAGGACACTTTCTTTTTCTTCCTGAAAAATCTCATCATCAATGTAATGTTCATTAGGTAAGCCTTTAGCTGTATTCAATGGCTCTATAACAGACGATAAATTTGACATTTTAAACTCCTCAGATTCAAAGGATTATTTTCATAATCATTCGAACCAAACAACCGAGTTTTATTAGTTAATGAGTGAAATTATTTCACTTGTTTTGCAATAATAACCATTCACTAAATATTTTTGAATATTTTTTCTGATTACCGCTGGAATGCACGAGATAAAATTTTCCTGGTGCAACAATTTCATACTTTGTTAATGGAATCAAACTTCCGTTTTCAATTAAAGGACTCACTAAACGCCTCCACCCCAAAACAACACCCATTCCATCTTGAGCAAGCTGCAGTGCAATAGCATAATTGTTCACACGATGACGAACCGATAATTCACCATTATAATTCAATGCTTGAAACCAGTTTTCCCAACTTGTCCAATTGGTTTCCTTTGCATCTA
>TARA_B110000046_G_scaffold88640_1_pt1 | contig 13312 bp, 9 predicted proteins | sample TARA_B110000046 | Tara Oceans TARA_B110000046 (sample SAMEA4397157) | marine metagenome | biome: Polar Biome; feature: [DCM] deep chlorophyll maximum layer (ENVO:01000326); material: water (ENVO:00002006), including particulate matter (ENVO:01000060) such as... | depth 40 m
TGTAAACGGTAAAGTGCTCTTAGTTTCTCTTCAACCGTATTTTCAGTCTTCTTTTTTGCTGCTGCCATACTTATTATTGGATGTAATAGTGTATCGGGTTTGTTTTGACCTCTGATAAAAGGATGGCAAATGTAACATTTTTATCCTCTAGATATTGAGCTAATAAGTGTGGGGTAAACTGCTCACTCTCAAAGTGTCCAATGTCTAGAATAACTAATTCGTCTTCTGCATCAAAGAATTCATGGTATTTGAATTCGCTTGATATGAAAACATCCGCGTTTTGAGCGATGGCCTGAGGTAAAAGAAAACTTCCTGCGCCACCGCATAATGCAACTTTATGAACCTTTTTATTGAGCAACTTACTATGGCGGATAACTTTCAACTTAAAGGCTTTAGATAGGGTCGCTAAAAATTCGGTTTCAGGGATAGCCCCATTTAGCTCACCTAGCATACCGCTGCCAACTTCAGAGTTGATATTGGTTATTGGAATAGTATCATATGCAACCTCTTCATACGGGTGTGATTTCCGCAGGTTTTTAATTATATTATTTTCTAGATGATTTTCGAATATTACCTCAAGTTTTATCTCTTTCTCGCTATGTCGTTTACCTAAGTTCCCAACAAATGGTTTTGCGCTTTCACCTGCTCTGAACGTTCCCGTGCCTTCAGAAGTAAAACTACACTCATCATAGGCTCCAATATTCCCGGCACCAGCATTAAATAATGCTTGTTTTACTTGTTCTAAATGCTTGATCGGAACATAAGTTTGTAGTTTAGTCAATGTGTTTCTTTTTGGTGAGAGAATTCTCATATTCTGCAATCCAAGTCGCGCACCTATTTCTCTATTCACACCATTAGCTATATGATCCAAATTAGTATGAATCGCATAGATGGCAATGTCATTTTTGATCGCTTTGATAATAGCCCGTTCAATATAATTTGAACCTGTAAGTTTTTTAAGGCCTCTGAAAACGATCGGATGATGCGCAATTACGATGTTGCAGTTTTTATTAATGGCTTCATCAATCACCTCTTCTGTGCAGTCTAAAGTAAGAATGGCACCGGTCACGTCTTGCGATGGATTCCCAGTAATTAACTGTGCGTTATCATAGGATTCTTGCAACGATGGGGGTGCAAGTTCCTGTAAAAGATTTACAAGTTGATTTACGTTCATTTAATGATGCTTAATTTACAAAAGAGCGGAAATTTATAGAAACTACATTTGCCCAATGCGATTTCTTCTATATCCATTTTCGCTCATTTATGGCCTTGCTGTTTTAGTGAGAAATTTGCTATACCAATTTGCGGTGTTTTCGAAAACTTCATTTCCACTTCCAATAATTGGTGTTGGGAATCTGCGCGTTGGAGGTACTGGCAAAACACCCATGACTGAATTAATCCTTAGATCGGTTTCAAATAAATTTCAAACAGGAGTTTTGAGTCGAGGTTATGGCAGAAAGACAAGCGGGTTTTTACTCGCAACGTCATCCACAAATACTGAGGATATTGGAGATGAGCCGAGTCAAATGATGAAGAAATTTCCAATTGTAAGCTTTGCGGTAGATGAAAATAGAGTGAGTGGAGTAAAGAATCTAATTCGATTGAATGATGATTTAGAATTGATTGTTTTGGATGATGTTTTTCAGCATAAAGCAATTTCACCCGGACTAATGATTTTACTTACTGCTTACGGAGATCTCTATATCCACGACCACATTATGCCAGCGGGCATGTTACGCGAACACAGGTCTAATGCAGGTCATGCTGATATTATAGTCGTAACCAAATGTCCTAATGAGATTAGTGCATTTGAACAACGATCAATTATTCAGGACCTGAATTCGAAGACTCATCAAAAAGTCTTTTTTGCTTGTGAAGAATATGGCCTACCGAAGGCGATAACAAAAACGAAAACCAAATATGATTCAAAATCAAATGTTATACTATTAACGGGAATTGCCAGTTCCGAAAGACTTAAAATGTGGTTATCATATACAAAGAGTATTCTAGAGCATTTGGATTTCCCTGATCATCATTGGTTTACGGAAAAAGATTTAGATAAAGTGAAGATTCTTCAGGAAAGACACGATGCTATTGTGGTCACTACCGAAAAAGATGCTCAACGCCTGCAAACAATCCTTCAAAATGAGAGATTTGCAAATCTCCCGATTTTCTATCTGCCAATAGAGATGGCCATAATGGGAGAAGGAAGAAATCAATTCAATGAATGTATAAATGAGTTTATTAGATCGTATTAAGCAAACAGCCGATTTTCTCCAAAACAAATTCAACGCAACTAATCCAGTGGGTATTGTTTTGGGAACAGGACTTGGGGAACTAGCTTCTGAAATTAAAGACCCAATAATAATCGAGTATGCAGAAATCCCAAACTTTCCTCAATCAACAGTTGAGGGTCACGATGGGAAATTAATCTATGGCAGATTAAATGGGGTCGAAGTCCTTGCGATGAAAGGACGCTTTCATTTTTATGAAGGATATTCTATGGAAGAGGTAGTTTTTCCAATTAGGGTCATGCACTTCTTAAATGTTAAAACCTTAATTCTATCTAATGCAAGTGGTGGTATGAATCCAGCATACAAGGTTGGCGATATTATGGTCTTGAATGATCAAATCAATTTATTCCCTACCAACCCATTGATGGGGCCAAATATTGAAGAGTTAGGGCCAAGATTTCCTGATATGTCTGAACCATATGATCTTGATATGATACAGTTAATAAAGGAGAGCGCAAACATGCTTGGTCATGAGTTACACGAGGGCGTATACGCTGGGGTGAGCGGGCCTTGTTTTGAAACACCAGCCGAATACAAATATCTTCGAATCATTGGAGGAGATGCGGTTGGAATGAGCACGGTGCCTGAGAACATAGCTGCAAAACATCTAGGTATGAAAGTCGCAGCATTATCGGTTATTACTGATCTAGGTGTTGAGGGAATAGTTGAGACAGTTTCTCACGAAGAAGTGCAATTGGCTGCCCAGAATGCCGAACCAAAACTTGCATCGATTGTAAAGCGATTTTTGCCGAAATTAACGACAATTTAATCCAGGTGGAAATGGACAAAACGATTTGTTTGGTGCAAAGGCAGAATGTGAGTTTGGTAAGTATGAGTTTAAGGTGTTTGATCGTTGGGGTGAAATGATGTTTGAATCGACTGATCCAAGCGATATGTGGGACGGTATGTATCGCGGTGAGCAGGCATGGCCTGGCTCATATGCTTGGACTTTGGAATATACAGCTGCACATGAAAGAAGCCTTAAGAAAGAAAGGTTAACTGGGCAGGTTTTGCTGCTTCGCTAAGAACTAAAAGTAGCACGAACTCAAGCTCGAGAATACTTACTTGAAAGTTACCTTTGTGCCAATTAATTACTGTGGTAGAAAACAAATTAGATCAATACGAATTAGTTGTCGGACTAGAAGTTCACGCTCAACTACTCACAAAATCAAAGGCTTTTTCCTCGGATCAGAACGAATACGGAAACCTTCCAAATTCGAACACGAATCCAGTAAGTTTGGGTCACCCTGGTACATTACCAGTTCTCAACGAAAAAAGCGTAGAATACGCTGTTAGACTTGGTTTGGCGGTAAATGCGGATATCAGAACGCTGAATGAATTTGCCCGAAAGAACTATTTCTACGCTGATTTGCCAAAGGGATATCAAATTACGCAGGACACTACTCCAATTTGTAATAATGGATTCATTTCTATAAAGAATAAAGACGGGGTTGCGAAAAAGATATCCTTAACGCGAATTCACATGGAGGAGGATTCAGGTAAGAGCTCGCATGATTTAAGCCCATTTGATACAATGATTGATTTAAATCGAGCGGGAGTTCCATTGCTTGAAATTGTATCAGAACCAGATATGCGATCTGGAGATGAAGCGTACCAATATTTGACTGAAGTGAGGAAATTGGTCCGATATCTTGAAATATGTGATGGTAACATGGAGGAAGGTAGTTTACGTTGTGATGCCAATGTTTCGGTTCGGAAAATAGGGGCCAAGGAATATGGGACTCGCGTTGAGGTGAAAAACCTGAACAGTATTCGTAACGTTAAGCGCGCAATCGACTACGAATATGCACGCCATGTTAACATGATTGAGAATGGTGAATCGGTTAGGAAAACGACATTGACTTTCAATGCTGCAACAGGAGAAACATCAATAATGCGGACTAAGGAAGAAGCAGACGATTATCGATATTTCCCTGAGCCAGACCTTCAGCCTTACAGCATTTCACAGGAGTATATCGAGGATATTAGAATGTCCATGCCGCCTTTGCCTAGTGAGCTTTTCGATAAATACACAACATTGGGGTTAAGTGATTATGACGCTGGGGTATTGACGGATGATAAAACGTTTGCGTTGTATTTTGAAGATATACTCAAACATTTACCAGACGCGAAATCTGCAGCCAACTGGATGATGGGTGAGGTGAAAGGATATTTAAACGAACAGGCCATTGAGATTTCACGATTCCCAATTTCGGCCGAGCGTTTAGCTGGCTTAATAAATTTGGTTGCTACTGGTAAAATTGGCCGAACGATGGCCTCGCAACAATTATTTGGATTAATGCTAGACTCATTGGAGTCTGCTGAAAAAATAGCAGAGGATAATGCATTGGTTCAAGTAGGTGATTCAGATGAACTAGCTGGCTGGATTCAAAAAGCTATGGATACCTTCCCGGATAAGGTTGTTGAATATCGAAGTGGTAAAAAAGGAATATTGGGACTATTTATGGGTGAGGTAATGCGATTGAGTGGCGGTAAGGCTGATCCAAAAAAGACCAATTCAATGATCAGAGTAGCGTTAGAAAATGAATGATAAAATGAAAGGAATGAAAAGGGTGTTAATACCAATGATGGCAATGCTTTTACTTGCTGGAGCATGCTCAAATACTACAAAAGAAAATGGAACTACGGATTCTGAGTCTTTGGCAATTGCTGATGGCGGAGAAGATGGTAAGCCTGGGGTTCTTGGTAAGGAACTGGTTAAGAGAGATCCCGCGAAAGTTTCGGTTAAGGGTGCGATAACTGGAGCGGAAAACTCAGAAGTATATTTTCAAATTGTAGAATCTAAAGGAGTAAAAGGAATTGACACCATTACAGCAGGACCAAATGGTGAGTTTAGCTTTGAATACGACTCTTCCATACCTGAATATTATCGAGTTGGAACCAATGAACAAAATTCATTTTATCTGATTCTAGAACCGGGTGAGAGTGCTGAAGTAAATGCCAATGCGCAAAATCTATTTAAAACTTTCGAAATTGTTGAAGCACCAGATGAGTGTTTTAGGATGAAAGAGATGAATGGTATTACAAGTATGATGGATTCCATTAATATGATTCTTCAGGCCTCTCAGATGAATAAAGATCAAGGAATGTTTCAAAACGCATTGATCGAATATGATAATCTAAGTGTTAAAATGAATCGGGATATAAAGGCCTATATTAATAAGAAACCTGCTAGTCTGAGTTCTCTTGCGGCTTTACAAAATCTGAATTTTGACGAAGAGTTTGATTACTATTTGAAAGTTGTAAAAGCATTAGATGGTATTGCAAATGGAAATGATATTTATGATAACATGGCCAATCAAATTCTAAGTATGAAACAAGTTGCTGTTGGCTCTATGGCACCAGAAATTACGTTACCACAACCAAATGGAGAGGTAATCAGTTTGAGTGATTTTCGTGGTCAGTATGTCCTGATCGATTTTTGGGCTTCATGGTGCGGACCTTGCCGGAGAGAAAATCCAAATGTGAAGAAGGTCTATGAAAAGTTTCATGCCAAAGGCTTTGAAATCTTGGGTGTATCTCTTGATAAAGCAATGCAACCTTGGTTAAATGCAATCGGACAAGACGGTCTTGAATGGAGACATGTAAGTGATCTTAAATTTTGGCAATCATCAGTCGTTGCTGATTACCAAATTACGGGAATACCACATACAGTCTTGGTTGATCCTAATGGTGTAATTTTAGCAAAGAATTTGCGTGGCGAAGCGCTTGATCTAAAATTGGCGCAAATTCTTGGGGAATAAATGCGAACGGCAGTATTAGCTTTTTTATTCTTTTGTGTCGGCTCGACATCGGCTCAATATTTTCAGCAAGATGTAGCGTATAACATACGTGTTCAACTTGACGATCAGAGTATGATGCTACGCGGGGAGGAAGAAGTTGTTTATACCAACAATAGTCCTGACACACTCAAATTTGTCTATTTCCACCTTTGGCCTAACGCTTATAAGAACAAGCAAACTGCAATGGCGAAGCAGCTTATCAAGATGGGTAAGACGGACATGTATTTTGCTGACGAACAAGAACTTGGATATATTGATAGTTTGTCGTTTGCCTTGAATGGAAAGCTTTGCTTATGGGAATATGATACCACCCATATTGATATCTGCAAAATCTTCTTTGAGGAGCCTTTAAAACCAGGAGAATCGGTTACAATTAGTACCCCCTTTAAAGTGAAAATCCCTAGTGGAAGTATTTCACGCTTGGGTCATGTTGGCGAAAGCTTTCAGATAACCCAATGGTATCCGAAGCCAGCGGTTTATGATACTGCGGGATGGCATCAGATGCCATATTTAACCCAAGGAGAGTTTTATTCGGAATTTGGCTCGTTTGATGTTTTTATAACCTTACCAGAAAATTATGTACTAGGGGCCACTGGAGATTTGCAAACTGAATCAGAGTTGGTTTTTTTGGAGAATAAGTTGAAAACCACTAAAAAATGGATTAAGGAAAGAGAAGACAATGGTGATTGGAGTGACAACAGGGGAATGGACTTTCCACCATCCTCTGAAACATTGAAAACCCTGCATTACCACCAGGATAAAGTGCACGATTTTGGCTGGTTTGCGGATAAACGATATCATGTTTTAAAAGGTAGGGTTGGACTACCCAGTTCCCCGGATAGCGCAGATGTATGGACAATGTTCACCAATAAAAGCGCGAAACTTTGGAAGAATAGTATTGAATATATGCATGATGCTATTTATTACTATTCACTGTGGAATGGCGATTATCCATATAAACACGCTACGGCAGTTGACGGAACAATATCGGCAGGTGGGGGAATGGAATATCCTAATGTCACAGTAATTGGGAATTCTGGTAATAAATTAGGGTTAGAGACTTTAATAATGCATGAGGTAGGGCATAATTGGTTCTACGGTATTTTGGGAAGTAATGAGCGTAGGTATCCCTGGTTAGATGAAGGTCTAAATAGCTATAATGAGCAGCGGTATTTAAGTACCAAGTATCCATATGGAAAAGTTCTATCTAAATCAGGTTCAACTAAACTGCTGAAGTTTGCTGGTTTGGATGTTTATAATATTGAAGATCAACACTATTTGACCTATTTATTACAAAGTAGAACAAATCGTGATCAGCCCATGGATGTGCCTGCTGACGAATATTCATTTCTGAATTATGGATTTATCGTCTATTCCAAGTCCGCTGTTACTATGAATTATTTGAGGCATTATTTGGGAGACTCAACCATGGACGCAGGAATGCATAGATATTTTGAAGAGAATAAATTCAAACATCCATATCCAAAAAGTTTGGAAAACGCGATTGAGAGTGCTGCGAATGAAGATCTTGACTGGTTTTTCTCAGGGATTGTTAGCACTAAGGATAAACTTGACTTCAGCATCCGAAAAGTGAAGATGGGCGAAGGGGAAACACAAGTGAAACTTGGCAATAGAGGAGTAAAGGCACCAGTGCAAATTGCTTTGATGGATGGCGAAAAAACAATTCAGGCTTATTGGGTCGATGGATTTGAATCTGACACTACCGTTTCTTTTCAAGGCACTGGAAATCGAGTTGAAATAGATCCAGATAGAATTATTCCTGAAAATATTAGGGACAATAACTTTTCAAGGACGAGGGGTGTTTTCAAAAAAGCTGAACCGCTGAAATTCAAGTTCCTGGGTGGTGTTGAAGATCCAAGAGTGAATCAAGTTTTTGTTGCTCCAGCCTTTGGAATGAATGTGCCAAACGGATTTATGCCTGGCTTAGTCTTATATAATCACTCTGTACCTGCTCGAAAGTTCACCTATATGCTTGTGCCTATGTTTGGAATCAAAAGCTTGAATCCATCTGGTGCTGGAATTCTTTCATATTCCATTCAGCCATCTTCTTCAGCAATTGAAAACATTGAAGTGAGTGTTGGGGGTAAAAGGTATGCTGAGTCCTGGAATATTGGAGAGCCAGTTATATATAATCGGGTACACCCAAGGGCCACTTTTTATTTTACTCCAAAAAACTATGATGGCTTGGTGGCTCAGAAATTCAGCTTAGGCTCAGTTTTTCTTTGGAATGAAACACCAAGTTTAAATGCAACTGGTGAGGTTGAACGAGCCACAACGTCTCAATACTTCGGTCGTGGTAATTATCATTTTGATTATAAACATCCTGTATATCGATCTTCTATGGACGCGGGTTTCGAGATCCATGAGGACTTTTTACGTACTTCAATGGAGATAGGTGAAGTAATCAAATTAGATAAAATCGTTCGCTTGAATTTCAGGCTGTTTGCGGGGGCATTTCTTACTAATAACTCAACCAATCCTGCATATAATTGGAGAATGGATGGGCAGAATGCTAGTACAGATTATGCGTATGATGGCGAATTCTTTGATCGCAGTAGAGTGGATGAAGCACTTGCCAGACAATTTATGGAAAATCAGGGCGCTTTTAAAGTTCCTACAGCTGTCGGGCAAGGTAGCAGATGGCTGACAGCATTTAATATGAAGGCGAAATTTGGGAAAACTCCAATTGGTGTTTTTGCTGATGTGGGTATCAGTGATTCTCAGCGTTTTATGTTTGATGCTGGTGTCTATTTGGCCATTATTCCCGATTTGATTGAAGTGTATTTGCCATTGGCATATTCTGAGTCAATCAGTAAGAACCTGAAAGCAAATAGTTTGGTGTGGAGTGATTTAATTCGTTTCCAAATTGGACTTGAAAAGTTGGATCTTTTTGAGAAATTCAAAAGACTAGATGTCAACTTGTAATGGGACAAAAAATTTATTTCGCATCTGATTTTCATCTTGGTTCAGCTGGAGATAGTGACCATGCCAGAGAAAAAAAGATTGTGGCTTGGCTTAACTCAATTGCACATGATGCTTTTGAAATATATCTTGTTGGTGACGTTTTTGACTTTTGGTTTGAATACCGTTACGTGGTTCCTAAAGGTCACGTACGACTTTTAGGTAAGCTGGCCCAGCTTTCGGATAGTGGTGTGAAATTGCACATTTTCACTGGGAATCATGATGTATGGATGTTTGATTATTTCAAGGAAGAGTTTGGGGCCACTATGCATTATAGTCCTGTAGAAATGGTTCGTTTTGGCAAAAGGTTTATGATCGGTCATGGAGACGGATTAGGCCCCGGAGATAATGGTTACAAAATGATTAAAGCAATTTTTACTAATCGGCTTTGCCAAAGATTATTTGCGGCCCTTCATCCATATTTTGGAGTTAGTTTGGCAAGGTTTTTTTCAAGAAAGAGCAGAGAGAAAACGGGTGTGAAAGATTCAATTTACCTAGGAGATGATAAAGAGTTTTTAGTTCAGTATTGCGAGTCTGTTCTAAAACACGAGCATTTCGACTATTTCATATTCGGACATAGACACATGGTATTAGACAAGCAACTTTCAAATGGAAGTCGATATCTAAACCTTGGTGAATGGTTTAGCGCATGCAACTATGCTGTGTTTGATGGAGTTGATCTTACGCTACAGGAGTTCAAAGGCTAGGCTATTTTTCTCGCCAGCTCCAAAAGTCTATTCGAGTAACCCCATTCATTGTCGTACCAGCCTACCACTTTCACCATTCTACCAAGAGTGGAAGTAAGTAAACTGTCAAATACGCAACTATGAGGATTATCGATTATATCAATTGAAACAATCGGGTCTGATGTGTATTCAAGAATCCCTTTTAAATTAGTTTCAGCAGCAATTTTGAATGCGCTATTAATCGCTTCAATACTGACTTCTTCTGACAAGAAGCAACTTAAATCGGTAAGTGAACCATTGGGCACAGGTACTCGAATTCCTGCACCTCCGATTTTACCATCCAAGGAAGGAAAGATTTTAGTTATTGCCTTGGCGGCACCTGTGGTGGTCGGGACTATGCTCTGTGCTGCTGCTCTACCGCGTCTCCAATCGTTATGTGGTGAATCATGCAGTTTTTGATCACTTGTATAAGAGTGCACGGTGGTAATATATGCCTGTTCTATTTGCCAATGATCCTGTAGCACTTTAATTAATGGGGCTGCGCTATTTGTTGTACACGATGCATTTGAAACAATACGCTCTGATCCATCTAAAAGATTATCGTTGACACCTAAAACTATGGTCTTCGTATTTGAGTCAGCTGCTGGCGCAGAAATGATTACTTGCTTGGCTCCAGCATCGATGTGTTTTTTTGCTTCTTCTGTTCCTCTAAATAGGCCTGTAGACTCAATTACTAAATCAATTTCTAGCTGAGCCCAAGGAAGACTTGCAGGATTCTTTTCAGCAAATATTTGAACCTGCTTGTCATTGATAATTAGCTTGTCACCTTTTGTTTCAATGGAGGCTGGAAACCTACCATGAATTGAGTCATACTTTAAGAGGTGTGCAAGATTTTCAATACTGCCCAAATCGTTGATGGCGACTAGTTCAATGTCACTTTGGTTCTGAATGACACGAGTAAAGGTTCTTCCAATTCTACCAAAGCCATTAATAGCAACTCTCATTCTTATTTATTCTATATGCAAATATCAGCAAACAAAAAACCCCGAGGATTAATCGGGGTTTTTCTAGTTGTGAAAAAATTCTATTTGAATACCATGATTTTAGCAACTTGTCTGCTATCGCCTGATGTTATCGTTGCGTAATACGTTCCAGTTTGTAATCTAGTAGTATTGATTCTGATGTTGTTCGATCCACGAACTACTCGCTCTTGCTTACTCAGTACAATGCGTCCGTTAATATCATAAACTGCAAGGTCTACGTTTCCAGAGAAAGAAGTTTCAAACTCAATGCTTCCTTCAAATTTCATTGGATTAGGATAAACCTTCAAGCCCGATATAGCATCGCTTCTTGTTGGGAGCGGATCAACATCATGCACTCCAAGAGTATATGTGCCAGATTTCCACATTCCACGTCCATAAGTACCAAGGAATAACATACCAGAGTTTTTAGCTTCAGTCCATGGTGAGCTTTGCTGTCGCATTGCATATATTGGACAATAACTCGTTGGATTATTTACATCCTCCCATGTCGGAGAAGCATCCGCAGCGGTTTCCGTAGCCCAAAGACCAAACTCAGTTGCAATAATGATTTTTGTAGTATCAGCGCCATCTGGGTCAGCCGCAATTACGGCATCGTAAACCGGCATGCTTACCAAGTTACCTTTAAGACTTCTTACTGTTGGAGTGGATAATACATTAGTGAATTCTCGCACATTATTTGCACTTCCGTAACCACCAGCGGTCACTACAATTCTATTTGGGTTTGCTGGGTCAATAGCAATACCGGTTATTCCACCTTGAACAGCTCCACCAGGCAATGCTGTGACAGTTATGTTATTAAGGTCGGCTTCAGTGTATAGATTAAGCAAGCCGGAGACTCTATATATTGTTCCTCCAGTGTTTCCAACAAACATGTGGTTTCCGTCTTTCGAAAATTTAATTTCTGAAACACTCCCAGAGACTCCAGGGATATTAATTGGTGTAGCTGGCTCCAAGAAGTTTAAAATATTTCGATATATACGAACGCCTCCTGTTGTAGCTGCTGATACACCACCGGTACTTGCTAACATTGATTGAACTGGATCTTGCACCTTAATGATGTCTCCAGGACTTAAGCTGTTTTCCAGTCTGTGTTCAAATTCGAAGGTGCTTAAACCAGTTCTTAGATTAGTGCTTTCCAAATAGATCAAACTATTAGCCTTGAAGCGTTGATCGTACTGGATATAAATATTTGTGTTTTCAGCAGGCGCTTTGTTGAACGAAACAGTAACGTCAAATGTTCCGTTCTCATTGTATGTAATTGAACCAGAAGATTCTCCAGAGCCTTCAAGTACAGTTGAATCAGTAGCGGAAACATTCATTAATTGACCACCTGCAAACACTGAAATAGATGTGCCAATAACAATTGCCTCCGGTTGAGCCGGCTCTACCGTAGCCTCAAAGGTTTTAACAATACCGTTGCTTACGTCTATAGCAACCTCAGAGCTTTCTACACTAAACTCCACGGAATCCTTACTAGAGATATCAGCAATGTTTTCCCAAATTCGATTGCGAGTTACGAAAGGGCCGCCATCTGAACTTACTGCGCTCACTGGAGGTCGAGGATAACCATAACCGCCTGAAATATCCATCCTGTATACTGCACCATTTTGAGAGGAAGTAATTACAACGCCACTAATTTGTGACATATCGCATCCCATTCCATCTCCTCCAGTTAATTGTAAACCAAGATTTGGATTTTGGTCATTGCTGCCACGAACTAAAAGCGTTCCATTATCTTGTGTACCACCTAAAACCATGTCGCCATCATTAGAATGAGCAACAGAATAAAATTGCGTTGAAGTGTAACCTTTATTTCTACCGGCCCACGTTGCGCCATCATTAACTGAGGTCGCTATTCCTCCGTCCGAGGTAACATACACCCTACTTGGGTTGTTTGGTGAGAAATACACGTAGTGCTTGTCTGCATGCACATAGTTGGGTAATACGTCTCCAAATGGAGTGCCACCACCCTCAGTAGCAACTCTTGTTAGATTTCCATCATATCTCCAAAGTTGCACACCTCCAAGAAAGAATAGATTATCATCAAGCGGAGAGACGCCAATTGCTAAATCATAAATACCTTGGCAATATTCACCGTTATTCATTGGTTCAAAATCATCAAATGGAACCAGTAATTGAGTCCAAATTCCACCACCGTCATTTGTTTCCCAAATTGAGTTTAAGCAAGAGTTGGAATTAATATAAGCTACATATACATGGTCTGAGTTTTTTGGAGAAAAACCAATAGCAGTCCGGCCGGTGCCTGATGGCATTCCTGTCTGCGATACTTCTTCGAATGTACCAGCTTCACCAGTTTCTGAAATTAGTATACCACCGTTTGACCGAGTAGCAATTACCTTTCCTTCTTTAGTGACAATTACATCAGCAAAATTGCCAACGTTGGGTGTGATTGCATCTAACCAAGTTTCACCTTGGTCTTCAGATATTTTAAGTCCTCTTGCTGTGGCGACATATACTGTACCATCAACGGCAGTTCTAATTCT
>TARA_B110000046_G_scaffold48625_1_pt1 | contig 13308 bp, 12 predicted proteins | sample TARA_B110000046 | Tara Oceans TARA_B110000046 (sample SAMEA4397157) | marine metagenome | biome: Polar Biome; feature: [DCM] deep chlorophyll maximum layer (ENVO:01000326); material: water (ENVO:00002006), including particulate matter (ENVO:01000060) such as... | depth 40 m
CAAAGTTGAGTTTTGATCAGCAGATACTTGAATTAATTTACGTTTTCGAATTTTAAGAATAGCTGCCAGTGACGGTAACAAATAAAAACAAATTAATAAATAAAACAATAAAAAACCTAAAAAGACTCAAAAAAGTTGAGAAAGAAAAGAAAAAACATCAAATTGTGGCATCAAAAAGTATAGAAGATCAATTTATTAAATAACAAGCTAAATCGGTTAAAACCTAAAATAACAATATAAACTTAATCCCAATCAAGCGCTCCTTTTTTTCATTCATAAACAAACCCGATAGTCAGAATAAACAAAAAAATAAGCATACATTGCATACCAATTATTGGAGTGTATTCAAGACAAACAGAAAATGGAAATAAAAACGAAACTTCTAAATCAAAGATGATAAATAAAATAGCAACAATGTAAAATTTGACGTCAAATTCAGTTCGCGAATCTAAAAAAGGATTAAAACCACATTCATACGCTGTTAATTTTTCAGCGTCATCTAACTTTGATGAAAGAAAAAAAGATAGAAAGAATATAATCGTCGATAAAACAACACTGAACAAAAAAAAAAGAAAAATACTGAAATAATTAGTTAAAAACATCGAAAAAACATACTTGAAAGGAATAAGACTTGAACTTATAACATCATAAAAGATACAAAATTTACAATTTTGCGGTATAACCAATTAACCAACCCTTCCAATTAGAATATATTAAACACCACCTCAAAAATAAACAGCGACATATAAAAACAATCAAACAACATCAACAAAATGTCAATAAAACGCTGCAGCTTCAAAACCAAAATGATGCTGGATTGTGTAATGATCACGAGCCAAACGAATTAAACAAACAGTCAGAAAAATTGTACCGATTAACACGTGAAACCCGTGAAACCCTGTAGCCATATAAAACGTTGACCCATAAATACCGTCTGATATTGTAAAGGAAGCGCTAATATATTCGAATGCTTGAAACCCCGTAAAAATAGTAGCTAAAACAACTGTTAAAATAAGACCAAAAACAGCTTCAGCTTTGTTACCACACGTTATAGCGTGGTGAGCATATGTAACTGTAGCACCAGAACATAAAAGAATTAAAGTGTTTAACAATGGAATTTCAATCGGATTAAAAACATCAATACCTTTTGGTGGTCAAATTGATCCAATTTCAATAACGGGAGCTAGGGCAGCTGCAAAAAAAGCCCAAAAAAAAGCAAAAAAAAACATAACTTCGGATACAATAAATAGAATCATACCATAACGTAGACCAAGCTGAACAATATTTGTATGATGACCTTCTAATGTTGACTCGCGAACGATATCACGTCATCAAAGAAACATACAAGTTCAAACACCAAAAAGACCAAAAAAAGTAGCTTCTAAACCACCGGAATAACCGTGAAAATAAAGAACACTACTTAACGTTAAAACAAGGGCACAAATGGAAGTAATAAATGGTAAAACACTTGGATCAACCAAATGAAACGCGTGTCTTTGAGTATAATGGGAAAAAAAAAACATCAATACAAAAATATCAAAACAAATAAAGCAAATAAAAGGAATAGTTGGGCTTGAACCAACAATACAAAGTATCAAAAACAAACGCCTTAACCATTTGGCCATATCCCTAAAAATTTTAGTATAAAATCACTAGAAAGTGAATAAAATTAAAAAAGCCATCATTAACGCGAATAATGCGATAGCTTCAGTTAGAGCAAAACCTAAGATTGCATAACCGAATAATTGCTTCATTAAATGCGGGTTACGAGCAACACTTGTAATTAAAGCAGAAAAAACTGTTCCAATACCAGCACCAACACCAGCAAGAGCGATTGTCGATAAACCAGCACCAACTAATTTAGCAGCCTGTAAAATCATCAATTTAAAAAATTAAAAAAAAAATTAAGAAAATACCCAAAAATTTATGAAAAAACGAAAAATATAATGTTACTTATACATCCCGGTAATACTAAAAATAACTAAACGAAAATAATGCGAGCAAAGTGAACCTCGAATTCACAACTTCAATTTGACAAACTGATATTTTAACCAACTAAACTATTCGCTCAAAAATTTCGTTTTACAAAGCGTTTAAAATATTTAAATATTATATATCTTTGATTCGTAAGATAAGACTAATTTTCGCAAACTTTAAATCCATCTCCGATTAAAGTAGTAATATCCCACTAAATAAAAAAAATGTTCTTTTCATATGTAAAAATTAAGTGAAAATTCAAATATATATTCTTTCAATTTTTACTTTCAAAAGCGTAGCAACAAAACGATACTCTTGGAAAATAATTTTTAACCATTGGCTTTTTTTTTTCGGTCTTCTCATACTAAAGTTAATACCTTAATTTTACAACATAATTCAGATAGAAACAAAACTGGCTTACGCCGTTTTAAACCCAACTCATGTATTATTTTATTTGACGAACAATCAAACCTTTAACACCTGCTACAGCATTTGGATATAACAAGTCGACATCGAAGTAATAAGTATAAATGTCGCTTTGATCGCTTGATTTACATTATCCTGTTATCCCTAAAGTATTTTTTATATGTTGATCAAATAATTTTTCATTCAAAATATTTGGTTCATTAAAGCCGACTTTCGTCATTGTTCGATTTATCAATCTAACAATATAGCAAATATTTTACTTTTACGTTATACAACAAAATATTCCGTTTAAATTTACCAATGCGCGCCTTTGATACATTTTTAAAGGCAATCATCCCAATTAAACTAACAATCAATCACTGTCCTCATTATAAGTTATCAAAAGATAAAAACACGAATAATTTCTCAGAGGTCGCCATAATGTTTGAACTAAGTTAATAATTCAAATATACTAAGCTCTTATTTAAACTGAACGGTGTTATTAATTTTTGAAATAATTGATTATAGTAAAAATTTTAGGGTCTTTTCGTCTAAAATTATGCTTTTGGAATATGCACCAAAATTTTAATTTCACAAAACTAAAAAATAAGACAGTAAGTAAGTTATTATTGGATTCATGCAGGACTATATTTATTAGACAAGGAATTTCGCTACATTACCATACTCAAAAATAATACGGTCATTTATCAATAATTATAAGAGAATCGTTAAAGAATCCCTTTTTATTCTGTTGACATTGGACACCAATCAAATCATATACGTGTTCTATTGAATTAAGCATAATTTTATGTTTTTAATAAACAGTTACTAACTCTAATTTTCTATGCTCACTATTTATCACTTTAACGATAAAAATGAATCATTTTTTTCCAAAGTTACAATGAAATATTTGCCGAATTCCTTATTTTTTAATAATTTTAACACCATGATTTAAAGATGCATCTACCGGTTTTGGAATTACTACGAAAATATTATTGAACTTTTCTTGAAAAATTAAAGTATAAATACTTTTAACCCATTACACGACTAAACACTATAATCTTTGTCATTCATAAAAATAATATGCTCATTATTAACTTGCTTTCACAATTAACTAAGAGTTCGATTAACAATTCGCCAAAAAAAAACGAATAGATAAAACTTTGATGGAAGGTGAAAGAAAATATATTCTTTTAATTGTTACTTATGTCGGCATTATCGATGTTGATAATACTACTAATTTCTCAAAAAACTAGCTAATTAATACAAAACGTTCTACTAATAATTTTATCATTAAATTATGTTTTTTCGGGAAGCTATCAAATTCTATGAATTTTAAGTGCTTAATAATACATAAATTTGCAAACTGTTACGTTTTTATTTATTGATGGCTGTTTCTAAGCCCACTGAACAAATTATCGTCATTAAAAAACAACTTTTTAATTGTCTAAATATTTAAAAACCTTAAAAGACATTGTGAGTTGTTTCTCTTTTAACTATAAACTTTGTCATTAATAGTTCAACTATTCCAAAAATATTCTTATTTTAACAAAACTCAGTAATGCTTGAAAACAACCCTTATTTTACCAGTGATTTACCATTTTTTTAAAGGAACGCTTCGCTAAAACGAATTTCGTAGAAAACAAGCTATACCAAGTTTGATTAACCTTTCATTCCAAATCAAAATTCATCAGAGTTTATTGCAACAAACACCTGTTCAGCCTTTCAAAATAGTTTTAATAAGTTTTAAGCTTGATTTTGATTAGATCACTTGGCTTCGTGTTTAATAAAAATGACTATAAAAACGTACGCTTTTAAGTTAAGCTTGCCATTTTAATTAACTAACCGACTCATAATGCAAAAGGAACATTGTAAAAACGAAGAAAACAATCATTATTATCGCGTATAATTTCAAACTTTCTTTCACAATACTTGTTCACTATCCGCTTTACTTAGAATTTTGATAGAAAATGATTTTTCTTTTAAAAATATAGCACTACTGCCATAAAAATTATAAATTTGCGCTTAAAGATAACCAAAAAAAAACAACAAATAAAACAGCGTATTTTCACTCACCATTACTCATACAATCGCATTTGATTTATTTCATAGTTACTTAGATGTTTCAATTCACTAATACCTAAATCTTTAAAAATAGGTAAATAATTTGATTAGACTCAAATCATTAGATTTTTCTTTTATCGGACTAACGCAAAAAAGCATTTATTTCGTTATTAAAATACGCCGATTAAAAAAGTAAACGTAGTTATCCGTTAAATACGATTAAATATATTCAAAAAAATTTATAAGCGCATAGTAAGATTCGAACTTACACGAACAGTTTGGAAGACTGAAAATCTGCCATTAATTTATATGCGCATAAAATTAAGCTATGTAGATAAAGCTGACAATAAACTCTGGAAAAATTCCTAAAGCAATCGTCAGAAAAGCATAAGGTAATAAGTAGTAAAATTCGATACGTGTTAAATCCTTATATTCTTGAATTGAGAAATTCTTAATATTACCAAACAAAATACGGTTTAGTAACCAAAGACTATAACAACCACCTAACACCATACCAGACGCTGAAAAAAAAGCGCCCCAGCTATTCATCAAAAAACAACCTGAAATGATAAGATATTCACCAATGAAGCTACTGGTCCCCGGTAAACCAATATTTGCCATTGTAAAAATTGTAAAAAAAACTGCAAACAACGGCATTGTTGTTAATAAACCGGAGTAATATTTTATAATTCGTGTATGATAACGCTCATATAAAACACCAATACATAAAAAAAGAGCACCTGAAACAATACCGTGACTAACCATTAAAAAAATACTACCTAAAATACTTTGAGAAACAGAAGAAAAGATACCTATCGTAACAACACCCATATGACCAACAGAAGAATAAGCTATTATCTTTTTCAAATCGACCTGCTGAATCGTTGTTATTGAAGCGTAAACAATACCTAAAGTACTGATTATAAAAACAAACGGTGTAAAATAAGCCGATGAATCTGGGAAAAGCCCAATAGAATATCGTAAAAATCCAAAACCACCCAATTTTAAAAGAATACCCGCAAGAATAACAGAACCAGATGTTGGTGCTTCACAGTGCGCTTCAGGTAATCAAATATGAAAAGGAACTAATGGCATCTTAACAGCGAATGAAGAAAAAAAAGCAAGTCAACAAAGTTTTTCAGAAAAAGGATCAAACTGAATATTTCGTAAAACAAGATAATCCGTCGTCCCATATTTAAAGAAAATGAACAGTATAGCTATAAACATAATAATAGAACTTATTAAAGTATACAAAAATAACATATAAGAAGATCGAATACGACGTTCTCTAGAACCATAAAAACCAATGATAAGATACATCGGTATTAAAACAGCTTCAAATAAAATATAAAAAACCATTAAGTCCAAGCTTGAAAAAACAAAAAATAAGATGAACTCCAAAAAGAAAAACGCAAGCGAATATTCTTTTGCTTGATTTACAAGCGATTTATTTCAACAAAGCATAATACAAACTGGAATTAGTAAGGCAGTTAACTGTATTAAAATCAAAGCTAATCCGTCAATACCTAAGATTAGATTTATATTAATAATACGAATTCAGTCGTTAATATCAAGAAACTGAAACTGCGTTGATGTTGGATCGAAAAAAAATAAAAGCGAAAAACTAACGTTTAAAATCAACAGGGATCAAAAAAGTGAAAAATTACGAATAAAACGTATATTAGTTTTATCAATAAAAACAAGCACAAAACAACCAATTAATGGGAGCGAAATAAGGAATAATAACATCTTTAAAAAGTTGACAATAATAACAGCAAGTAACCTATTAAAGCTAACAAACCAAAAAGAAACAAAAGTAACCCAAATTTTTAGAGAATAATCAAGTTTTTTTATTTTGCTTAATAATAAGATTAACACCATTTGAAAGAGTATTACCCAGAATTTTTTGTTAATTGATCGCATTCAAACGAAGTTTGTTGAAATAATAAAATTGAAACAATAAAATATGCATTGATCCCTTTAGCAATAATGGATTTGAACCATTAACATTTTCTGTGTAAAAGAAACGCTCTACCAATTGAGCTAATTACTAAAAATAAACTAAGCTAAATAGATTACGAATAGATTTGAACTATTATTATTTAAATTTGCAATTTAATACATTACCAATTATGCTACGTAATCAAAGTAGATATAAATGGACTCGAACCATTAACCCAATAATTAAAAGTCATTTGCTCTACCATTAAGCTATATATCTTTTTGGTGAAAACGACTTGAACGTTTACGCTATTTAAAGCATTAGATCCTAAATCTAACCTGTCTACCAATTTCAGCATTACCAAAAAATTATAATATTCGAGCATTTGGAATTAACAGGTAGAAAAATGGATTTGAACCATTATCTTCCGCACCACAAACAGAAATTTTAACCATTAAACTATATCTACCAAAAAAATGTAGGCGATACAAAAACGTATTAAAGCGTTATTAAAGATAAAGCCGTCGAGATATTTAGAAGTAACTCCGGATAAACAACAAAAGTTAAATTTAAATAAAAGAGTAAACCAATACTAAATTCAGACGCTTGACGTTTTGTAGTTGAAATTCAAATATTATTTTTGCTTGATTTAACAAAAAAGAACGCTTTAATCAAACGAATGTAATAAAAACTTGCAATAGAACTAACAATAACAATCAATAAACCAATTACATAATACTCCTGTATTATAACAGATAATAAAATCAAAAACTTACTAAAAAATCCCGATAATGGTGGAATACCTGCAATAGCAAATAATACAAACGTGAAACTAATAACAAAAACAAAATTACGTAGACCTAATGAAGTTCAATTAGCTAAATAAGCTGGAAAGTTTACTTGCGTTAAAATTGAAAAAATTAACAGCGAAAACATTAAAACGGTCAAAAGAGCGTAAATAACAATATAAAAAATTAAAGAACTCGCTGAATCAACAGATGCACAAGCAATACCTAATAATATAAAACCGGTATGTGATATTGTGGAATAAGCAAAAAGACGTTTTAGTCGTTTTTGAAAAATTGCGGAAATTGAACCGATGATAATCGATGAAACACTCGCAAAAAATAAAATAGGGGACCAGATTTCCTTGAACTCACAAAAAACAACTAAAAAAAGCTTAAAAATTAAGCCGAAAATAACAACTTTCGGTGCGGAAGCAAATAAAAGTGTAACACTTGTTAAAGCACCGTCATAAACATCACAAAGTCACGAATGAAATGGGGCTGAACCTACTTTAAACAAAAGAGCAAATAATACGAATAAAAACCCTAAAAAAAGAAAGGTATCAGTTTTTTCTTGTGCTAATGAAGTTAAAAATTCAAACGACGTAGAACCAAAACTTAAATAAACAAAAGAAAACCCTAATAAAAGAAGACAGGATATAATAGCACCAAAAACAAAATACTTTAAACCACTTTCTGTTGAAAATTCAGAAGTTCGATTAAAAGTTGCAAAAGTATAAAAACAAAGACTCTGTAATTCAATTGCCAAATAAAACAATAAAAAATCATCAGCAAAACACAGACAAATAGAACTTAAAAACACGAAAAGCATTAAAATATCATATTCAAATTTTGCAATTTTTCTGCTACTAATAAAATCACGCGTCGCTAATATGACTAGAGAGAACAACCATAAAAAAATAAGTTGAAAATGTTGACTAAAAAAATATGAGCTATTGCAAATGTCTATAAAATCACAACCAAACAAATTAATCAACAGCAACGTTAAAAAAAGCGAAAAGGTTAAAAGAGCGTTTACAACGCTTGGTTGACCCAATTTTTCAGAAGACGAAAAAAAAACACCAAAACTCAGGGATGCTAAAAGGACAATGGCAATAATAAAAACTATAATATTAATAGAAAAAAGATTATTAACTCAAACAAACAAGGACACCAGTAAAAAAGAATTTCGATGCAAATGATTCGAACATTTACGCTTAAAAGCACTTGATTTTAAGTCAAGCGTGTATACCATTCCACCAGCAACGAAAAATTTTTCGATATAGTTCGATTTAATCTAATAATAAAATCAAAAAATACGAAATAATAAGTAGCAAAAACAAACCATTAAAAATTGACAATAGTTCAAAGAACCCAAATACAAAAAATAGCGTTAAAAAAATAGCGAATGTTATAAATACAAACGCCGTATGAAAAAGATTTCCAGAATTAACAGACGTATACTGAAATGCAACACTAAAAGTGTTATTGGTAAAGCCAGTAGGACCAAAACGTTCAATTATTCCTTTATCCATAGATTGAAAAGTTGTCAAATAACCAAAATTCATAACTTTTACAACGATTAATTCATTAACAATTTGATCAAAATGTCATTTTTTATTCAAAAAAGTGTAGATTGTTCTTGGAAATTCTTGTAACTTAAAATCCATTACTTTTTGTTTACTAACACCAAAACAATGAATCAAAAGTAAAGAAAAAACTGCACCTAAGCAAGTAAAAACAAAAGGTATGTTCTTAATCAAAGCCGGTAAAAATTCGGAATCAATGATGACAAAATTGTAGTAATTTGTGTGAATATTATTAAAAAACAAAGAACCTAAACCAATCATTAGATCGCGCGTAATATAACCGTAAAACATTGCACCTAAGGATAAAATAAGTAATGGAAAAACCATAGTAATTGGTGCATCATGCGCGTGTTCAACGTATACTTTAAAAGAATTAACAGGATTAATAAACGTCAAAAAAACAAGACGAAACGAATAAAACGCTGTACAAAACGCAGCAGAACACCCTAAAAAATAACAAAAATTACCAACGGTATTGTGTTTAGCAACAGCGATTTCAAGTATACAATCTTTAGAATAAAAACCAGTTAAAAAGGGGAAACCTATCAAGGCCAAGGAACCGATCAGAATCATTACGTAAGAAACTGGAAAAATATTAAGTAAACCACCCATTTTTCGAAGGTCTTGTTCATCACTTAAACCGTGAATAATACAACCAGCACTTAGAAATAATAAAGCTTTAAAAACTGCGTGATTTGCTAAATGAAACATTGATACCGAATAATGGGATAACCCTGTTATAAAAACCATATAACCCAATTGGCTACAAGTGGAATAAGCTATAACACGTTTTAGATCATTCTGAAAAAGACCAACAGATGCAGCAAAAAATGACGTTAAAGCACCAATAATTGACACGATAAAAAGAACCGTAGCACTATTTTCAAATAAAACGGAACATCTAATAATTAGAAAGACACCAGCAACAACAAGCGTGGCTGCGTGAATTAGTGCTGAAACAGGAGTTGGTCCTTCCATTGCGTCAGGTAATCAAATATGTAAAGATAATTGCGCAGATTTTCCAAGAACACCCCAAAATAATAAGAAAGAAATTATTGTTAAGGCGTGAAATTCAAAACTTAGGAAATTTACACTTTTATCTATAATAACGGGAACCATGGCAAAAACAACAGCATAATCAACGCTTTTAAATGTTAGAAAAATAAGACTAATCCCTAAAGCTAAACCAATATCACCAACACGATTAACAAGCATTGCTTTTATTGCTGATTTACTTGCTTGAATTCTGGTATGTCAAAAACCAATTAATAAAAAGGAAGCTAAACCAATGCCTTCTCAACCAAAAAACATTAGAACAAAATTGTCCGCGGTAACTAAAACAAGCATAAACGCTGTAAAAAGTGATAAATATGACATAAAACGGCCTTGATGCGGGTCACCGTTCATATATTCAGTTGAATATAAATGAACAAGTGATGAAACACCAGAAACAACAATAAGCATCACCGTAGACAACGGATCAAAACAAAAGGCTCAATTAACAACCAAAAGCTCTGACACAAATCACGGTGCTAAAAAGACTTCACAATTACTACCTAAAATGACTGTTTCAAAAAATGCAAAAACAGATAAACAGAAAGAAAAAAAAATAGCAAAAGTTGATAAAATACACGAACCTTTAATACCAATAAATCGACCAAAAAAAGTACACGAAAAGAAACTTAAAAATGGCATTGTTAATATGCAAAAATACATCATAAAATTTTCGTCAATAATAACCTATGAAGTTAAAAAACATAACAAGTGGCCGCAAAAAAAAATAATCGAACCCGAATAAATTAACGTTTACGCAAAAAAAATTTGAAGCAATAATAGCTTTTACAGAAGGAAAAATTGCTGTTAACCTATTAAGTAAACCAGCAACAAAGTGAAAAAATAAGATTTAACTCAATGATTTAAGCACAGCTACTTTTGCTTTACAAACCACAGACGAAGAACTATTAACGTTTAAGTTAGACAATAATAACAAATTATTTTTTGCTGTTTGAAAGATTAACGGATATAATAACAACGAAATGCTACTTTTTTGAAAAGTTGCTATAAGTTTGTTTTCAAAAGCAACTAACTCAAATAATTTTGTTAAACCTGCTGATTGAAAAATGCGCGTTAACTTAAACGCGGAAAAACTAGAAAAAATACTTAAATAATTAACCGTAATAATTGATATGATTTTAAGCTTTGAAATAAAATTACGTGAAACATAAAAATTTTCGAATAACTTAACAACGGCTTGTTTAGATAAAGCAAACGACGACAAAAGATCCACTTCAAATTTTGCAGCACGAGATTGAAAAATAGAAAAAATTGTGTCGTTCATTGAATTAAAAATAAAAAAAAGAAAACTAAAAAAACACAAAGCTAACAGGGCTTCTTCGTTAAAAATAAGTACTTCAAAAAAAGAAAGAACTGAAAAAAAAAACAAAAAAACAAGGAAAAAAATATCGAACATCAACAACAAAAAAATGCAACCATTACAAACGTAGATAATGTGATTTGAACACATGAAATAAAAGATTATTTATTGTTTTAGCAAAACAACGCGATAAACCACTCTGCCATACCTAAATAGAAAACAAGATGGTAAGACTTGAACTTACAAAAACCAATTCCCAAAACTGATGCAATAACCAAATTATGCGACATCTTGAAATCGAGTTATGTAAACAGGTAAAAACCAAAGAAAAACCGACTAATTACAAAGAATGGATTCGAACCATTAACTTTCTGATGATGAAACAGATGAACAAACCTGATTGCTCTTCTTTGCATTTATGATATTCGCAAGTTTTTTTCAAAACGACCAAGTAATGGAATAATAACTAGAAAGTAAGCGAAATAGTATATTGACGCAATTTGACCAATTTCAATAAAGGGTGATTCTGGAACTTGTTGACCCAAATAACCCAATAAAAAATAATCGGCAACTAATAATCAAAAAAACTTTTGATGTAATGGACGATATAATGAAGATCGAACTTCAGACGTTGTTGTAAAAGGTAAAACAAGTAAAACTAAAACAGCAGCAAAAAGTGCTAAAACACCAAGCAGTTTATTAGGTATTGATCGAAGTATTGCATAAGCAGGTAGAAAATACCATTCCGGGACAATATGTTCCGGGGTAACCATTGGATTTCCCGGGATATAGTTATCAGTATGACCTAAGTAATTCGGTGAAAAATAAACGAAATACGAAAAGAACAATAAAAAACCTACTAAACCTAAGGTATCCTTTATGAAAAAGTACGGGAAAAAGCTAATTTTATCAGACGTAGACGATAAACCTAAAGGATTATTAGAACCATCAAAATGAACAGCAGCCATATGAATAACAACAACAGCCGCAATAATAAAAGGGCATAAATAATGTAAACTAAAAAAACGATTTAATGTTGCGTTATCTACACTAAAACCACCTCATAAAAACGTTACAATTTTATCACCAATAATTGGAAAAGCTGTAAAGAAATTTGTTATTACTGTCGCAGCCCAAAAACTCATTTGACCTCAAACTAAAACATAACCTAAAAAAGCCGTGGCCATCATTAACAATAAAATAATAACACCTAATGACCAAACAAAACCTCTCGGTTCAGCATACGATCCATAATATAAACCACGACCAATATGAATATAAACGACAATAAAAAACATAGAAGCACCGTTGGCGTGAATATACCTTAAAAATCAACCGTTATTAATATCACGCATTATATGTTCCGTACTTAAAAAAGCAAGATCAATATGTGGGGTATAATGCATAGCAAGTGCAATTCCAGTTATTAATTGAATTGCTAAACACATACCAGCTAAAAATCCATAATTTCAAAATAAACTAATATTAGACGGGGTTGGGTATTCTATCAAATGATCATTAACAAGCTGTATAATTGGATGCTTTTTAAAGGATAAAATCATCATGAAAATTATTTAAAAAATGTAACAAAAAAGAAAATCAAAAAAGATTTAAATAATTGGAGGTTACCTATTAAGTAAACCGACAACGGGGTGAATGTTATTTTTATCGAGATCAATGATACGGTTTATTTGACGTATGAACAAGACAATCAAAAAGGTCGCGTTTCACTTGCAGTTTTACGCTATCTTTTAAGACCACATAAAGCGGTCGTTTTTGATCGCTAATAACTGGAGTGATACTTAAAAACGATAAATAATCCAAAATAATTAAATTAGTGCTTATTTTTTGATAATCCAAGCAGTTGCTTGGTTTTTGGATTTCAAAAAAAAGACGATCACTCACTTTGAAATTCCAGCTTTTACCTTTGATTTTAATCCATTTTTCGGATTTAATACACTTTGAATTTTCTTTTTTAACTTTAACTTTAACTTTTTTATTAACAATGCCATTTTTTAAATTACTTAAAATTTGCTTTAGTTTTGATTCAGAAATCAAATAAAGAAAAGAATTGCAAAAGTTAAAAAAGAAAAAAGTAATTGGAATGATTCTAGTAATTGGAAATTGTTTTAAAGGCGAAAAAAACATCAAAAAGAAACTATTTAAAAAAAA
>TARA_B110000046_G_scaffold54171_2_pt1 | contig 13289 bp, 9 predicted proteins | sample TARA_B110000046 | Tara Oceans TARA_B110000046 (sample SAMEA4397157) | marine metagenome | biome: Polar Biome; feature: [DCM] deep chlorophyll maximum layer (ENVO:01000326); material: water (ENVO:00002006), including particulate matter (ENVO:01000060) such as... | depth 40 m
TGTAAAAATGTTTAGTTTCGATTTCCCTAATTTAATAAGCAGTAGCCCGGTAGTCTTAAAGGTATACACAGCTGCAATATCTGAATCAAATACAAGTATGCAACTGAAAATAAACAATACACTTGTTAATGATTTTTCGTTTTCAGCTATTGGCTCTAATGTTTTAGCTACAAACGGGGTTTTTAACGAATTTGTCTCTGTTTCCTCGCAGACGCTAAACGTGGAACTCAATTATAACAATAATGGAAACCCGTCGGCGATGGCGTATTTAGATTATATATCTATCGAAGCTGAATGTGCCTTGACTAGTTTAGGAACTCAGTTTGAATTTAAGCATCGTGAAATGGCAACACAGACTGGTATTGGTCAATTTGTAATTTCGAACGCAGCCTCAATAACGCAAGTATGGGATATCAGCAATCCTTATCAAATTCAGGTTTACAACAATGAAAATGCCGATGCACAATTTAGTTTCAAAACTAACTTGGGCAGCTTAAAGACCTACCAAGCTGTCGAGCCCGACTTTTATATTCCAAGAAAAACGGCGACAACACTTATACCAAATCAAGACATTAAAGGCTCCGTTTTTTTAGATGACCAAGGAAGCTTTAAAGATATTGACTACTTAATTATAACCCCTGATTTTTTACGCGCCCAAGCAGAACGGCTTGCTCAAATTAATCGCACACAAAACAATTTGAACGTCAAAGTCTATAGTTTAGAAGCGCTTTACCAAGAATTTAGTTCTGGAATGCAAGACATCTCAGGCATTCGAAATTTTGTGAAATATGTGTATGATAATGCCAGCACACCTTCAAAAAGGCTAAAATATTTATGCCTATTTGGAGATGGATCTTTTGACTATAAAGACCGTGTACGAAACAACACCAATATTGTGCCGCCATGGTATACTGTAAACAGTTTTAGCTTAGTGAGTTCGTTTGTGTCCGATGACTTTTTCGGCATGATGGACGCCAATGAAGGCACCATGGCCAATTCTGATAAACTAGATATTGCGGTGGGGCGAATTTTGGTAGAAAACACCCAACGCGCCAAAGAAATGGTGGACAAAGTAGAGTCCTACTACCAGCCCGAATCCTATGGAAGTTGGCGAAATAATTTCATGTTCGTTTCGGATGACATCGATAAATTAAGTGACAGTATTATTCAAGAAACATCGGAAGAAATTGCTGAAGATGTAAAAGCAGAAAAACCTTTTTTGAATGTTTCAAAAATCCATTCAGATTCATTTGTTCAAGAAACCACCTCAGGTGGGGACCGCTATAGCTTAGTAAATAAAGCTATTTTTGACGCCCTTGAAGTCGGCGCCACTGTAGTCAATTACTTCGGACATGGAGGCGAAAACGGAATCGCATCAGAACGTATTTTTGACATCATTAATGCACAAGAGCTAAACAACCCTACAAAACTAAACTGTTTTGTGACCGTAACTTGTGAGTACACAAAATTTGACAATCCACTACGTGAAACAGCTGGTGAATTTTTGTTTTGGAATAAAAGAGGAGGCGCTATTAGTTTAATTACAACCACACGACGAATTTATGTCAATGTTGGTATTAATTTTAATAAAACCTTAAGCAAATATTTATTATCCTATGGAAGTGATGAAACCATTAGCATAGCCGAAGCACTTAGGCGCACCAAAAATGACCCCATGATTTCCAACGAGCCGCAGCGGCGATTGGTTTTTAATATTGGAGATCCCGCACTAAAACTCCCCATAGCAGATCCTGATATAAGAGTTACAAAAATTAATAACGAAGCTATTACAGCAAATACACAAGTCCTTAAAGCCCTAAGTCCTGCTAAAATTGAAGGTCATGTAGCAAATGCTCAAGGCGCAATTTTAGATACTTACAATGGCATCCTAACGGCTACCATTTATGACAAAGACATCCAACGGTCTACACTAGGAAATGATGGCACCAAAGATTCAAATGACGAATTAATTCTAATGGATTTTGATGTGTTAGGAGAAGTAATTTTCAGAGGGCAAGCGAGTGTGACCAATGGCGAATTTGCATTTGAATTTATTGTCCCCAGAGACATAACCGTTGCTGAAGGCAATGGGAAAATAAGTTTATACTCTAAAGCCAACAATACCCTATCGGACAATAGAGGGTATAATTATGATATTAAAATTGGAGGCGTCAATCTCAATGCTCCAGAAGACAATAGTGGGCCTGGTATTAATTTATTTATGAACGATGAAAACTTTGTTTCTGGCGGCATTACGAACGAAAATCCGACACTTCTAGCAAACCTATATGACGAAAACGGCATTAATACGGCTAGTGGAATTGGCCATGATATTACTGCTATTTTAGACGGCGACGAAACAAATGTTTTCAAACTAAACGACTACTACTCCGCGGCAGTGGATGACTACCAACGGGGTTCTTTAAGCTATCCTTTTAGAGATCTAAGCCCAGGACTACACACCTTAACTCTGAAAGCATGGGATGTTTACAACAATTCGTCTACTCAAGACATTCAGTTTATAGTATTTGATAAAGACGACAGTCTAAAACTCACAAATGTGCTTAATTACCCCAATCCGTTTATAAATTACACAGAATTTTGGTTCAGCCACAATAGTTCGGATGTATTAGACGTTTCTATTCAAATATTTACCATTTCTGGCAAATTGATAAAAACAATTAATGGACAAACCAATACAAATTCTAATACAACGAGTTCGATTTCTCGAGATTTAACTTGGGATGGTACTGATGATTTTGGCAGTAAAATTGGTAAAGGCGTTTATGTCTATAATTTAAAAGTACGTTCAAACAGCACAGGAATGCAAGCAGAAAAAATCGAAAAACTTGTTATCCTATAATATTAATCTATATTTGTTAATTCATAACACCAAGATCAAAATGAATCCATTTAAAAAAATTAACCCACAATTTTCTATAAGCGTTGTATGTATTGCGGCTTTATTTTTAACCAAAGTAGCTGCTCAAACGACTACTGTTATTCCAAAATCTGGCGACACACGAGTAATCACCACTGGAGCACCATTTTTATTAATTGCTACTGATGCACGTGCAGCTGGAATGGGCGATATTGGTGTTGCTACATCTGTTGATACCTATTCACAACAATGGAACCCCTCTAAGTATGCCTTTTCTGAATCAAAATCAGGCTTTGGAATTAGCTACACACCTTATTTAAGTAAATTAGTGAATGATATTTTTTTAGGAAATGTCACCTATTTTAATAGGCTTAACGAACGAAGTGCGTTTGCAGCTAGCCTTAAATATTTCTCATTAGGAGAAATTGAATTACGTGAAGATGAATTTGCAGAACCTGTTATTGTCAAACCAAACGAATTGACTTTAGATGCCTCTTACTCATTACGACTCTCCGATCAGTTTTCGATGGCAGTGGCTTTACGATATATTAGATCTGATTTAAAAATTCAAAGCTTTGACCCTGATGCGAAAGCAGCAAGTTCCTTTGGTGTGGACATTGCCGGGTATTATCAAAGTGAAGAAGAAGCTTACAATGACTTTAATGGGCGCTGGAGAGGTGGTTTTGCCATTCAAAATTTAGGGCCAAAAATTAAATATGACGATGGTGGAAGAGAAAATTTCTTACCAACAAACCTAAGATTAGGTGGTGGATTTGATTTTATTTTTGATCAATACAACAGAGTGAATGTCACCGCTGAAGTCACTAAACTATTAGTGCCAACACCTCCAATTCTTGGAGATGAGTATAATTACACAGACACCAATGACAATGGCGTTTATGACGAGGACGTTGACACTCTTGGTACACTTGTAGCTAGCAATGTAATCATCGAGGGGAAAGATTCAAATGTTGGGTTTTTACCAGGTGTTTTTCAATCCTTTGGCGATTCGCCAGGTGGGTTTAGCGAAGAACTCGATGAATTTACATGGGCCTTAGGCGCAGAATACTTATACCAAGATTCATTTGCACTAAGACTCGGCTATTTTAATGAAAATGAATTCAAAGGTGCGCGGAAATTTTTCGCTATGGGAGCAGGTTTTAAATACAGCACAGTCAACATTGATTTATCTTATTTATTTTCAGCGTCCAAAGTACAGAGCCCTTTAGAAAACACACTTCGTTTCTCTTTATCATTCAATTTGGGTGATGGTGAATACAGCGAATACTAAGCGATAACTGCAATTAAAAAAATAAAAACTATTGCACAAAGCAATAGTTTTTTTGGCTATACCAATTATGAAAAAAATAAAAATTGAAACGAGTTTTGAGTTGTATGACAGTGTTGATGAATTAGCAACACCTATTCAAAATTTGATACAAAAAGCGGCAGAGGCACGTAAAAAAGCCTATGCTCCGTATTCTGAATTTTTTGTTGGTGCGGCCTTAGAGTTAGAAAATGGGGAAATAATCGCTGGAAATAACCAGGAAAATGCCTCCTATCCATCAGGATTATGCGCAGAACGTACTGCTATATATTATGCAGGAGCAGAATTTCCAAATCAAAAAATAATTCGCATGGCAATCGTTGCGGGATCTACACTAAATCCAACAACCAAGCCCATTCCACCATGTGGCGCCTGTAGACAAGCATTATCAGAGTATGAAGTGAAACAAAACACCCCAATGGAATTGTATTTCATGGGGACTTCTGGTCAAATTGCATACTCAAATTCGGTTGAAAATATCCTACCTTGGATCTTTGACAAAACCGTACTATAACGTTTTTTTAAAAAATTAACTCTTACTCTTTTTAGGTTATCATTCAAAGTATTACTTTTGTCTTTACATTAAAAACAATTACTGTAAACGCATGCAGAAGATAACTAAAGAAGTCTACCTCGATTGGTACGAAAATATGATGCTCTGGCGAAAGTTTGAAGACAAACTTGCCGCTGTGTATATCCAACAAAAAGTAAGAGGATTTCTCCACTTATATAATGGTCAAGAAGCTGTCCTTGCAGGCGCTTTACATGCCATGGATTTATCCAAGGATAAAATGATTACAGCCTATCGAAATCACGTACAACCCATTGGAATGGGCGTTGACCCACGTAGAGTAATGGCGGAGCTTTTTGGAAAAGCAACAGGAACATCTCAAGGTTTGGGAGGTTCAATGCATATTTTCTCTAAAGAAAAAGGCTTTTATGGCGGTCATGGAATCGTTGGAGGTCAAATTCCTTTAGGAGCTGGAATGGCGTTTGGAGACAAATACAATGAAACTGGAGCAGTAACGCTTTGTTATTTTGGTGATGGTGCTGCCCGCCAAGGGTCGTTACACGAAACCTTTAACATGGCGATGAACTGGAAACTTCCAGTTGTTTTTGTTTGTGAAAACAATGGCTACGCGATGGGAACTTCTGTAGACAGAACCGCTAACCATTCTGATATCTGGAAATTAGGTTTAGGCTATGAAATGCCTTGTGGCCCTGTGGACGGGATGAATCCGATCAAAGTTGCTGAAGCATTTGACGAAGCTATTCAACGTGCTCGACGCGGCGATGGTCCGACATTCTTAGAAATGAAAACCTACCGATACAGAGGACATTCTATGAGTGATGCACAACACTACAGAACAAAAGACGAAGTTAAAGAATACAAGAAAATTGATCCAATTACACAAGTTATGGATGTTATTCTAAGAGAAGAATATGCAACAGAAGATGATATTAAAGTCATCGACAAGCGTGTGAAAGACCTTGTTGCTGAATGTGAAAAATTCGCTGATGAATCACCATATCCAGAAAAAAGTGTCATGTATGACGTCGTTTACGAACAAGAAGATTATCCATTTTTACAACATAAATTATAAGTTATGGCAATCATAGTTAATATGCCCCGACTAAGCGACACCATGGAGGAAGGAACCGTGGCGAGCTGGTTGAAAAAAGTAGGAGATAAAGTTGAAGAAGGTGACATCCTTGCGGAAATCGAAACCGATAAAGCAACCATGGAATTTGAATCCTTCAATGAAGGGACTTTACTTCATATTGGCGTTCAAGAAGGTGAAACTACAATGGTTGATGCACTTCTTGCTATTATCGGAGATGAAGGCGAAGATATTTCAGCGCTATTAGCAAATCCAACTGCAACCGAAGAACCAACTACAGCTGAAGACTCAACTGAAGACGTTGTGGAAATCGAACCCGTAGCAGAATCAAGCTCAGCAGCTATCCCAGAAGGCGTAATTGTCGTAACCATGCCACGCTTAAGCGATACCATGGAAGAAGGGACAGTCGCAAGCTGGTTGAAAAATGTAGGGGATGCTGTCGAAGAAGGCGATATTTTAGCTGAGATCGAAACGGACAAAGCAACCATGGAATTTGAATCCTTTAACGAAGGTACCTTATTATACATTGGGTTACAAGAAGGTGAATCGGCAAACGTCGATGATCTTTTAGCGATTATTGGCCCTGCGGGAACAGATGTTTCAGCGGTTGCTGCTAACTTTTCTACAGCTGCATCGGTCGCTGCTGAAGTACCACAAGAAGCAACAAAACCTGCCACTCCAGTAGTCAAAGAAACACCAAAAGCAGACGCTGCCCCTGTAGCGACTCCGGTGGCTGTAGCGCCAGTATCTAATACAACAGGACGGTTACATATTTCGCCTTTAGCGCGAAAAATGGCGGATGACAAAGGCATTGCTTTAAACCAATTGGTGGGTAGTGGCGAAAACGGACGCATCATCAAACGCGATGTTGAAAACTTTACACCCGCAGCTGTTAGTTCTGCTGCAGGTACAGCGAAGTTTGTACCGACAGGTCAAGAAGATTTTGAAGAAATCAAGAATTCGCAAATGCGTAAAACCATTGCGAAACGATTGGGCGAATCTAAATTTTCTGCACCTCATTATTACTTGAATGTAGAGTTTGACATGGACAATGCCATGGCATTTAGAGCGCAATACAATACAGTTCCCGATACTAAAATATCATTTAACGATATCATTGTCAAAGCCTGTGCATTGGCCTTACGTTTGCATCCACAAGTAAATTCTCAATGGTTTGCAGACCGCATGAAACTCAATAATCACGTACACGTTGGTGTGGCGGTGGCTGTTGAAGATGGTTTGGTCGTTCCTGTAGTGCGTTTTGCTAATGAGCAAAGCTTGCCACAAATTGGCGCGGCGGTTAGAGATTTTGCTGGACGTGCACGAAACAAAAAATTAACGCCTCAAGAAATGGACGGCAGTACGTTTACCGTGTCTAACTTAGGGATGTTTGGTATTGAAAGTTTCACTTCTATTATCAACCAACCTAATTCAGCGATTTTATCGGTAGGTGCAATTGTTCAAAAACCAGTGGTTAAGAACGGGCAGATTGTGGTAGGAAACACCATCAAATTAACACTAGCTTGCGATCACCGAACGGTAGATGGCGCAACGGGCGCACAATTCTTACAAACCTTAAAAGGCTACGTGGAGAATCCTGTGACGATGTTGGTTTAAGGTAAGGGGTTTTTAAAATCACATACTTTCCAAACAGACTGCCCGAAAAGGCAGTCTGTTTTTTTTTGCATTTATTTGGCAATAACACTACTATTTTTAACTTTACATATCTACTTGTTTAATTATAGAGTGTGTAGACTTGGGATCAATTAGTTAAAGTTTTAACTAATTATAAATATACCTATAGTTAAGCAACACAAAAAGAGGCCGCCCGAAAAGGCAGTCTCTTTTGTTTTAGAAAACTATCAATTTAAAAGAGCTCCTCATTTATATGGGGAGTTTTTAGTTATGAATGGTTCATGTATTAACAAAAAAAATCCACTCAAATGAGTGGATTTTCATGTTCTGTGGGCGCAGAGGGATTCGAACCCCCGACCCCCTGGGTGTAAACCAGGTGCTCTGAACCAACTGAGCTATGCGCCCTAATTATTGGATTGCAAATATAGTCTAGTTTTTCAATTCACAAAAGATTTTTAATAAAAAGTTAAATTATTTCCGCCACCACAAAAGTACTGCCGCCAACATAGATCAAATCGTGGTGGGACGCGCTTTGTTTGGCGGCTTTTAAAGCGTCTTTTACAGACCGATGAAGACTTCCCTCAAAACCATGTTCTGTGAAGATCTGCGCAAGTTGTGGCGCCTCTAGCCCCCTAGGAACATTGGGTTTGCAAAAGTAGTACTGCGCCTGCTTTGGAAACAGTTCTAAAAGGGACGGGATGTCTTTGTCATTCACCATGCCCACCACCACATGCAAGCGTTGAAATTTCTCGGCTAAGAGCTGTTTAAACACCAGACTTAGCCCTTCCCTATTGTGTGCCGTATCGCAAATGAGTGTTGGAAAACTGCCCAAAACCTCCCAACGGCCACGAAGCCCAGTGTTTTCGGTGACTTTTAATAAGCCTTGTCGCACTGCTTTTGTGGGAATTGTAAACGCCCCACTATTTAATATTTCAATAGTTTGTAGTACCGTCCGTACATTATGAATCTGATAGGCACCTTTTAGACTTGTGGGAGGTGTGTTTTCTATGCGTTGATCGGCAAAATAAATCGGTGCCTGTTCTTTAGTGGCTTTGGTTCTAAAAACGACTTCGGTTTCTAACTGTGTTTCACCAATTACGATGGGCGTGTTTGGTTTTATAATCCCTGCCTTCTCCCCTGCAATGGCTTCTAGGGTCGTCCCTAAAAACTGGGTATGATCCAAACCAATATTGGTAATCACCGACACTTCAGGATTTAGGATGTTGGTAGAATCCAAACGCCCGCCAAGCCCGACCTCAACCACTGCAATATCGACCTGTTCTTGTGCAAAATAATCAAATGCCATTCCCACCGACATTTCAAAAAATGACAATGAGTTTGATTCAAAAAAGGATTTATGAGCCGCCACAAAATCCACCACAAAATTTTCGCTGATCATTTCTCCATTAATACGGATGCGTTCGCGGTAGTCTTTTAAATGCGGTGAGGTATATAAACCTACTTTATAGCCAGCTTGTTGCAAGACAGACGCCAACATATGCGCCGTGGAACCTTTGCCGTTGGTGCCGCCGACATGGATCGATTTAAATTTATGTTCTGGATGATTGAGCTGTTTGGCGAGTTTAAGCGTTTGACTTAAATCGGCTTTATAGGCTGATTTCCCCACATTCTGATAGAGAGGTAATTGAGAAAATAGCCATTGCATGGTTTCTGAATACTTCATTTATTGGCGGACGCTAAAATCGACAATTACAAAACCAATTTGTTTGGCAGGGGCTTTGGAATCTGCAGGCCATTTGTGGGTAAGTGCTGTTTTTTTTGCCGCCTCATACAAACAGATATCGCCAGTCGTACCCCGTTTTCCAGGAATAGCTTTAACCACATTCCCGTTTTGATTCACATGAATTTCAACGACTACTGTCCCTTCTTCGTCACAGTCTGGGATGACTTTCGATTTGGATGGACGCCCACGACCATTCAGTCCATAGCCTACGCCACCATTTCCACTGCCGGGAGATCCAAAATAACTGGACGCATAGGGATCGCCATTCAGTTGACCTTTATCGCCTGGGGTATCATCATCGCCTTCCGATCCGTCGTCTGTTCCGTCGTCTGTTCCGATGCCGCCCATCAGGGCATCTAAATCTTGTTTCTTTTTCGCTTTTATATCGGCCTCTCTTTTGAGACGCTCTTCCTCTGCTTTTGCTTCGGCATCTGCTTTAGCTTTTGCCTTTGCTTGCGCTTTTGCTATAGCCTCGGCTTCTGCCTTCTTTTTGGCAGCCGCATCTGCTTGCCGTTTGGCGGTTTCAGCTTCTGCTTTTTTTATAGCAATAGTTTCTAAATCTTCACTAGTCAGCACCTCTTCTGATGCAGCTGGTTCTGTAGACTGCACAGGTGGTGCTGCTTTTTCGGGCTCTACTACAGGTTCTGAAACGGGTGTGGATTCAGAGGCTAACGGTTTTTTTGGTTGCTCCGCTCCACTCCCCGTATCTGAAGTTCCAAAATTAACTGCAACGCCATATTCTAAGGGCGGATCCATATAACCGGGACCGACCACAAATAGCAACAAAAGCAACAATAGCATGATGACGGTAGTCAATCGTGCCGACTGTTTTTGATGTTTGGTTTCAAAGTAGCCCATCTTAGTTCGGATTTACAGCGAGTATGATTTTAAATTTATTGCGGTTGGCAATATCCATGACTTTAACGACATAGTCAACAGGAACGGATTTTTCAGCTCTCAGTACAAGGGTTGGTGCGGTTTCTTTTTGAAGTCGTTGGAGTAATTCCGTTTCTAAATCTTGAACCTCAACTTTGCTTTGATCGATATAAAATGATAAATCTTTTTTAATACTAACGGCAACAGATTTTTTATTTTCTGTTTTTCCACTGGCTGTTGGGAGTAAAATATCAATCGCATTGGTGGTGACCAATGTAGATGCTATCATGAAGAAAATCAATAACAGGAATACAATATCCGTCATGGATGACATATTAAATTCTGGAGTGATTTTATTTCGACCTCTAATATTCATATTAAATAGGTTCGTTGAGAAGATCTAAAAATTCTACCGAATTGGCTTCCATTTGATAGACGACTTTGTTGGTGCGTCCAACTAAATGGTTAAAGGCTATATAGGCGACAATCCCTACGACCAGACCAGCAACTGTGGTGGTCATGGCGGTATACAGCCCGTCGGCTAATAGTTTAATGTCGATTTGACCGCCCGAATTGGCAATTTCAAAAATGGATAAAATCATTCCAATGACAGTTCCTAAAAACCCAATCATGGGTGCTGCACCAGATATAGTAGCGAGTATACTGACGTTTTTTTCCAAGCTATATACTTCTAGTTTTCCTGCGTTTTCAATGGCTGAGTTGATATCTGCTAATGGACGTCCGATTCTAGAAATACCTTTATCAATCAATCGTGATACGGGGGAATCAACTTGCGCACAAACAGCTTTGGCAGCCTCAATTTTTCCGTTGACGACATGATCTTTTATTTGGTTCATGAAATTCGGATCGACTTTAGAAGCTGCTTTTATAGTGAATAGGCGTTCGAAATAAATATACAACGCGACAATAAGTAAGACTGACAATAAAGCGATAATAAGCTGACCTGCTAAGCCTCCACTTTTAATCAATTCTACAATAGATAATGTTTTTTCGACAGATTCTGCATCCAATTGGACGGCGATTTCATCTTGAATACTAGTAGTGCTCATAAGTGTTTAAGTATAGTTTTGTTTTTATAAACGCAAAAAAATGTAATAACGTATCTTTAAAAAAGTGTTCTTGTAAATAAAAAAGTAACTGCTCCTGCTAAAAACCCGACTAGGGCTAACCAGGAAATTTTTTTTAAGTACCAGAAAAAATTAATTTTCTCCATTCCCATGGCCACAACTCCTGCAGCAGATCCAATAATTAGCATGCTTCCCCCTGTTCCTGCAGAATAGGCAATAAAGTGCCAAAGCTGATGATCCATAGGTTCAGAAAACATTCCTAAAGAGGCTGCTACCAAAGGTACATTATCAATAACTGCGGATCCTACCCCTAACAACAACACCACTAAATCGGATATTCCTGTACTCGAAATTTCGGTTCCTAAGGCAGGAGTTGACACTTTCAACCACTCTGCAAAACCAAATAAAACTCCTAAAGATTCCAAAGCTGCTACGGCCATTAAAATCCCTAAGAAAAATAATATACTTGGTAATTCTATTTTTGATAATGCAAGATGTACTGGGCTATGGTGTATTTGTCCTTCAGCGTTTTGTTTGTCTAGATCTTTCAAGCTAAACTTTGAAGAGCTATAAATCTCTGCAAATATCGCAACAACTCCTAACGAAAGCATCATCCCAACATAAGGTGGCAAATGTGTCACCATTTTAAAAATAGGAACAAAAATGATCGCTGCTAATCCTAAATAGAGCATGGTGCCACTAAAACGACCTGCAGGTTCTGGTGTACTAGTATCTAATTCAATACTGCCTTTAAAAACTGATAATTTTGACGCAATAAAGGTCGGTATAATCATACAAACAAGAGAAGGTAAGAGTAGATACCCAAACAAATGTCCGGTGGTTACTTTATTGGCAATCCATAACATTGTAGTGGTGACATCGCCAATTGGTGAAAAAGCACCGCCTGCGTTGGCGGCAATAACAATAAGTCCTGCAAACCAAAGGCGCATTTTTCGGTTATGTATTATTTTTTGGAGTAACGAAATCAGAACAATAGTTGCTGTTAAATTATCAATAATCGCTGATAATATAAACGCTAATATGGCAAAAATCCAGAGTAGTTTTGATTTCTTTTTGGTTTGAATAAAATTCTTTATGGTCGAAAACCCGTTAAAATAGGCAATGATTTCTACAATGGTCATTGCGCCAATTAAAAACACCAGAATTTCTGCAGTTTTCCCTAAGTGATGTAATAAAGTCTCTTCAACAATATGCATTTTTTCGGCATGGCCAAACGCTTCAAAATTGCTAAGAAGGGCATGTTTACTAGAATCAAACCAGGTGTCAAAATTATCAATGCCAAAAGAAATTAACGCCCAACTGATGGCCATCATAACCAGAGCTGGAATTAATTTATCGATTTTTAAACTGTGTTCTAAAGTGATCGCTAAATAGCCGAGGATAAAGACACTAATGATAACTGCTTCCATAAATTTTTATGTTTTTGGGGATTGTTGATCGCTAAATTGATTGAAACAAATATAAAAAACTAAACACGCTTTCTATAGGTTTACTGTTTTTTTTCGGAGAAATAAATAGAACCGCTACTGTGGTTATTTGAGGCGCCTGTGACGGATTGTAAACAATTGGGTTCATTTCGTAATTTGAGTACACCCAAAAACCCAAAAATTAAGGCTTCTTTGAATTCGATTACCATAACATTCGCTAGCTGTAAATCTTGCCCGTAAAGCGCTGAAATACGCTGCATCAAAAAAGCATTAAAGACACCGCCACCAGTGATCAATCCTTTTTGTAATTGATGGGATTTTAATACTAGAGAGAGTTGAATTGCACAATGTTCGACAACAGTCCTTAAAATTGTTTCAACATCAAGTTCGAAGGCCTCTATAATTGGAAAAACATCACTTTTCACCCACTCTATTCCTAAGGATTTTGGCGGTGGTAACCTGTAAAACTCTAGGGCATTCAAGGCTTCTAGCAAGGGCCCATAGACAGTTCCTTTTGAGGCAATTTGACCTTCGGAATCATAGGCAATTCCCAAAGATTGTACATAGTGGTTTAAGACAATATTCACGGGGCAGACGTCAAAAGCGATCCGCTGATTTTTCTGCTCAAAAGAGATGTTGGCAAAGCCTCCTAAATTTAGGCAATAGTC
>TARA_B110000046_G_scaffold103463_1_pt1 | contig 13268 bp, 31 predicted proteins | sample TARA_B110000046 | Tara Oceans TARA_B110000046 (sample SAMEA4397157) | marine metagenome | biome: Polar Biome; feature: [DCM] deep chlorophyll maximum layer (ENVO:01000326); material: water (ENVO:00002006), including particulate matter (ENVO:01000060) such as... | depth 40 m
GAAACAACGGATAATAATGAAGCACCGTCAGTTCCTTGCCAACCGTTAGTGCCATTACTAAAATCTCCGTTGGTAGCAAGCTCCGGGCCATATAAATCTTTATAAGGTTTAATAGCATTCATACGCCCATTTTCATAGCCGGTAGGAGTTAAAAGTATTGAAGCGTCTTTCAGTAAGTTACTCATTATGATTTAATGTTTTCTAGTTTCTTTAAAATTGCAGTAGTGCAAATTTTGTTTTCGAAGTATGTCGATCTTGCTTCTAATTTAGCTAAAAGAGGAGATACTAATCCTTTTTTATTTAAAATAGTAAAAGACGTGTTAAGTAGACTCAGCATACCCTACTAGTTTATAGCTAAAATATCACTCGCTGTTGTTGCAACCAATACAGCTTTCACTACAATAGGTAAAAAAGAACCATCTGCTACGTTTTTAATAACTATAGTAGCATCACTATTGTCACCAGCCATTCTAACTGATAAATCTCCACCAGTACCTACGTATAAAGCAGCTTCTCCTCTAGGTACAAATGCTTCTGTAAAATTTGTGTCACTTTTAGTTATTGCCTTAGCGTCTCTTGAGATCGCCTTTGTTTCTTGTTCTAAGTTATAATACCTTCCCATTTCTTTTATTTATTATTTTGTTAAATTGTTTTTCTTTTCGTATGATCTAAAACCTGCTAATCCTAACATTCCGAATAGCACTTGCATTGTAATAGTTGTATCTATAATAGGGAAAGTTGACTCCCACCCGTTTACTGTAAATATAAACCTAAGTAACGGCTCTAATAATACTGCGTATAATAATCCAAATCCACAAACCCACCCTACAAAAGGTCTCCAGCCTGCAACAAATACAGATCTGTGAGTAGCTTCTGCTACATTAATTTTAGTTTGTACTTCAGCTAACTTAGCCGCAATGTCAAGCTGCTTATTAGGATCTAGTTCTTTACCTTTAAGAGCCTCTCTAATATCTTTAGCTAGATCACCTAAACCTTTTGTACCACTACCTAATAATTTACTTAACCAACTCATATATTAAAATTTACCTTGAACTCCTTTGGGGTTAGACTTTGTAGAACCGCCGCTTCCGCCCCATAATTTCTTACAAGACCAATATCTAGCAGTTAACTTACTTTTTGCAGTACTACATTTGTGGCGAGCTTTAAATGACTTACGAGCCGCAGCGCTGTAGTTATGTCCATATCCAGAAGCTCCAAAATGAATTAGTTTTTCTTTACCACCTTCGCAGCCTTTAACCATTTTCTTTTTACCAGCTCGATCTGATTTCACCGGCTTATTACAAGCCATTTTTGCTTTATCCGCCATAGTTATTAATGTTTACAACCGCAAGGCTTTTTTTTTATTACTTTCTTTTTAATCACTTTAGCTTTCTTTTTCGCTGGTGGTCTTCCTCTTTTTGAACCGTATGTTCCTTTTCCTGCTGGCATAATATTTATTTTTTACGTGTTTTCTTTTTAGGTACACAATTAGGTACCTTTCTACCTGACTTCATTTTTAATCCTACCATTTTGTGAGAATCCCAGCAGGGTGTTTTCTTTTTCTTTTTCATATTACCACATGTTAGTTATGTTCTCGTATTCTTTAGTAGCATCAAAACTAGGACATGCTTTTGAAGAAAAATCTCTATGACCAAATATTTCTACCTTTGGATATTTAGTTTTATAATGTTCTAGTATATTACACAAAGCTTCTTTTTGACATTCCGTACGCGTATCTTTAGGGTTCATATCTTTATCAACCCCTCCGACATAAGCGATACCTATAGAGTTTTTGTTCTGACCTTTACAATGAGCACCACTCCTTTCTATTGGTCTTCCTTCGTGAACAGTTCCATCTAAGTAAATCATTATATGATAACCAATATCACTCCATCCTCTAGCTTTGTGCCATTGACGTACGTCTTCTACGGTAACAACTCTGTTTTCAGGAGTAGCAGTGCAATGTACTATTACTTTGTTTATCTCCCTCATGTTGTTATAATGAATTTAAGTCTGTCATAATTCTTTCTTTAACTTCTTGTTTAAATCCAGACGTAGAACCTTGCCTTTCATTGTTGCTGCCAAATACAGCCGCTGCTTGATCTTGAGCTGCTGGAGGGAAAACAGGTGACGAAGCTGCTGCATTATATGAATCAGACATAGGAATAACAGGCGCTGATGTAGCTCCTCCTCCTTCTAAGCCCACTGGTCCTCCAGCTACTGCTGTTGCAGGGTTCGTATAACTGTCCAATATTCCCGCTTGACGGTCAGCTGAATACCTAGCCTTGTCCACCATTCCAGCCATTCCTTTACGTGTACCTTCGTACCCTTCTAAATTTAAAGGACCGCTATTTCCGCCACTGCCTCCTCCGAAGGCACTTGTTGCTGCTCCAAACATAATTTATTTTTTAAAGTTTTTCTTAATATCTAATGCTATTTTACCTCTATCTTGAATACTTAATCCTTTTTTTGCTTTTAGCGCTCTAGCTACAGCCACTGCTCTTGTTACTTTCTTTGGTCTCTTTACAAGTGTACTTGATGGCTTTCTGGTACTAGCGGTAGCTACATTAGAAACTCCTTTGCTTTTTCTTACGGTTGTAGTAGTAGTGCTCCCTCTTTTCTTAGCTGCGTTTGCTTTTGCTGTTTGAGCCTTAGTGGGCTTAAAGTCTTTACCTAAGTTTTTACCTTTTTTGGGATTTAAAGTTGTAGTTGTTGTAGTTGTTGTTGCTCCTCTTTTACCTCTTACGGTAGTTGATTTTATTTTCTTCTTTGGATCTGGCATAATTATCTATTTTTATTAGGTTAATCTATATTTATATTTCTTTAGCAGATCTTTTTTAGTATCTGTGCTGGCCATTGTATTTAAAGCTTTAACTATTTTGGCATCATCATATGTATTACTAAAGTTACTTTCTATTTTTTTGTCTTTCATTATTTGCCTCATTCTTTTCTCATCTATTTGCTCACCCGGCTTCATACCTAATTCCTGTCTAAACCCAGCAAAGTTTCCGTAAGTTTCTCCTGGCTTGTTTAAGTATCTTCTAGTTTCTATGGGATTATAGCCTCCCCCTCTTCCAATTGGCCCGGCATCAGTACCTAATATTTCTTGTAACTTAACGCCTAATGGATCATCCATCTTACTAGCATGTACTCTTTCGTGCAAATCCGTAGCATCATTATGTAAGTGAGATTCCCTAAAGAATATTTTATCTTTTCCTCCAAATCTTCCATAAGCCCCGTCAGCATTATCAGGAATTCCTCCAGAATGTTTTTCAGCCTTTAACCCCTTAATAAGCATGTTATCTATGCGTTCATCGTCAATTCCAGGTATCTGTTCCTTAAGTCTTTGCCTAGTGATTGGATGATTATAATGCTCTACGAATGCTTTTGCAGCGCCACCACCAGTTGGCGTTATATCGTACTTCTTTTTTTCAACATTAAAGTCGTAAACATTGTCAGCGTTTTTTAGAAGTGAATCAAAGTTAATTTTCTTTTTAGGGTTTTTTTCTACTAGATTATCATACTTTACGTACTTTTTTCTTTCTCCTTTATATTTTTCTTTTCCTAACTCTATTTTTTTTACATAAGTATATCCATCATCCACTCCTCTCTCCTTTCTCCTCTCTTCATCCATTTCCTTTACTTTCTTCATAGGGCCAAATAAGTCGTCAACAACCATTAAAGGTTTTTTATTTACCTTAGGTTTTATAGTCTCTCCTGTAATAACATTTTTTTGAAGAAATGCCAAAGGGTTAGTTGACTTTGTATTTGTCAAAGGAGTTTTAGTCATAAATTGATTTGAAAACTTCTTTTTTGGGTCTTTTGGGTCCGGCATAATTATCTATTTTTATCTTTGTTAACGTTATGTATTGCTGTTTGTAAAACCTTATCTGTATACGTTTTACCGCGCATAATACTGTTTCTTTTTTCGCTAGAAGGTATATCTTCTTCTCCTAACATTATTCGATACATTTTGCTTATTAGCTGTTTACACTTGAAGGATACTTTATATATGTTATATTTTTGAGTGGTTCTATTACGTGTTCTCCACACTACAATCCACCCTTCTTTCAGTAACCTATTCCATCGTCTATTATCCCAGCTATAAGCGTATGTACCTATTTTAAAATCGTGTTTAGTAAAAAACTCCATGCAATCGAAATAAATAAGTAGTTCAAGATCTGCATCGTTTAAACCGTTATTCCTACATGCCCATTTACGTATAACACGATAGTGCTTTAGCAAGTTCATATCTTTAATATCCCTTGCTTCTAATCGTTTCATAATACGACTACTACATCTTGATTCTTTATAACGTGTAGTTTCTCGTTGTCTATTTCTATTCCGTGTCCAGCGTTTCTGTCAAAATAGATTGTATCGTCTTTCGTTACACCTTCAACATCTGTTCCAACGGATACAATAGTAGCTTTACGATATCTTATATCTTCTCTACTTTTTTCATTAAGTATTAAACCACCTTTTGTTTTAGTAGTTGTTTCTTTAATGATCTTTATTATCAAGTTTCTACCTATTGCTTTCATCTTCTACTCTTAAGTTGTTGATTACACAATCTGTTGACAATATAGTTGTAGCTACTGATGCCGCGTTCTTTAATGCGCTTTTAGTAACTAATAAAGGATCAATAATACCAGACTTAATCATATTAACGTCTTTACCGGTAACTACATTAATTCCTTTACCTTTTCCTTTCGGATATACTTCTTCTAAGCCAGCGTTTTTTAGTATAGTTAAATAAGGAGCTTTAATAGCTTCTAGTAAAACTTTTTCATTATCGTTGCTTGGTTTAACATAAGTAGAAGCATTTAATAAAGCAATACCGCCACCTGGCACAATACCTTCTTTAATAGCAGCTTTTGTAGCACACATCGCATCTTCAACTCTATCTTGCTTTTCTTTAAGCTCAACCTCTGAACTTGCACCTACTTTTATAACAGCTACTTTACAAGATAATAAACCTAATCTTTTTTCTAATCTATTAAGCTTACCTGGTAAAGTTTCTTTTTTAATGTCATCTTGTATCGAATCGATAACTTCTTGAACTTTAATAGATGTATCACCTACCTGTATAATGGTCTCCTGGTCGTTTGTAATGGACTTTAAACACTTTCCTAGCATTTCTACCTCTATCATATCTAAGTCATCACCAAGGTCTTCATTCACGACCGTAGCACCTGTTAAGAGAGCTATATCCTGAAGCTTTTCTTTTCTGTATATTCCAAAGTCAGGAGTGTCAATAATATTGACTTTGATATTACCTTTCTTTTTATTCATAGCTAAAGCGGATACTACTTGCTCATCTGCTTCGCCAATAATTAATAAAGGCTCGTTGTTTTTTATAACATACTCTAAAACACTTTGTATCTTACGTATGTTTTCTATTTTGTTTTCTACTAGTAATACTAATGGATTTTCAAGTACAGCTTCTTTTTTACTTTCATCTGTAATAAAGTGAAAGTTTTTTAAAGGTTTATCTATTGCAGCCCCATTTATTACTTCGTAACTTGTTTCGCTATCATTTGAAACCTCCATAGTAACAACTCCATTCTTACCCACTTGTTTAAAAGCCTCAGCAATAACATTACCAAGTTCTTTATCGTTGTTAGAAGAAATTGTTGCAACATGGTTTACCATATCTCCTTCAACAGGTACCGCTAGCTTTTCTAGATACTCAATTACTTTTTTAGTAGCCGATTCGACACCTTCCTTCATTTCCCTAGATCCACTATTACTCGTAGCGTATGCTTCTAATAATATTGAGTGTGCTAAGACTGTAGCTGTTGTTGTTCCATCTCCAGCTTCTTTAACAGTTTGCCTAGCTGCTTCCTTTAGAAGCGTTGCACCCATATTTTCAATAGGATCTCTAAGTGTTATTGAATTTGCAACCGTTACACCGTCTTTGGTAATAACAGGTTTACCTAATTCGTTTTCTAGTAATACGCATTTTCCACTGGCTCCTAAGGTAGAACTAACAGCTTTTGTAAGCTTTTCTATACCTTTAAATACATTGGCTTTTGCCTTCTCACCGAAGGTGAGATTTTTTACAATTTGGTTTGACATGTTTAATTAATTTGATTAAATTTTATTATTTATTATATTTTAACTTCCTTAAGTTTATTATTACGTGATTTAAGTAAACTTTACTTCTTATAAAGCTGTTGTAAATAGTGTGCTGTGTTTTATTTTACGTTTACTTTTAAAAAATAAGCCCTCAACAGGGCCCTCACGTGGAGGACCCAACAGAACCCTCACGTGGAGGACTCAAAGGAAGGCTCTATATTTTTTATCTTGGTATAAAAGTTATTCTTCTTTTTACTCCATCTAACGTGCCTAGCATGGTTAACTCTTGTAGCACTGGAGAAGTTTTAGTAACACCATTTGTTGTTTGTGATATTCTAAAAGCTACATATTGCTTTGATTCAGAAATAGGAAATGTTGATCTAGTACCAGCTACTTTTGGAAAAACAGTGTCATTAAATACAACGGTTCCTGCACATGGATAGTATAAATCTAATTTAAAGTCAAATAATTGCCCACTAGTAGCTGTTATAGGTATTTCTATAACTCTACCGTTATAAGGAGCACCAGAGTCAAACGGTTTTTGTCTTTTGTATCCTGCATCTCTATATTCTAGAATTCCTCCAGCAACTTTTCTTGAGGAAGGTCTTTTAAATCTTTCTATTATTAGCTTATATGTTGACCCTACGTTTAACTGAAGGTTTTCAAAATTAACTTTTAATAAAGGGTATCTTAAATTAGTAAATAAAGCGCTAATAACAAATTGCCCCGCTATTGAGTTAGACCATTCAGACCTCATCTTTACATTATTAAGCATTAATGAGTTACTATCAGTACCTGAACCAAAAGTGGCTACATCAGCAATTGAAAAGTTTCTTGTCTGATTCAATGATGTAGAAGTACCTACCAACAAGTCCGATACTGTAGGGGTGGCTTTTGGATAACTTGATATATTTGCCATATCGATGTTTTAATTATTGTTTTTACTTTTTATATCGCCGCTGTAGATAGTGTTCCATCATTTGCAATCGTAATTCTGTAACGCGTATTGTTAGGTGAATGTAATATTAACCCTTTGTTTTCATCTTCAACCTCAATATCTCCCCCGTCAACAGTTACGTTAGCATTAAAAGTTGATACGCTATTTACTGTTAAAGTATCTGTAACCGCATTTCCTATGGTGCTATTCCCTTGAATATTAAGAGTTCCACCGTTACTACCGTTAATATTCGTAGCATATAAATCAGTACCTATAAGAGTAGGTGCGTTTACGCTAGTACCTGTAAACCTAACATTATCTTCTGGACCAATATATACTATGCTATTGCTATCTTGTCTTATTACGGAATTTGCCAATCCAGTACCGGTAAAGACCGGAAGGGTATTTGCTGTACCCGATGTTACCCCTGTTAAATCTACAATATCAGATATCAATGCTGCTCTAGTAGGATTACCCTTTATAGGAGCCGCGGCATTAACATCGTATGATTGAGTGATTATTATTTTGTCTATTAACTTTGGTGCTGCCGTGGGGTATGAATAAATTATTGCCATGTTTTACCAGTTGTTTTGTTTTATATTAATCCAAGCATATGTGGCTGTCCCTGTTTGCATGCACATATCTACATAACTATTATTACCTGAAATTCTGTATTTTAACATTCCCGCGTTAGTTGAGCTTGCTGCATTTGCAGTATCTCCTACCTGAACTCCACTGTAAGAAACAACGTCGCCTTGTACCGCTAGCCCGTTGGCAGGTGGAAGAGTGCTTGCTAATGTGCTACCAATAGTTGTTCCCTCTCTTAGAGATATCTTTTTAACTATGTTTGCATTTGTTGCAGATTCCTGCACGTAAAAAACAAGTCCCTGCTGAGAAGAATCGTCATCTAAATAAATCCCTCCTACTCTTTCATCTCCGTATTTAAAATACAAAGCAACATCTCCTGTGGTATTAGCTAACTTCCCAATAACAAACTCGTTAGTGACTTGTACTCCGTCGAAAGATCCTTCGTCAATTCCAGAGATGAACATATCTCTACCATAATAAGCGTTATACCCAAAGTTTATCTTCGGAGCTGCCCCAGTTGTTCCAAGCAATTGCCCTATACTACTTATTTTAATAGACTTCGTAGGATTACCCTCTATAGGCTCCTCGTCGTCCACATTATATGACTGTGTTATTAGTATTTTATCTATTAACTTGGGCTCTACTGTTGGGTATGAATAAATTATAGCCATGTTTTATTTTTTTACGTTGTTCTTGTTTTTTGACGATCCCCGCTTCCGAACGTGTCTCTGTTCTTTTTTATAGATACTCTTCTAGTGTTACCGACTTTACCATCAATATGATGTATGTCCGATGTACTATTCTGCCCTATCCTTTGGTTCTCCGCTTTCTTTTCTGTTCTTCTGTGCTGAGATGTGGGTTTACCGTTCCAGGCTATTCCTTTTGCATAAGCAATATCTCTAGCTTTTTTCGTAGCTGCTCCCTTAGCTGTTAGTTTTTGTTTTCCCATACCTTATATACTTACATATATACGACAGTACTTACGGGTCCATCAAATGCGACGTTAGCCTCTTACTATAATATATAACTACCTATTGTCGCACTGGGGATCAAAAGAGATTTTTTTTTGAAAAAAATTTTTTATTAGATACTTAGAGCTTGGGGGTTATATACTAATTTCTACTGACCCGGTTCGATAAGGAAACGCATTTGCTTTGACCCAGTCCCCGTTTATTTTTGGTGTTTAATCATATGCTTTGACCTTTTGATACGTTTTCCTGTGTATTGTTGAGGTATCCTGTGGTATGTAGCTACGTGCTGGTGCCTGGTCCTGGTCTGTTGGCGCTATGACTCTGGTCCTGGTCTGCGGTGTTGGCGTACGATCTATGCTGTAGCTAATGGAAGCTGTACCGATAACCTCTCTTGTTCATGTATGATCGCGGAGCGTAGCGAAGCGTATAGCATTTGCAAGACTACTACGACCTACTATTGATAATATAAGTGTATTAAGATAATAACATTACTAACTTTAAAATAAATATCAAATGACTTTACAATTTCAAATTACCTATTCAAAAGAACATAACCTCTTTGATCTGTTGACTCAAGACATCTCAACAAATCCTCCAACATTCCTAGAACATTACCACTTCAAAACATTATCTGAAGTCAACACTGAGATTGAAAACCAAATGGATCTAATCCTATAACCTCTCCTCCTCAACCCCTACAATTTAAAAAATAGTTGCAAAACTAATACGAAGTATAACTGATAATATAAGTGAATAACAAATAATAATAATAAATAAATCTAATAATTATGAACAGTCAAGAATTAATTACCAATGCAATCGCAAAAATGTCAACTGAAGAAAAAGCATTAATCTTCCCACCAATCAATCGCAAGAACTTTGTAGTCAGAAAGTCGTGGCTCGGACGCAACCAGATCATTACCTTTACGAACAATAAAGACCAAGTCGTAACATACAATCACGATACAATACTCGAAGCGATGTTGCCGAAACTAAGCATAATGCCTTGCTGGATCAAGCGCGGATACTGGTCACAGTCAACTAATCTGCCAACTAATGTTAGACATCTAGCAGACATTGCAGATGCGATAGAGGGGTCTAAATAACCTCTCCTCCTTAACAGGATCTTTTCAATCCCCTACAAAACCATTACGAATAACAACTGATAATATATACGAATCTAAATAACTATACTATGACTAACTACTTTAAATGGATCATCCAAGAAATTAAATTACTCGCTAAAGCTATTCACTCAATAAAACAATAATATGTACACAAGCAAAACAATTACCAGACCAGATGGATCCAAATACGTGCAATGCACACGGGTCGAGACCAAACCTCAAGCATGGACTGACGAACAAGAAGCGATGCAACGAGCAATCGATGAGTTCGGATCATCATCCTAGCAGTGCGACGATAGCCTACTACTATTATATATAACAGGCTAATGTCACACTCACCAATAATCTAGCCGTTACCCAATAAGTAGCGGTTCAAGGGCCTGATCTTGCAATAGAATCGGAAGAGTAGACTCCGCCCTACGCGGCAGCGTATAGCATTTTAGGTATTTAGCTAGATCGTAGTATTTTCTATTGAAAATTACCGTTTTTTCCGTGTATAGCATTTACAAAACCTACACGATGAGGTATTGATAATATATATGAATAACAAATTAAGTATTAACAATATAAAACTAAGAATATGAATAGGAAGTTTCACTGGAATGACGATACAATAGCGTATTTTAAGTACGAAAGTACCAAACTAACTGTAAAACAAACAATTGCAGCGATAACAGAGTTTGTGGAGATCGATTGTGTACTCGAAGACGACGAAACTGAAGAAATGTTCGTTATTGACCTAATAAATCGAGTGTTTTAAGCACTTAAGAGGTGAGTTACAACTACTCTACTATTCATACTACAAAATAAATATACACCTTCGATCTTTACAAAACCGTTACGAACACCGTTCGATAATATATATGAATACTAACAAAATACGAATTTAATTATTAACTTATAAAACCAAATTATCATGTCTACTGAACAAACTATTAAAACTCAAGAACAACTACTAAAAGAGTTAACACCGGAACAACTAAAAGCGGTATTTCCACCAATAACACGTAAAAACTTCGTAGTTCGGAAGTCGTGGTACGGTCGGAATCAAGAGATCACCTTCACCAATAACAAGGGTCAAACCATAAAATACAATCACGATGAGGTATTAAAGGTCATGTTACCTAAACTAAATATCCTACCTAATTGGTTGAAACGCGGTTACTGGAGTCAAAGTACTAATCTACCTTCGAATGTGAGACATTTAGGTGAAATACTATCTACCGATGTGGAGTAATTGTTGCGGTGCGGAACCAAGTTTACTGAACTCCGATCGATGCGGTGATTGCCTAGAGTGGGCGGAATTTGACGAAGATGAAGAATAAATAATTAATAACTAAAAACCAATATTATGACGAAGAATGTAGAATTTATAGATCAACTCTGTGAACTAATGGGTGATAATTTTTTCCAATGTGACCAGTACGACCAAGATGACTTATTCACTATGCAAGATAGTATCGCTAATTTAATTGCAGAGAATGCAAACGAAGGATTAGGGTTAGCAAAGTATATGGTAGGTAAATTTCCATCAACCTTTCAAACCACATAAGTATGGACTTTAATAAACAAGAAATAAGTTATCTCACCTTAGCGTGCGAGACGCTGATGGAACAATTAAACGACGATTATCAAGACTATAGAGATCTTGAGGTGCGAAAAAAATACTATAAATTATGGGATTTAAGAACAAAACTAAATACAAAGTAATATGAGATATTCAGTAGAATTAAGAACACACAGTGATGATGGTGATGACTATAGCGAAGATCACTACGACTTCGATACTCGCGAAGATGCTATACAATTTGCAAGTAAATACCGAGGCGAAGTGCATTCAGTATTAGACTACGAAGATAGAGACTATAATCCAACCGATATAACATGGGAAATATAAACACAACCAAATTAACCTGGGAAGAAATTAAAGACATCGCTAATCGCTTAGACGAAGTGGTAGGAAATAACTTTTATGACGCTATGTATGGTACGATACACGATCGACCAGGCGATGAAGAAGTTTTAGTAAGCGACGAAGATATAATGTTAATTAAGGAACAACTAAAAAGAATACTATGATGACTATGAAAGAAGCGTGTGAGTACGTTGAAAACCAGAAGAAGGTGAATGCTATACACCGCAACAATGTCGTTGCACAAAGCGGAGAATGTGGTCAAATGACCGACAAACAATATAAATCTTGGAAAATGGAGTCTAAGGGTGCAAGCGGTAAAGGCAGAAACCATTCACACACTAATCTATGGAATCACTACAACGAACCGATCAAATAATAATTACAAATCTAATACGATGCGGTATCGATAATATATATGAATCTAAAATACTAACTATGAACAAAGTAAAATTTCTAAAATCAAAACTAATAAGTCTAAACGGTAAAGTATTCAAACCATACTTGATCGGTGATCTACCACAAAGATTCGCTTTTATCTGGAATGAATACGACGAACAAGACGGAATTACAGAGTGGTTTAACTATAAAGGCTTAACTTACGTACCTAAAAATTAATAATAACTAAATACTATACCTATGAAACTATTTAAAATTACTAAAAACGGATCACTACATTTTGAATTAAACGACGGAAGAATCGGAATAACCTACACTAACGGTTATGTTAGAGTGAGCACTAAAAATCCTAATCGCTATAGCAACAAAACCCCGGTGTACCAAATCAATAAGTTATTACTTAAAGAAAGTAGTAATCACGGATATTACTACAAGCGAGAATTAATACCGAACCACGTTGATCGCATCCAACACTTAATGAACTTTAACAACAAAAACTGTCAGAACTAATGAATTACGATATAGACAAAGTAGAACACGTATGGTGTGAAGATGACGATCGGTGGATATACTTAGAGTATAACAAGCAACGTAAAATAATAGGTATGAACTTTATGCAAGGTGATTTCTACGAGGGCTTTAAGAGAGACTGGTGTATAAATGACGTCGGCTTAACAGAATTCTACAAATCTATGCTATACACTTTTCCTATAGAGAAAGCATCGGTAAGTACTCTATCGTTTATTAACAAGTGCATGTGGACATTTCACACCGCGATCGCTCAGCGAGAAGAAAACCCTCAATAATGAAGTATTTATATATAAAACGTAAATGGAAGACAACATGGAAATAACAGATAAAACAACCGCAATATATGAAATCGCAATGGGTATTGCTAGTGTAACACTGGAACTAATGGAAGATAGCGTTGATTGGCAATTGGAAGATTTTCCTCAAGACGGCGAAGAATACAGTGCTATACACTCTGAAGTTATGCTACAAGCGGTAACAATAATGCTTGCGGAACTAACACGAAGCGGTATCGATAATATAATTGAATAATAACAAAGCTCAACAAGGTATGAACTATAAAATCCAGGTGCAAGTATGACTAGGAACTCAGAGGAGAGATACGGTATGGTGCATTATTGGTGGTGAACTATGGCATGAGAGCAATTGGCGAAAGATACGATTAATGATCACGTAATAAGCCGGAAACTAGGTATGGTTTGGTATCTTAAAATAATTGTGGCTTT
>TARA_B110000046_G_scaffold184622_1_pt1 | contig 13268 bp, 16 predicted proteins | sample TARA_B110000046 | Tara Oceans TARA_B110000046 (sample SAMEA4397157) | marine metagenome | biome: Polar Biome; feature: [DCM] deep chlorophyll maximum layer (ENVO:01000326); material: water (ENVO:00002006), including particulate matter (ENVO:01000060) such as... | depth 40 m
ACTTATATATATGCTATATAAAGTTTTTTTACCTTTATCAATATTTATTTTAATCAAAAAAAAGAGAATTAATCTGCACATGGAAAAAATAGACGAAACTGATCTTAAAATTTTAAGAATCCTACAAGAAGACTCTAAAAAAACGACCAAAGAAATTGCCGAAATTTTAAATTTAACGGCTTCTCCTGTTTACGAAAGAATTAAAAGACTAGAAAAACAGAAATTGATTAAAAAATACGTCGCTATTATAGATAAAAAAAAGTTAGGCATACCGATAACCGCAATTTGCATGGTTTCTTTACGATATCACAATGAAGGGTTTATTGATAAGTTTGAGAAGCAAATTAAAGAACTAAAAGAAGTTCAAGAATGTTATCACATGGCAGGAAAGGTAGATTTTTTCTTAAAGATAAATCTAGAAAATTTAGACAATTATCATGAATTTGTAAGATGTAAATTATCGAAAATTGAAAATATTGGTGTGCTTGAAAGCTCTTTTGTGTTGAAAGAAATAATATCTAGCACAGCGTATTGTATCTAAAATTTATAATAATTATTGTACAATATCTTTCACAATTTTTAGATGATGATTGGTATGTAATCTTAAAAATTTAATTGTCTGTTTTTTATTTAATTGTTTAAATAAAGAATGCGTAAAAAATTGATTCTCCTCTATACTATCCATTGTTTCAAAGTTTCTTATTGCTTTTTCTAATTGAGTTTCAATATCTTCTCTTAGTATTATTTCTGGTGGCAAAACTCTTTTTGGAGATTTTGCTTTCCCTCTAGGAAAAAACCCTAACATAAATGTAAACAAACGCAGACCGTTAAACTGTTTCTTATAATCCTCAGAATTTGAGTTTTTTAAAGCTTCAAAAACACTATTAATTACTTTTAAAGAATGGTCTAAATGCCAACCAACATTTGCTTTAGAAATCACTAAATTCTTTTTTTCTTGATTTCCTAGGTATTCTTTGAAGAGACTAAATTCTTTATCCAACATTTTAGTTTTTTTTTACTTCACTAATATAAAAAAAAATGATTCATAAAAAAATCCAGCTAAAAGCTGGATTTTTATTTTTATTTCATCATTTGAAGATTATTAAGCTCCAAATTCGTAAGCTCTCTCCATCTACCTCTTGGTAAGTTTCTCTTGGTTAATTCAGCAAAAATAACTCTATCTAGTTTATTTACTTTATACCCTAAATGTTCAAATATTTTACGAACAATTCTATTTCTACCAGAATGAATTTCTATACCAATTTCAGATTTTGGCTGTCCATCAACATAAGAAACTGCATCAATAAATACTTTTCTCCCCTCAATAACAACCTCTCCTCTCAATTTTTCTAAATCTTTTAACTCTAATTTTTTATCTAAAGAAGCATGGTATAATTTACGGACATTGTGTTTAGGATGTGTTAATTTTTTAGCCAAATCTCCATCATTTGTAAATAACAAAAGACCAGTTGTGTTTCTATCTAATCTACCTACTGGATAAATTCTTTCTTTTGATGCATTTGAGATCAATTCCATAACCGTTTTACGTCCACGGTCGTCATCCATTGTAGTAATGTAATTCTTTGGCTTATTTAAAAGAATATATCTTTTCTGTTCTGGAGTAATAGAGGTACCATCAAAACGAACAACATCATCAGATTGTACTTTGTAACCCATTTCTGTTATCAGCTTTCCATTTACCTCTACACTACCATGTTCTATATAAGTATCTGCTTCTCTTCTAGAGCAAACACCTGAATTGGCAATATATTTGTTTAAACGAATCCCTGTTGATTCATCAGCCTTTGGAGCTGGACTTATTTTTTTAAAGTCCTTTTTAACGCTCTTTCTACTTAACGGAGTGCTTTTTTTAGCATCTCTTTGAAATGAGCTTTTTTTAGTATCTTTTTGAGGTGTACTTCTTTTACCTTCTTGTCGTCTTCCCGACGAGCTCTTATTTGAATCCATTTTAAAAAATTTTTGCAAAGGTACTTAAATTGGAACTCTAATTCAATCTATCTATTACTTTTTCTAACAGCAACGACGTATCTATAAAAACTAAACAAAAAACACCTGTTAAAAGAAGAAGCTTTAGAATGTTATGCAGAAAAGTATACTCTTTTTGCTGGGTCGATTTCCAAAGATAAACCCCAACAAAAGTCAAGGTTAAAATTGCTAGATAAAAATAGTATCTCATATAACCCAAAGCTGAGTAACTTAGTAAAACTGCAACTGGAAAAGAAGTAAACAATAATAACAAAAGTGACAATTGTTTTGTTTTTACTTCTCCATAAACCACAGAAAATGTCTTATAATTATTCGCTAATGCTCCTTTTATATTTTCTAAATCCTTAATTAATTCTCTTACCATGATTACTAAAAACAAGAAAATTGCATACACAAAGATAATCTTTGAAAAATTTTTATAATACACAAAAATAACAAAAAAAGGTAAAATTGTAAGTATGGTTGCAGAAATCAATCCTGTGAATGGATGTCTTTTTAATTTGTGGGAATAAAACCAAATACCAAAAATATAGACAGAAAAGAAAAGTGCAGATCTCCAAGAAACAAATAACCCAAAAGTAAATCCTAAAAAATTTAAGAAAAAATAAAGCTTTAATTTAGTTTCTTGCTTTACGTAATTATCTAAACCTGTTTTTAAGGGCCTATTAATACGATCTAATTTAACATCATAAAAGTTATTAATAATATACCCTGCAGCAACTACACAAACAGAAGCTAAAACAATATATAAGAGGTCAAAATCAAAAATAACATTTCTGATAGAATTTCCAGACGAAAAAATAAAAATAGATACTAGGTATTGTGCGATTATTAAAACAAGTATATTATAGCCTCTAATCACAGATAATAAGCTAAATATTTTTTTTAGAAAAGTCTTCGTTTTTGAAGAGCTCATTGGGTACGTTTTAGAATCTATAAACTAACTCTAGTTTATAATCTTTTAAGCTTTCTTGTGCTTTTTGATAATCTTCAGTGAATCCCAAAATATAACCTCCGCCTCCAGAACCACAAAGCTTTAGATAGTAGTCGTTTGTTTTAATCCCTTTTTCCCAAACCTTATGAAAAGCATCAGGAATCATTGGTTTAAAGTTTTTAAGAACTACTTGCGATAAGTTTTTTACGTTGCCAAAAAGTGATGTTACGTTACCATGCAAGAAATCTTCAATACAAGCGTCTGTATAGGTAACAAACTCTTCATTTAACATTTTTCTAAAACCTTCGTTTTTCATCTTATTCATAAAGATGTTCACCATAGGCTCTGTCTCACCAACTTGCTCAGAATCTAATAAGAAAACAGCACCTTTTCCTTCTTTTTGAGAAGGTATACCTGCAGGCTCTATATGCTCTTTAGAGTTGATTAATATTGGTAAACTTAAATAAGAATTTAAAGGATCTAAACCAGAACTTTTCCCATGAAAGAAAGATTCCATCAAAGAAAAAACAGCTTTTAACTTTAACAACTTTTCTCTGGTTAAGTTTTCTAAAACGGTAATTTTATCATCAGCATATTTATCGTAAACAGAGGCAACTAGGGCTCCAGAGCTTCCTACTCCATACCCTTGCGGAATAGAAGAATCAAAGTACATTCCGTTTTCTAAATCTGTTTTAAATTCCTGCAAATTAAAAGAAATCAAATCCGAATTTAAACTAGCTATGTGTGTATAGAATTTATGTAGGTTTTCGTTTGATTTTTTAGCAGCTCCTTCTAAATTTTTGGATGCTTTTAACCCGCCTCTATAGGCGTTATAAGGTATTGCTAATCCTTTAGAGTCTTTTATAATTCCATACTCTCCAAATAGCAAAATTTTAGCATAAAAAAGTGGTCCTTTCATATATTTTTTTTAATCAATAGCCTTGCAAAAATACAATTTTTGCAGTATTAATAAACGTTTTTATAAAAGGTTTTCCAAATACCTGCTTTTTCTCCCTTTTTATATTTACCACGAGATTGGATTTTACCATTTTTATAATATATTTTCCATATTCCATCACGTAAACCTCTAGAATATTTACCTACACGCTGAGTTTCGCCTGTATCAAAAAACTCAGAAAAATTACCTTCTGGCTTACCTTCAAAATAATTTACATTCTGAAAAACGGCACCATTTTCATGAAAGAAAGTCACCTTTCCTTGAAACATTTCTTGGTCGGGCTCCAATACAGTGCTAAAACCTTCCATTTGTTTTTTTCCAGAAATATAATAATCTACAATCCAATAACCTTTGTCTATTTGTTTTGGACTTGGTCTATAATAAGTAGCTTTTTCTTTGACAGATACCTTCCAATTAGAATCAAACCAAACAGTTTCTTGGGCGTATGTAGAAGTTATTAAAAACCCAACAACTATTGCAAAAAGTAACGTTCTCGTTTTCATAATGATGTGTTTTGGTTGCTGTGAGTTTTACAGCTTTTTTGCTCCAAAACCGACAGTATCACAAATATAATGATTTTTTTGACAATATTTAGACAGCTGATTGTCAATTAATTGCAATATATTTTCTTTTTCACCTTCAGGGAAGAGTACATGTACATTTGCGCCTGCATCTAGAGTAAAACAAATATCACTATTGTTTTCTTGACGATATTCCCAAATTTTATTGATGATTTCTAAGGTATTCGGTTTCATCAAAATAAAATAAGGACTGCTTGTTAACATCATTGCATGTAAAGTTAAAGCTTCACTTTCCACTAAATTAATGAAGTCTTTACTATTTCCTTCTTGAAGAATTTTAGACATTGTCCCCAAGTTTTCATTGGCTTGTTTAAAACGATTTTCTGCATACGGATGCTCGTGCATTAAGTTATGCCCGATGGTACTAGAAACTTGTTTCTCCCCTTTGTCAACCAATAAAATTACATCTTGATAATTCTCGAAAAACGAGTGTACTTTATAAGGAAACTGCACTCCAAATAAATCTGAGCTTCCTTCAATTTTAGGATGATATCCCCAAACAACTAGGGGTCCTTCTATACTTCTACTAGCACTTCCAGAACCTAATCTTGCTAAAAAAGAAGCTTTTTTATTGATAAACCCTTCTGGTAAACCTGTATTTAATTCGTTTTCCAAACTCATTAAACACATTGCAATTGCACTTAAACCACTTGCAGAAGATGCAATTCCACTAGAATGTGGAAATGAATTTTCTGAATTAATAGTCATTTCGTATTCTAAAATATAAGGGCAATATTCTTGCACTCTCTTAAAGAATTCTGCAATCTTTGGCTTAAATTCTTCCTTTGGTTTCCCTTCAAAAAATAAGTTAAAAACAACCTCATCAGATTTTTCTTTTTTTACAAAATCAATGGTCGTAATCGTATGACAATTATTTAAAGTAAAGCTAATCGAAGCATTTTTAGGAATTTGAGGATTGCTCTTTCCCCAATATTTTACAAGCGCAATATTGCTTGGTGTTTGCCATCTAAAACTTGCTGTATCAATAAATTTTAAAGTCGATTTTACTAAAAACTGATCTGTATCCAAAGTCTAAAAATTTTGAAGCAAAGATAAAGTTTACCCTACACTTCTGCTAATTTTTGTAAAACGGATTCTTTATAACTTCTACTTATTGGCAATGCTTTTTGGTTAATTTCTATAAATTCGTTTGTGTAAGAACTAATGTTCTTTAATGAAATTATAAAAGATCTATGAATTCGTATAAACTTTTTTAAAGGTAGTTTTCCTTCTAAACTACTAATCGTTTCTCTAATTACAATTGTTTTTTCTGGTGTAAATATCTTTACATAATCACTTAGACTTTCTATATATAAAATAGAATTAAAATCGACCTTTACCATTTTCCTGTCAGACCGCACAAACATAAAATCGTTCGTACTTTCTGTAATTTCTAAAAGTGAAACTTTTTGAACGGCTTGTAAAAAGCGATCAAAAGCAATGGGTTTCAATAAATAATCAACCACATTTAAATTAAAGCCATCAATTGCATAGTCTCTATAGGCAGTTGTGAAAATTATTTGTGTTTTTTTATGGATAATTTTCGCCAAACTTAAACCTGAAATTTCTGGCATATTAATATCTAGAAAAAATAAATCTACTTCGTTTTCTTGCGCAAACAAAATAGCTTCGGCAGCATTTTTACAACTGGCTGTTAGGTCTAAATTTGGAATTTTAGCAATATAGGTTTCAATAATTTCTCTTGCCATTGGCTCGTCGTCGACAATAACACACTTTAGTTTACTCCTCATTTCTTATAGGTATTTTAAAATTGACTATAAAAACCTTTTCTTCTTGCAAAACCTCTAAAAAGTGTTGCCCTGGATAAAACATTTCCAATCTTTTTTTAATATTATCTAATCCAATTCCTTTTTTAGAGTTCTCTTTACTAATTGCTGAATTTTTAATCGTAAAATTCAGTTCGTTTTCATCCACTTTTAAACTGATAAGTACGTTTACAATTCCATCAATTTGTGCTCCATGTTTAAACGCATTTTCGACAAAAGGCAATAATAACATCGGTGCAATTTCAAGCTTATCATCGATTATTTTTTTATTAAACATAATTTTTAAACTATCTTGAAAACGTGATTTCTCTAAAGAAATATAATCTTCAATATGATTGATTTCATCTTTTAACAAAACTAAAGGCTTATCAACCTGATATAAAATATAATCCAACAAGTTAGATAATTTTAAAATCATTTCTGGAGCTTTTTCTGATTTCTTTAATGACAATCCGTATAAAGTATTTAACGTATTAAACAAAAAATGAGGATGAATTTGCATCTTCAAAAACCTTAATTCTTGCTCTTTTAATTGCAATTGTGTTTGCAAAAATTTGTTCTCCAACGTTTTCTTTTCATCCAAAGATTTATAAGTATCCTTTAAAATTTTGAATGCACTTGCCAACGCAATTATCAAAAGCACACATACCAAAATAACTCCAGAATTTTTAGTTAAAGCTGGCATTTGTTTGAACTCTAAATTGTAAAAAAACACAAAACCAAAAACAACGGTCATTAAAACTGCACAAACAATAAAAACACCAGCATAAAAAGTATATAAAATAAATTTTTTATACTTTCTGGCAATTAAAAAATCAGGTATTAAATAATACACAAAAACGTAAGAAGATACAATTGTAATTATACTTAAAATAGTAGAAAACCAAAAAATAAAATTTTCGTTTTTAGAACCTACACTAAAAAAACTAGAAAAGAAAAACAAAACAACAAACCAAAAAATAAGGTGTAATGGAATTTTCTTCAAAATTTTTAATACAGATTTGTTCATCTTACAAATAAACTATTTTTTTAATTTGTTTGCCTTAAAAATAGACGGAATACAAAATTAACAAGTGTTTCAACAATTTTTATCAAGGATTCCATTAAAATACGATATTTGTTAAAACCCAATCAAAATTGGTATTTGGTCGCTAAAATAATTTTCGATTCTATTTAAGAAATACTTTAGCAGCTTAATCTTAAATTATATACTATGAATTTTATCTTAGATGGTGGGCCAGTATTTATGGTTCCTTTATTAATCTTATTAATTGTAATTGTTGTTTTGTTTATAAAAGGATTAAAACACAATACAGAAAAAACTCACAAACTCATAAACTCTTTAGCTTTGCTTGCTTTTGTGTTCGGCGTTTTAGGTTTTGTTATTGGTCTTTTAGGGGCTTTAGACGCGATTTCTGCAAATAGCGGAAATATATCTTCTTCAATTTTAGTTGGCGGATTTAAAGTTGGTTTACTCGCTCCCACTTTTGGAATGGTTATTTTTCTGTTAGGAAAAATGTTTACTATTATTTTAACATGGATGAAAAAGTAACAATAAGTTTCTAGTTTACTTGGTTTACTTGGTTTACTTGGTTTACTTGGTTTATAAAAGCATCTTTCTAATTTTTAGAAATGATGCTTTTTTGTTTGTATTTTTGTTCTGAATGAAATCAAGAAAAGTCTTTTTACTTTTAAATGGAGAACCTCCAAAAGAACTCCCAGATCTATCTAATTATGATCTTATTTGTACCACTGATGGTGGGTATCACTTTTTAGAAGAATATAATATAATACCAGGTTTTGTTTGTGGTGATTTAGATTCATCTCAAAAAATTCCAGAAGAAGTTGAAGTAATTCATACGCCAAATCAAGATTTCACAGATTTTGACAAGGCATTGCAAATTCTCTTCGATAAAGATTTCACAAGCATTGACGTTTTTGGTGCAAGTGGAAAAGAACAAGATCATTTTTTAGGAAACCTGCATACTGCTATTCAATGGAAAGATAAATTAAAACTGACTTTCTTTGATAATCACAGTCGTTATTTTTTAGCCGATAAAAGCACAGAAATCGTCAATTGTATAGGCAAAATTATCTCTTTAGTTCCTTTCCCAAATGTCACAAATATTTTTACTGAAGGATTACAATATGCTCTAAATAAAGAGAATTTAATATTCGGTGAAAGAATTGGCACAAGAAATAAAGCCCTCAAAAACAAAATAAAAATATCTTTTGAAAGTGGTAATTTATTCATTTTCATCAATCATAAAAAATTAAAAAATGCCTAACAAAATAAAATTATTATGGGACTTTAGAGGTCCTGATGCCAAAGAAACTGCAAAACACCACACCATTCACTTGAAGGAGTTTGCAAACATCGACAACCTAAATTTTCATGAAATTGACATTCAGGAGAAAAACCCAATGTTGGTTTCTGCATTTATCATTGTTGATGAAAAAGATATGAAAACGTATAGAGATGCTTTAAAACCTCACAGAGGTGAAATTGCGTAGTTATTGTTTGTTTCAAAATTAAAGAGACTATACCATCATTAAAGTTGTCCATCATTTAAAAAATATGATTGAAATAATCCGAACCAATTCTGAAAATCTAGAATTTAAAAAGCTAGTGCAATTATTGAATTCCGATCTTGCAAAAAGAGATGGAAATACTCATTCTCTATCTCAATTTAATTCTATTACCAGTTTAAAATATGTCGTTTTAGCTCTTAAACAAGGAGAATCTATTGGTTGTGGAGCTATCTCAATGCATGATTCTAATGCAATGGAAATTAAACGGATGTATGTCTGTTCTGAAGTTAGAGGCCAAAGAATCGGAGAAAAAATTCTCTCTGAGCTAGAAGACTGGTCTAGAGAACTCGAATTTACTAAATGTATACTATTTACAGGTTCTAAGCAACCTGAAGCAAGTAAGCTTTATCAAAGAAATGGTTACTATCCAATAGAAAAATATGGTAAACTAAAGGATATTCCTGACTGCCTTTGTTTTGCAAAAGATTTGTGACAAAAATTGATAAAGAACTTCGTTGAAAAAAAAACTCTTTTATTCATCAATTTCAATGATTATCATCTTCAGTTTCAAACTCTCTTTTTAATTTTTTTATTTCGTTGTCAATACAGAAAGAAAAATTATATCATAAAAATCTACTGTTTTGACAATTGTAAAAGCTTGTTTTAATAACTTATTAGAAACTGTAATTAAAGCTACCTTTTTACTTTTCTATAATCTCAGAAATATTTGGTTTAAAGTAATTTGGTCCTTTTAAAACCTTACCATCTTCTCTGTAAATTGGTTTACCATCTTCACCTAATTTACTCATATTACTTCTTTGTATTTCATTAAAAACGGCTTCAATTTTATCTTGCATACCATGTTCTATAATCGTTCCGCATAAAATATAAAGCATATCGCCTAAGGCATCAGCAACCTCTACCAAATCATTATTATTGGCAGCTTCTATATATTCTTCATTTTCTTCTTTCATTAAATTAAAACGCAATAAATTTCTATCTTCTCCAATATGAGCAATTGGTTTGGTATTCATATTTAATTTAAAAGCGGTATGGAACTTAGTTACTGCTGCTATCTTATTTTTCATCTTTAGTTTTGTTTTTATATGTTCAGGATACAATTTCTGTTAAAACCGAAATCGATAGAACTGATATTTAATTTTACATTACTTTTTTTAAGAACCAAGCTGGAGATAATTTCAAAACCCAAGCAATTAATTGCCATCGTTTAGAAACATAGGCTACTCTCTTTTTCTTTTTAATGGCTGTGTAAATTTGTGATACTGCTTTTTCTAAAGGAACTAACCAAAAGACTCCGTCACCTAGAGTAATAGCCATATCTGTCGCTACAAATCCAGGTCTAATTTCTGTGATAAAAACGTTCTTCGATTTGATTGATTTTGTTTTGATATATAAACTCTCTAAATATGCTTTTTGATACGCTTTAGATGCAAAATAAACGGGTGCAGAACGACTTCCTCGAATAGAAGCTATTGATGAGATACCAACTAAATGCCCAAATTGTTGTTGTTTAAATAAATTATAAGCCAAAGTATACAGCCTAGTAACCCCTAAAACATTGGTATTTATACTTTGTTCTTCCTTGTCCCACTCAAACTTAGGATTTACATCAACAACTCCAGAAGATTGAACAACTAAATCAATCGTTTCGAATTCATCTACAATTTCGTTGAAAACTTTTTCAACCTCTTTTACATCCTGAATGTCATTTTGTTTTACTAAAACCTGATTAGGATATTCATTTTTTAGTTCAACTAACTTCTCTAATCTTCGTCCAGTTATTGCGACTCTATAACCTTCTTTTAATAAAATTTTGGTTAATGACCTTCCAATACCAGATGTTGCTCCAAAAACGATGGCGTTCTTCATTTAATTTGTAATTTTGCAACAGACAATATATAGAAACTTTATGAATAACTGAAACTTCATAAAATCTAATATTTCAAAACTTATAAAGAATTAAAACTATGTTTTTAAGTGCATTTTTTTCTACTGGCAGAATTATTTTCATCATTTTATTTGTGCTTGGTTTTGGAGCTGCTATCGTTTGGGGCTATAAAGAAGATATTAAGAATCATGAGCGTTACTATAAAAGTGCTGGTAAAAAAGTGGCTATTTATGGCGGTTTGATTATTGCTGTTTTTTTATTTATTAGAATTGTATTTGGTAACTAAGTTTTTAATTACCACTTCGGTTATCATAGATCATACATTGTAGATTCTATTTCGTATCATAGTCAAACCATAGATGCTTTGTTTTAATTGCCGTTTTATAAAAATAAAAAAACCGACTCTTTTCAGAATCGGTTCTTTAAATTGAATTTTTTTATAATTTTAATTTTCCGTTCCCAGAAAATTATAATTTTTAGAATAGAAGATCATTTGCTCTTCAAAACTCTTCGGTTGATTTACAATAACATCTATAATAGTTTCATCTGCATCTAATTTTGGTATTAAAACAGGATTTACAAAACCACTATAAGCTGCGGAGGTAAATTGTTCATTTCTCTTAAGAACTTCTTTATGAATTTGTTGATCTACTTTTACACCATAGCCTTCTACCAAACTTTTAGCAGCTTCAAAATCTCCTTCAGATTTTATACGTTGCGTTTCACGTAATAATCTTCCAAAAATTTCTCTTAACTTTTCATAATCCGTAATATTAAAATAGGTGTTTCCGTTTTCTTTTACTATTTTTTCTATCACATTTTCTTTCTCACCTTGCTCAAAAGCCCAAGCAGAAACCCATTGACGATTTACCATATGATCTTCTTCAATATCATCCCCTAAATTAATTCTTATCAATTGTGCCATTAATCCATTTCTGATGTATCCATCATACGCAGCCATCCCTAATTCTTTAAAATTATCAGTTAAGCCTAATTCTTGTAATTTTGGATCCATTAAATAATACAATCCAACTAAATCTGCACGACCTTCTTCCATTGTAGAAGCATAATTTTGAAGTGTTTCTTTAGGTTGACCAATACCTTCATTTATTTGCCCTGAAGCATGCCCGACAACTTCGTGTAAAGCAGTGTGTAATTTGTCAGAAATTTGACCGTATTTTTCCTCTAACCTAATTTCCTCTTCATCATGCGCAAATTCTTTTAAACGACCTGTACCGCCTGCATTATTATATGCTCCAATAATGTTTCCAAGAGAAACTGATTTAGAACCATGCTGTTGACGAATCCAATTATTATTTGGTAAATTCACGCCAATTGGTGTACTTGGAGATGCATCGCCAGCTTCACCAGCAACATTTACCGTTTTATAAGAAACCCCTACTACATTCTCTTTTTTATGCGTTGGATCTAAAGGTGCATTGTCTTCAAACCATTGTGCATTATCAGATAAAACTTTCATTTTACGAGACATGTCAAAATCTTTAATTTGAACAACAGTTTCATAAGAACCTCTGTACCCTTTAGGATCATTATAAACTTCTATAAAACCGTTAATCCAATCTATATTTCCTTCAATAGATGTTGCCCAAGCAATACAATAGGTATCCCAGGTATCTAGACTACCTGTTTTGTAATATTCGATTAACAAACCTAAAGCATTTGCTTGTTTATCATTTTCTGCGACTCCTTTTGCTTTTTCTAACCAACCAATAATATTGTCGATTGCTGCTCCATACATTCCTCCAGATTTCCAAACCTTTTCTACTAGCTTTCCATTCTCTCTAATTAATTTAGAGTTTAAACCAGCTTCAACTGGCATTCCTTTTGGTCCTTTATAGGCAGTTTTATAGAATTCTACGACATCTTTATCTGTAATATCTGGTGCATAAAAGTTTATTGCTGATGACAAAATATTGTCATTTCCAGATTTTTTATTTACTTTTTTATTGTCTGCATCATTAAATAGTACGTCAATAACTTCTGTAGATAATTGAGTATTAGAATTTTTTAACAAATCATTCGTAAAAAACTCTTTTGTGAATTCTGGCTTAATTTTATCATTTGAATAATGATGGTGAATTCCGTTAGAAAACCAAACTCTTTTTAAATATGTTTTAAAGAATTTAAAATCTTCAGTTTCTCTATCATTTTTATAATTTTGATTGATGCTTTCTAATGCTTTTCTAACACTTAAATTGTGGCGATAGTTTTGATCCCACATAATATCTCTACCCGCTAAACCTGCTTGTGTTAAGTAATAAACTAGTTTTTTCTCTCTTAAACTAAGTTCTTCGAAGCCTGGTATTTTGTAACGCAATACTTTAATATCTGCAAATTGCTCTACAAAATGATTAAATTCAGGTACCACTTCTGCAGTCTCTTTATTCTTTTCTGTTGTACAAGAAGCTAGTAATATAGCGACTGAAAAAGCATAAATTATCTGTTTTATTTTCATCTTATTAAAATTTTTGATTGAGGCTAAATATACAAATTTTAAGACCGTTGCAAAAAGCGAACTTAATTAATTTCCCTTTTTAGA
>TARA_B110000046_G_C13026083_1_pt1 | contig 13255 bp, 11 predicted proteins | sample TARA_B110000046 | Tara Oceans TARA_B110000046 (sample SAMEA4397157) | marine metagenome | biome: Polar Biome; feature: [DCM] deep chlorophyll maximum layer (ENVO:01000326); material: water (ENVO:00002006), including particulate matter (ENVO:01000060) such as... | depth 40 m
ACCGCATTTACATTATTAAAGCCAATGGCTCTGTTGAAATTCCAAATACAGGGGGCTGGTTCGCGGCTAATAATTCAAACCAGTTAGAGCCAGGCGATACAATAGTAGTCCCTATGGATGCTGGCCACATGGATAAGCTAACACTGTGGAGCACAGCTACCCAGATTCTTTATCAACTGGGTGTAGCGGTTGCTGCGATTGGTAGTCTTTAAATACTAAACTAAGGTATGAAATTGAACAATTTTAATATAATTCGGTTCTATAGGCATTTGAAGCAAGATTGGCATATTTTAGTATGTATAGCTTTAGTAATAACTTTAATCATGGCTGTAGTTGCCTTCAATAGCCCCGATAGATATAGATCAGAAGTTTTAGTTGCTCCTTCAGCTCAAAGTAATAGCAGTGGTCTGTCTGGTTTAGCATCTCAATTAGGTGGTGTAGCATCACTTGCTGGAGTTAATCTTGGTGGCGGTGGAAGTGATAAAACTATAGAGGCCCTAGAAACTTTAAAAAGCAAAGACTTTTTAATTGATTTTATAGAAAAGTATCAGTTAAAAATTTTCCTAATGGGTGTTGATGGTTGGGATATTGTAAAAGACGAAGCTATTTACAGTGATGAGTATGATGCTAATACAAATCAATGGAAACGAGATGTTAAATTCCCTAAAAAGAATGAGCCAAGTTTATATGAAGTTAGTGATTACTTTTTAAAGCACAACCTATCAATAAATACAGTAGCAGAAACAGGTTACACAGTTATTGAGGTTGAGCATTTTTCACCTAAGGTAGCAAAGGAAATTGCTGTAAATTTAGTTTTAGAAGTAAATATGAAAATTAGAGAAAAAGATATTGCTGTTAGCCAAAATACGTTGAAATTTTTAAATGATGCATTAGCAAAAACAAATATAAATGAATTAAAACAACAGATATTTACATTGATGGAACAGCAACTTCAAACTCAAATGTTAGCGGAAGTAAAAGAGGATTATGTGTTCAAAGTAATTGATATGCCTTACGAAGCTGAGGAACGATTTGCTCCCAATAGAATATTAATGTGCATTTTGGGTTTACTATTAGGTTCACTCCTCGGTTTTTTAACTTCATTGACTCGTTTCGTAGCTAAAGAAGCTCAACGTGCGGACGTATAAATAATGATTAATAACTCACATAATGTTCAAAAAAGTAATAAATCAAACATCTTAAAAGGTAAATCATTTACCTGCAAAACTATTTATGTTTTTTGCCCCCAATCTTCTGTAGATATGCTACGAGTAATTGAAAAAGAGCATAATTTTGATTTTGTATTTAATGATAAAACGATTAAAAATTATAAGTCGAAAGTAATTTGTCACTATAAAAGTTCTGATCTAGACAGTGATTATAAAAAATTATTAGTTGAAGCGCTCGAATATGGTGGCTATGTTGAATCGTTAGATGACTATTTGGAGAAGAGAGTTGGTTTCACTGAAGTCATGCTTTTAAACAGTGGCTACTTTCTTCATCAAAAAGCGTTTGGTATTTTATCGAATAAACGAACTCAGTTTGTGAAACGCTTTGTAGATATTATCTCAGCTTTATTATTATTAATTTTGACATTACCGATAAGTTTAATTATTGCTTTACTTATTAAGTTGGAATCCCGAGGTCCTGTGTTCTATAAGCAGGAGCGTACCGGGCTTTATAACGAAACATTTAAAGTTATTAAGTTTAGATCAATGAACACAGAAGCGGAGAAAAATGGTGCTCAATGGGCCAATAAAAATGACTCAAGAGTAACACGAGTTGGTCGCTTTATTCGTGCAACACGCATAGATGAGCTTCCTCAAGTGATCAATATTATTCGTGGAGACATGTCTATTGTTGGACCAAGGCCTGAACGTGAAATATTCATTAAAGATCTGGAAAAAGAGATCCCATATTATCGGTTTAGACACGCTGTAAAGCCCGGTGTTACGGGCCTTGCACAAGTTTCATATCCATACGGTGCATCATTAGAAGATGCGGTATGGAAGCATAAGTACGATATATACTATATCAAAAATCATAGTACTTGGGCCGATATTAAAATTTTATTTAAAACATTTAAAGTTGTTTTATTAGGTATGGGCCATTAAAGTGAGGGGACTTAACTTTCTTTATAAATTATTGCATGAGGCAATCCCTGCCTATACCAAACTAAATATGTTTTTAGTATGAAAACTAGTGATGTTATGAAAAGCTCATTTATTAATATGAGCTTGCAAATATTCCCTATTTTGAGTGCTCTTCTATCTGTACCCTTAACTATAAAGTGGTTTGGATCTGAGCTTTTTGCTGTTTTTTCTTTATCGATTAGTATAGTTGTATTATTTAATTATTTAAATTTTGGTGTTGCTCAATCAGTCAATCGGCTTTTGGCGCATGAATCTTGTGAAAAATCTATAAGCGATATTATTTCATCATCGTTTTTAATAATGCTTTTAATAGGTGTAACTGTTAGTGTTGCGACCTACTTTTTTTCGTATGAAATAGTCAGTTTATTTATAGATTCAAGTAACGATAACTATCAAAATGCCTATAAAATGTTAAGTGCGGTGCTATATGCGTCGCCATTATTTTTGTTGATCATTTTATTAAGAGCGATCTTAGAGGCTAAGTTACTTTTTAAAATAACAGCTGTAAACCGAGCTTTTCTAAATTCAGTATTATTTCTATCACCAGCAATTTGTTATATTGCTGGGCTGGAAATGTTCTATGCAATGTATATTGCTATAACTATACATATTGTTTCTTTTATTTTTTTATTAAATAGAGTTTTTCATTACTATACTCATATTACTAAAAGTTTTGATAGCTATGTTTCAAAGCAGTTGATTACAAGTGGTGGCTGGTTAACTTTAATCTCTTTATCGTCAATTATACTTATTTATGCTGACAAATTTATTATTAGCTCTAATATAGGTCTATTGGAACTAGCATATTATGTTGCAGCATATGACCTCATATCACGCACTAGTATTGTATATGGCTCTATAAGTGCAGCATTTTTCCCCGCGTTTTCGTTTTGGTTTAAAAATGGACATATTGCACAATTAAAAGAATCTATAAATACTTTGTACATATTAATAGCTTTAATGATGGGTGTTATTGTTGTTGGAACCTTGTTATTATCAAAGTCTATTTTAGCTATATGGATTAATGCAGATTACGCTAAAAACTCTGCGCAACTGTTAAATATATTATCTATAGGTGTATTTTTTCAAGCATTAGCGGTGGTACCTCTTCGAGTTCTAACTGCAACGGTATTTGAAAAACCAGTGGCTCTAATTTACCTAATTCTCTCAGCGCTTTATCTTCTTTTAAGTATCTACCTTTCTCATATATATTCAGTAATAGCAATTGCAATACTATTTAGTGTTAAGGCGGTATTTGAATTTGTTGTTTTACATTGTTATATGTCATTTAAAATTACGATAGACAGTTTTGACTTTTCTTTTTTATATAGAACTATGCTCGTTATAGTGTTCGTTTTTTTATTTAGTTATTATGATTTTTATATACAGATTATATCGTCAAGTATATTAATTGTAGTGTTGTTTTTTCCTAGAGAGAAAGATAAAGCAAGGTATGTGAAAATGTTGAGTTTAGTGCGAAATAAAGGAAGAGTAGAACAATCATGAACTATGGATTTTTCGATATGAATTTAATGGGTATTACTAGATACCCAAGTTTAATTGCACATGAAATTTTAAATCAAAAAACCGATTCATCTTTTTTTTTCTTTTATGAGCAAGAAGGTTCATTATCAGAGGAGGAGGCTTTAGCTATTCTCCCCGTAAATTCAAAATTAATTAAAGTTCAAAGCATTAGCGGGTACTCAATAAAAAGAATAATAACTCAATCTAAAATAAAAATACTAACTGTAATGGCGCAAAGAATTCCAGATACAGCTTTTGTCCTAGGAGCGAAAGAAAGTGGAGTTTATACAATAATGTTTCAGCATGGTTTATATATTCCATTTATCAAAAGAGAAACGTCACTGCTCATTCATCAAGTTAAAAAAGTATTTAGGTTTGTTTGCTATGTAAATGCTGTCGCCTCTTTGGTAGATAAAAACTTTATTGCAACGCTATATAACTATATACAAGTTTTTATTTTTGGAAAAAATATCAAACAGACATCATTACCTTATCAGAAATTAAATGCCGACCATGTTTTAGTCTATGGCGATTATTGGAAGCAATATCATAAAGATGTGTTTGGTTATGCTCTTAGTCAGCAAGACGTTGTTGGTTATCCAGAATTAAAAAGTTTAACAAATGAAAATGAAAATATTTCAGCAGAAGGTGTATGTTACATCACGCAAACATTGGTTGAAGATGGTCGATTAGCAAGGAAGATCTTAATTGACTTTATGAAGGCGTTATCTCAAAGCTGTCAAGAAAAAAAACTAACTTTAACCATTAAACTCCACCCTAGAAGTGATTTAACATTATACAAAGAGTTAGCTGGTGTTGTTGTTTTTGAAAAAAAACGTTTTCCCATTTCAGATCTTTATGTTGGGCATTATAGCTCGTTAGTCGCTAAAGCTGCCTTTATTACGAACAATATATTGCTAATCGACTTTCCTGGCCACGATATACCAGAATATATAAAGTCTATTTCTTCTCATCGATTTAATTATAATGAAGTTACAGAGTTTACTGAAATATTAGCTAGCAAGAATATTAAGTCGGAAAAAATTATTTCAGAAAACAAAGCAAAGCTAAAAAATATCTTTGGAGAGCCTAGTTTAGACCCTGTTCAGAATGTAGCAACTTATATTCAGGGCCACAAATGCTAGTAATTGTACATGACCTGATTAGCGTCCTGTTGGTCCTCTCAGTACTGTTTGGAGCACTTATGTACCTTAAGCTGAGTAGTAGGCCTATATACTACTTAGCTGGCTTAATCATTACGCTTTCATTAAGTTACCTATTTATTGTGCACTTAATCTCAATTAATATGGGGCGCGATGGTTTTTCGATATTTGTTAAAAAAGATTTAGTCGATGATAAGCTATATTTTTACACTGCTAAACTTATGGCCAGTCAATTATTAAGCTTAGGCCACATAGAGAAAGAGGTTATATTCGCTTTTCAAACTTCTGAGTTTGGATACGACTCTCCTAAGTCACTCTATTTTTCTGCACTTGCAGTGCCATTGTATTTGATATTTCCGGAGGCCGGTACTCTCGGGTTTAAGTCACTAAATATTTTATTCTTTTGCATTGCTGTACTGCTATTGGCAAGGGAGCTATTAGATGAAAGCGATAATAGAAGACAAACATTAGCAGAGGTAAATGTAAGTTGGTATGCTTTTTTATTTGCTATATTTATATCATTTTATCCAACATTACTTATTCGTTTAGTACAAATAGAAAAAGATGTATTTTTGTTTTCTCTCTTCTCAATAGGTTTTATATGCCTATTACACAAAGTGAATGGAAGAGGAACCTTATTTAAAGGTATATGTTTATCATTAATTATTGTAATACTTATTTTTTACAGACCACAGTTTTCCTTGGTATTATTATTTTCTTATATATATTTAGTTCTCTTTAAAACGAAGAGCTTTAAAGTTTTTTTCTTACAACTAGCTGTTGTTATTGTTTTGATCCCAATTCCATTGCTCTTACTGAAAAGCTACTTTCCTGACGTTTTTACTATTTTAGTTGCAATTAAAAGTTACTCAGTATTAGCCGGAGCTACTGATGTAATTGCTGTCGATTATGAATCTGTACTGGGTATATATAAAACGATAGGTACCTCTTTATACTTTTATTTATTCGCGCCAATATCAATTTATGCACTAAAGGCAAATGCATTATGGAAAGTAATGATGTTAGAGCCAATATTGTTTTTTCTCATTCCGTTTCTAGTGTGTTTATTTTCGTACAAAAAAGTTAAAAACGGTAGCTATTTACTGATGTTAGGTATTGTTATATCCATTATATTAGCCTTACTTTCTGTTTATTATGAATCGCATGTTGGTAGCTATATGAGAAAAAGATTGCCTCTATATGCTATGTGGATATTCCTAGGCTTTTATTTTGCTAAACATAGAAATAAGGTACTCAAAAATGAAAAAAATAGCAGTGATTTGTAATTCTACAAATCCTGATTTAGAAATGTATTTTGAAAAGAAATATCATTTCTTTAAAGATGAAATTAGCTTTTTTGCAAATAAAAAAATAGCTAATAAGCTAAATATTTCTAAATCTTCATATGCGAATGTGTCTGGTTTTTCGTGGCGAATTTTTTTAGATTGTTTTTTGTCTTTTGCTGTTTTATTTAAGTTGCTTATAAATCGCATTAATACAGTCGTATTTGATACTGCGCACATCGCTAATTTACCTGTTGCGATGCTCTGTAAGCTTTGTCGAATAAAGCTTGTATTTACTATACATGATTGGACCCCCCATCAAGGTGAGCAGCAAAAAGCTGTTGAACTATATAATAAGTTTGTAAAAAGCATGCTTGCGGATGAGTTTATTGTCTTCTCTAAAGTAACTACAAATAAAACAACCCATCACTTAAGCCTTTCCGGTTTTGATAAGTCGATAAGTGAAGAGGCACAAAACTACTATTTATTTTTTGGCCGTATCGAACCTTATAAAGGCTTAAAATATCTTATCCAAGTAGCTAATGAGTTAACTCGTCTAGGGAGAAGTGAGAAAGTACTAATCGCTGGCAAAGGGGATGACCCTGCATTGGCACAACTTGCTATTTTACCAAATGTTGAGTTAATGAATTACTTCATCGAAGATGTAAAACTTGATGCTTTATTAAAGGGGGCAATTGCCACTTTGTTGCCATACGATAGTGCAACACAAAGTGGTGTTATTCTCCATTCTTATGCATATAGTAAACCTGTTATTTCATTTGATGTTGGTGAGTTAGCTTCATATATTGAGCAGGGAAAAAGTGGATATTTAGTAAAGCATGGAGATATTAAGCAATTTGTTATGTGTATGCTGGATATCAAAGCAAATGAATTGAAATATAAAAACGGCGTTGAATTAGAGTTTAGCAAATATGATAATGCAGCTCTTAAACGACAGTATAAAGAGCTTTTTCAGAAGTTAAAAACTAATTTAGTTACAGGTGTTAAATGATTTTACCGATAATAATGGCAGGCGGTTCGGGTACTCGTCTTTGGCCTCTTTCTCGTGGTAATTACCCAAAGCAATTTTTAAAGTTAAGTGGCGACTTAACAATGTTGCAGCAAACAATTACCCGTCTAGAAGGGTTACCACATGAGCCTGCGATGTTTATTTGTAATGAAGAGCATCGCTTCATAGCAGCAGAACAAATTCGCCAAGCAAATGTATCTCATAGTGGTATTTTATTAGAGCCAGTTGGGCGAAATACGGCTCCAGCAATTGCCTTAGCTGCCTTAAAGGCAATAGAAAATGGTGACGACCCTCTTTTACTTGTTTTAGCAGCAGATCATGTTATTGAAGATGTAGCCGCATTTCAAAAAAGTATTTTAATAGCTAGAGCACACGCTGAAAAAGGTAATCTCGTAACGTTTGGTATAGTCGCAAATAAACCAGAGACAGGCTATGGATATATTAAACGAGGTAAAGCACAAAATGATGGATTTATCGTCGATAGTTTTGTAGAAAAACCGGATTTAGAAACTGCCCAACAATATATTGATAGCGGTCAATACTATTGGAATAGTGGCATGTTTTTATTTAAAGCGAGTAAATACTTACAAGAGCTAAAAGAGTTTCGCCCGGATATTTTAAGCGTCTGTGAAAAAGCAATTAAGGTGCAATCTAGTGATATGGACTTTATGCGGATAGATGAAGGTGCATTCATAGAATGTCCAGATGAATCAATTGATTACGCTGTAATGGAGCAAACAAATGATGCAATTGTCATTCCTATGGATGCTAAGTGGAATGATATTGGTGGTTTTTCAGCATTATGGGAAGTCTCACCGAAAGATAATAATGGAAACGCATTTACAGGTGACGTTAAGTCTGTAAATACAAAAAATTCTCTCGTATTCAGTGAAGATAAGCTGGTCACTACAGTAGGGATTGAAGACTTAGTAATTATCAATACAAAGGATACAGTACTCGTAGCTAAAAAATCAGAGTCCCAACTTGTTAAATCAATTGTAAGTCAACTCAAAGAAGAACAACGGTCAGAGGTTACTTTTCATCGAGAAGTTTATAGACCTTGGGGAAAATATGACTCAGTTGATAGCGGAAAGCGCTTCCAAGTAAAACGTATTACAGTAAAACCAGGTGCCAAATTATCTGTTCAAATGCACCATCATCGTTCCGAGCACTGGATTGTAGTTTCTGGTACAGCAAAAGTGCAGATAGATGATACAGAAAAGTTTATTACGGAAAATGAATCTGTTTATATCCCAATTACAGCTATACACGCGTTAGAAAACCCGGGCAAAGTTGATCTTGAGCTGATAGAGGTCCAATCAGGCTCTTATTTGGGTGAAGACGATATTGTTCGCTTTGAAGACCGTTACGGAAGACTGGAAAATTAGAAGGGCTTAAATATGCAAGCACAGACTATTATAAAAGAAAGCGGAGTGCTATTTGGTACAAGTGGTGCTAGAGGTTTAGTTGATGTATTTTCGGCTAATGTTTGTGCTGCTTTTACTATTGCTTTTATTGATGCAATTGAAAACGATTTTTCATTTGATACAGTTGCTATCGCGATAGACAACCGTCCTAGTAGCTATGCTATGGCGCAAGCATGTGCATCAGCATTAAAATTACACGGATTAGATGTAAAATACTACGGGGTTATTCCAACGCCAGCATTAGCATTCAAAGCAATGCAAGATTGCATGCCATCAATAATGGTTACTGGAAGTCACATTCCTTTTGATCGTAACGGCTTAAAATTTTATCGACCTGATGGTGAAATAAGCAAACAAGATGAAGTTGCAATTTTTAACAGTCCAGTAAAAGTGCAACCATTACCTGCAAATTTAATAGAATTAAACATAGATAAGTCAGCCAAAGAGGCATACTGTCAGCGTTACGCATGTTTATTTACCCCCGATACCTTAAGAGGAAAAAAGATAGGTGTTTATGAGCATTCAAGTGCTGGAAGAGATATTTATAAGCAACTCTTTATTGAGCTTGGTGCAGAAGTTATAAGTTTAGAGAGAAGCGATCACTTTATACCAATTGATACAGAAGCTGTATCAGAGCAGGATAAACTAAAAGCAATTGATTGGGTTAATGAATATGGTTTCGATGCCATTTTTTCAACGGATGGAGATGGTGATAGACCATTGCTATCAGATGAAAAAGGGCAATGGTTAAATGGAGATCTATTAGGGCTATTGTGCAGTAAACTTTTGAGCGTCGATTCTTTAGCTATACCTGTTAGCTGCAATACTGCAATTGAGAAGTCAGGCCTATTCATGCAAGTTAATAGAACTAAAATTGGCTCACCATATGTTATTGCTGAATTTAACGAGTTGCTTGTTAATTCATCACGCGTTGCTGGCTTTGAGGCTAACGGTGGTTATTTACTTGCGAGTGATATTAGTTTTAATGGGCAGGTAATTTCATCATTGCCAACAAGGGATGCATTGCTCCCTGCTCTCATTGTATTAGCACAGCCCAAAAGTATAAGTCATATGCTTGATGAGTTACCTCAAAGCTTTGTTGCAAGTAATCGAATAAAAGAGTTTCCTACCTCCAAAAGTAAGGCTTTACTGACTAAGTTAAGTAATGACGTTTCATTATTGACAGCTTTGTATAATTTAGAGCCACATCAAAAAGTGGATGTTACTGATGGGCTAAGAGTCACACTTAATAATAATGATATCGTGCATTTAAGGCCTTCAGGAAATGCACCTGAACTGCGTTGTTATGCAGAGTCTAGTTCGCTTCAAAATGCTCAACAAATTGTTATTAAAGCTTTAGATTTTGCTCGTAATATTGCAGTGTAATTTTACACTTTCTTAGAATTAAAAAGACATAAGCGCATTGCATTATCACGTTTTTCACTCGCATTGCGTAACATTATAAATAAGCATTTATTTGCCAACTAAATATTAAGGAATCTTTGAAATGTTCGAAGATAATAAAAGCATTAAAGTATTGGACTGCACACTACGTGATGGAGGTTATTATAACAGTTGGGATTTTCCTACCGATTTAATTAATCAATATTTAGAGGCTATGCAAGCCGCAGGTGTTGATATTGTTGAGCTAGGTCTACGTTCACTAATTAATAAAGGTTTTAAAGGTGCAAGCGCTTATACAACGGATAATTTTATTAACTCATTAGTCGTTCCTGAGCAATTAAGTGTTGCCGTAATGATTAATGGCTCAGAGTTAGTCGGAGAAACACCTCTTGAAAGTGTTTTAAGTACACTTTTTCCTGTAAAAGCAGCTGATTCACCTGTGGATGTGGTAAGGATTGCATGTCATGTCCACGAGTTTGTTAACGCTTTACCCGCTTGTAATTGGCTAAAAGAGCGAGGATACATTGTTGGTTTTAATCTAATGCAGGTAGCTGAGCGCTCACGAGAAGAAGTTGAAGCGTTATCTCTAGAAGCAAGTAAATACCCTATCGATTCATTGTATTTTGCCGACAGTATGGGAAGTATGAATCCACTGCAAACGTCTAAAATCATTAGTTGGTTACGTAAGCATTGGGAAGGTCCTATGGGAATTCATACCCATGATAATATGGGGCTTGCCTTACAAAATACATTACAGGCGGTCAACGATGGTGTTACATGGTTAGATGCGACTGTAACAGGTATGGGACGTGGCCCAGGTAATGCAAGAACAGAAGAGTTAGTTATTGAAGTTGCAGACTTAAAATCAATAAATATCAATATGGTGCCTTTAATGAGTGTAATTCGTAGCTTTTTTCAACCTTTAAAAAATCAATGCAGTTGGGGATCAAATCCATATTATTATTTAGCAGGTAAATATGGGATCCACCCAACCTACATTCAAGAAATGATGGGTGACTCTCGCTATAGTGAAGAAGATATTTTAGCTGCAATTGAGCATTTAAAACTTGAAGGCGGGAAAAAATTTAAGCTCGATACATTAGATTCAACTCGTGAATTTTATATCGGAGAGCCAAGAGGCTCATGGAATCCTACTGATATATTTGAAGGGAAAGAGGTTTTATTACTTGGTACAGGGCCTGGTGTTGCAGAACACAGAACCGTACTTGAAAGTTATATAACCAAAAATAATCCTGTTGTGATTGCTTTGAACACGCAATCTTCTATTGCTCAATCATTAATTGCTTTTAGGGTGGCATGTCATCCAGTTAGATTGCTAGCAGATTGTAGTGCACATGCTCAATTACCACAGCCTTTAATTACACCTGCATCAATGCTACCTGATGATGTATTAGATGCGCTGAAAGATAAAAAGTTACTCGATTATGGATTATCAATAGAAAGCGATACATTTAGCTTTGGCAGCCAATCAAGCGTATTACCAACGTCTTTAGTTATTTGCTATGCACTATCAGCAATTACTGCAGGTAAAGCATCTAAATTATTAATGGCTGGCTTTGATGGTTACAGTGCTGATGATCCACGTAATTCTGAAATGAATAAACTCCTTAAGTTATATGCATCTCAAGAACATGCTCTAGAACTGCTTTCGGTCACGCCAACGCGCTATGAAATTAAATCACAAAGTATTTATGGTTTAATGGAGTAACTGACATGGCTGTATTTGCTTTTTTACCCTGTAGAAAAGGGAGCGAACGCGTTCCTAAGAAAAATATTAAACCATTTAATAAGTTTGAAAATGGTTTAGTAGAACTTAAATTAAAACAGTTACTAGGGTGTGCCGCAATTGATAAAGTTATTTTATCAACAAACGATAACGAAATTTTAGATTATGCGGCCACTATAAAAAATGAGAGGCTTGTAATACATAAACGCGATGATGCTCTTTGCAGTAGCTCCACGAGTACAGATGAGTTAGTCGCGCACGCATTAAGTTTGGTTCCTGAAGGTCATATATTATGGACCCATGTAACGTCACCTTTCATAAATAGTGCGCAGTACGAACTTATTATAAAAGATTACTTTGAAAAGTTAGAAACTGGTTTTGATTCATTAATGACAACATCTTTAATCCATGGTTTTTTATGGAACAAAAATGGTCCTATTAATTATGATCGTAGTAAAGAGAAGTGGCCTCGCACTCAGACGATCGAACCAATATACGAAATTAATAGTGCTGTATTTTTAAATAGCGCAGCTAACTACTTAACATTAAATGATCGAATTGGTAATAACCCTTATTTATATGCAATGGATAAAATTATTGCACATGATATTGATTGGCCAGAAGACTTTGTTATCGCTGAAGCGATAGCTAATAATGGGCTAGCCGAGCTATGAAAATAACAGACTATAAAACAATTATTTTTGATTGCGATGGTGTTGTGCTTGACTCTAATAAAGTTAAAACAACCGCTTTTTATAAAGCGGCACTTCCATATGGAGAAGAAAAAGCGCAAAGTTTAGTGGATTATCATGTAGCTCGAGGCGGTATATCTCGTTATAAAAAATTTGAGTGGTTTATACAGCAATGTAAAGGTATTAAAGGGCCAACACTAACAGAGTTACTTGATACTTATGCTAGAGAGGTTGAAGTTGGTTTGTTGAGCTGTAAGATCGTAGAAGGGTTGGAACTACTTAAGAAGCAAACTGGAAATGCAAACTGGTTAATAGTATCTGGTGGTGCGCAACATGAACTTAGAGATGTTTTTTCCAAGCGGGGGATAGATTCACTTTACGATGGCGGTATATTTGGCAGTCCTGACACCAAAGATGAGATATTGGCTCGTGAAATAGCTAATGCTAATATTAAGCTCCCAGCTCTTTTTATTGGCGATAGTAAATATGACTTTGAAGCTGCAACCAATGCTAATCTCGACTTTATATTTATGACAAATTGGTCTGAAGTAAATGATCTAGATGCTTGGCTAAAAGATCAAAACATACAACATGAAAAATCTGTTTATAATCTTCTTTGTAATAGTTAAAAAACAATTTATTTAGAGTTGCAACAGTAACAAACAAACATGTTTTAAAAAATTGCGCCTGCAGAGAGTTTAAATGTATATTTTTATGTAGGCGCCTTGCTTGCTGGCGCGTTAAAGCTAATTTCCTATCTCAACTTTAACGCTTTCCCCCAACACCTCTTTATACTTATTTGCCAATGCAGCTTTTGCATCATCATCGCCAT
>TARA_B110000046_G_C13026081_1_pt1 | contig 13239 bp, 7 predicted proteins | sample TARA_B110000046 | Tara Oceans TARA_B110000046 (sample SAMEA4397157) | marine metagenome | biome: Polar Biome; feature: [DCM] deep chlorophyll maximum layer (ENVO:01000326); material: water (ENVO:00002006), including particulate matter (ENVO:01000060) such as... | depth 40 m
GAACTTATTGTATTATTGTATCCTTTATGTTTAAGTCCAAAAGGATAATAATTTGACTCCTCAATAATTTCATTGGTATTAGGGTCTGAACTAGCTGTAATAACACCGTCGTTATCAGCATCTGAGTAGGACAGTCGTATATTCCCTAAATGGTCTTTATATTGATATACATAGTTAAAGATACCGTTATTATTTTGAACATAACCTTCTGGGTGATTAAAAAATTCTAAGTTTGGAGTACCTGAACCGTATTTTTTATAAATATAGTTGTTAGCATATTGCGTAAATGTGCCACTATCATAGTCTGTAACTTTTTTCTCAAGTTTAACTCCTGTAGCATCATAGATATATTCAATTTGTTTTCCTGCACTAAAATAGACTTTTGTAGGCAGGTTTAAATGATTGTAAGTTATACTAGAAATACCTTTGTTATTATCTATGGTCATGTTGCCATTTGCATCATAAGTGTAATCATTTGAAGTACCTCCATTATCTTTAAATCCTTGACTTATAAGATTATTATAAGTACTTCCATTATCTACAATTTTTCTCAACTTATTGCCACTATCATATGTATAAATTAAGTTATCTATTTCTGCATTATAATAATTACCCGATCTTTTTAGGTTTTGTATGTTTCCATTTTTATCATAGGAAACATTTTTCAAGCTATAACTTCCATAATTAAAATCAACATAAGATGATCCAGAGGTGTTTTTTCCTTTATATTTAGCGTTATTTATTCTATTCAATCCGTCATATTGATAGCTATACCCTCTGCCATATCTACCATACCCAGAAGTCATTAAATCATCATTGGCGGTATGCCAAATCGTTTCGCTAATATTTCCGTTAAATAAAGCGGTACTTCCAGAAATCTCTGTAGTGTTGTAATTTATTTTAAAAGTAAATAAATCATTTCCAATACTTATAGGATTGTTTATTTGTTTTAACCAACCTCTAACATTGTATTTATAATCTACCGTTTGCAATCTCGATTGAGTAGTTTTACCTCCAACTCCTTTATTCTTTAATTGTCCTAAGGCGTCATAAGTATTGTATACAATTACTTCTGTTCCTTCTATTGCGGTGCCAGATTGGGTTTGTTTTTTTAATCTACCAACGTGGTCGTATTCAAATGTATCTACCGTTGAAATTGTAGGTAAATTATCGTCTGTCTTTGTATGCGTAGTAGAAGTATTTAGCACCTTACCTACAAAATCTAAGTTGCTCTTTATAATGTCTGTTGTATGTAAATAGTCATTATTAGCATACACATAAATGGGTCTTGCTTTTTCATCGTAATAAGAAACTGTTGTAATCCAATTATTTTCTCCCAATACTTTTACTCGGCTTCCTGTTGCCAATCCTTTTAAACGTGTGGTAGAGTTTTTACCATAAATATTACTTACAGAAGTTCCTGTGCCTGCTCTGTTAAAAGTATAGTTGTCGTAATAATTTACGGTGAGTACTTCTAAATTAGCTGTTGGAAAATTATTGTTGTTATAATAAATATCTAAAGCCCCTTCATTGGTTTGTTTAGTTTCATAATATTTAACAGCAGTATTATTTAAACTATTAAAGTGTGTTTGCATGTCTGCTTGAGAGTATGTACTCAAATGGGTATAAATTCCTGTATAGATTACTCTTCCTAAAACATCATACTTGGTAAATAACCATTTTTTTTGTGTTTTTTGAATTGCATCTTGTGTAAGTACTGGCCTGTCTAATTTATCATAGACAATATACTCCCAACCTTTACCTGGTATTTTCTTTTCTACCAATCTATTTCTATGATCATACTTATATTGATAACATAATTCGGTTAACTCTGTTGTATTTGGTTTTGCAGATTGTGGTTCTGATTTTGGAGGTAACACATAGGTGAGGTTGCCAAAATCATCATACACATAATACGTATCGTGAGCAACTCCAATTTGCATGACATCATTCACTTTTGAATCACCATAAGTTCTCTTTAAAATAACTTGCCCTTGTTTGTTTTTAAATTCTTCTGTGGTATGGTTTTTAGAAGTTCCGGTATGGTTTTCATCTTTTGTAACTGTTTTATAAAGCTGTGTTTCATTATAATAGGTGTTTCCGCCTGTTAAGGTGGGCGTGTATACTGAATCTAATGCAACACCATAGATTCTTACTTCAGAACCTGTGTTGGCGTTATACTTAAATTCTATTTCGTTTCCGCCTCCTAAACGCCAATCATACCCTGGAGCGGCTTGTTTTAGTACTCTATTAAGTGGAGAATTGTCAAATTCTTTTTCTGAAAATGGATTTGGAGCTGTTGTATTGATATCAGAAGCAAAATGTGTTTTATAGTAATTATTAGTTTCTGTAAGTGCATTCGTTTTTATATACCCATTATTAGCTGTGGATGCATAGGGTAGAAAATCTTTTTTCTGTCTTCCAAATTCATCGTAAGAGATATGAGTTACTATATCTTTTTCAGTAGTACTTTGTTTAATGCCAATACTTTGTTTTGGTCTTCCTAAACCGTCATAATACGTTACATTTTTAAAGGCATCTTTGTTTTGCGTTAATTCAGAAATGCTGGTAACGGGTTTTTGTGGAGCAATGGTATATACATAATTTTCATTGCTTAATCCACCCCCAGAAGGGCATCCATTTGCGGTGCCTTCTCCATGAGAATCTGGGCATTGATCATTATTATTTGAAACGTATCCTGATGGTCTTGTGCATTGTACCTTTGTAATGTTTGGGTTTCCCAGTTGGTCTCCATCTGCATCTGCATACCAGGTTGTGCCTCCTACGGTTCCTAAAGTTACATAGACTGAACTTGAACCTGTACTCCAAATTCCACTTGTATTTATTGCTCTTAAATAATACTTACCAGAATTTGAAATGGCATATATGCTATCTGCAATAGCTGTATTTGTTCCTGCACTATTGGTTCCTTGCCAGTACCAAGTAGTACCACTTGGAGGATTGCCTCGTAACAAAACGGCTTTACTACAATTTTGACTTAAAATCGTTGGAGTTGCAGGAGTTATTGGTGCAGTAAGATCATTGACAGTTACTGCGTAACTTCCTTCTAGAAGCCCGCTGCTTGTTCTGGTTGCAGTGTATGCTATTGTTTTTCTTCCAGAGCTTGTCCATTTAATTGTTGTACTTGTTGCTGTTTGACTTAATATGGTAGCTCCGTATACAGACCAAATTCCGTTATAAATTGAGGTTCCTTTAGATGAGGCAGAATAGGTTTTAGTGTCGTTTACATTCACAGAACTACTCCCCTCTATTATAACGGCACCCTTATCGGGAAAGTCTATTATTAATAATTTTTTTTGCCCAAACACATTAATAGTAATTCCTAAAAATAGCGCTAGGAAAAATCCTGTTGTTTTTATTTTCTTTTTCATAGCAGCTTAGTTTTTATAGTTGTATTCGTTTTTACTTAAAATATTACCTTCGGCATCTTTTACAAACTCTAATCTATTGAAACTATCGTACTGATAATAGATGGTTTCTCCTCTTGGGTCTGTCATACTTATGACCCCTATCATGGGGTCATAAGCATAAGTAGATACTAAAGCGTTAGACATTCCTCTAAGTGCAATCTCTTGAGCGGCACTAAGCCCTTCGGTAATCGTAAAACCAGCACCAGAGCCAAAAGCACTCAATGCCTCAATAGCTGCATAGTTGGTGTTCTCAACCTTGGCTACAATATAGCGTTTGTCATAACCCCAAATATAGGCTGTAGATGAACCAGCAGTTTGTTTTACCTGTACCAGGTTTCCATCTTCAAAACGTTCATATTCAACTCGGTCTTTTAAAGAACCTGACCCCTTAGCTGTTTGTATTTTTGAGGGAAATGTTCCGCTAAAATGTGTCTTTTTATAAGACATTAAAACATCATCCATATAGACTTTAGTCTCCAGTGGAACCGACAATATATTATTACTCTTTAAGCTTCCTGATGTAGCATCAGTTATCTGATCGGCATATAAGAATTCTTTTTTAAGAACCTCTTCATTACTATTAATTGTAGAGGTTTCTTTTAGTAAGTAATTATAATATTTATAGCTTGTACTTTGAGAAATAATTTTATTCCCATTATCAAAATACTGATTAGAGTTTTTTTGAATAATATTCCCTACTTTTCCCCAAGCATAGGTGTTTTGTTTTGTTAACCTAGCTATTGCAGGATTACATAAATCATTAATATTCTGTGTAGTATTAAAATTTGCTATGTTACATTCAGAAGGGATTGTTGTTGCTAAATTTCCAGACCATGAACCAGAAGAAACCACATATCCATTAGAGCTAACTGCAGCTGTAGTTACGGGAAGTATTATTGCTGGTGCAAAAGTTATAAACCATTTATTTGTAAGGATATCTTTTTTAGGAATTGGGTATAACAGGTTTTTACTTTCATCTTTCATAATATAGATTCCAATATTAGAATAATACTCTAAATCTTCATAAAAATTAGACGTACTAGTAATTTTTTTAGCATCAGAATCAAAAATTGCATTTCCTAATGGCTTACCTAACTTATAATCTACACCATAATGATTTGCTGTTTCTTTACCTTGTATATAATATTTATATGCTCCTGTTTTATAGTTTCCATAATGATTTGTATAAAATTTATACAAGGTCTTTCCGGCTGAACTAAGTCCGTTTTTTATAATTTTTTCTATCACTTTTTTATATCCGATATGTGGTTTTTCTGTACCAGAAGCATAAGAAAGTCTATGTAAAATATCTGTAGGAGAAACAACACTCTCATTACCTACAGAATATTGTGCAGAACGATAAATATATCTTGGATTAGAGATTACAGTACCGCTTGGGTATTCATATTCCTTATGAATTGCTAATGCATTGGTATGATCAAAATCTTTTATTGATTTTACTCTGAATCCTGCTTTTTCATTAAAAATATAACTGACTGTACTTTGACTTTTTTGAACGACAAACGAATTTGAAAGTGACGAAGATGGGTTTGCTAAAATCATTTGGTAATAACCAGTACTTAGGGTCATAGTATAGTCGTATGGGTATACTGGCGTCATACCATTGTTTGCGATACTTTTTTCCCAGACAACATCTACGCCTGTTTTAACATTACAATTGCTATCATAAACATCTGCCCAAGATAAAGTTGCTGTAGGGGACGAAATTTTCACCAAAGTAGCAATGTGCTCTATATTGTAAAACTTCCCTAAATTACCTGATTGATTATAAATAAATTTATAGTTCCCTTGATATCCTGTTACTTGAAATACTTGACTTGTAACTGCGGAGGTTACTGAATTGTTAAAAACACTAGCATTACATACAGAAGAATTATATAAAGGAAGAGATGGATACGCTAACGCAGCCGTCGTTACGGTCTGCCAAGAACTAGTTGTATTGCTTACTGCTTCTTTGTGAGGCTCGTACTCAAACTCAGTATACCCACCTGTTGGGTAGATAATTTTATTTAAAACCCCTCTTTGTGCAAATGAAAAATTTGGAGTTCTATCAGCGCCATCTGTTGGTGAGCAAGTGTAAACCTCAGATTTTGGGTATAGTACAGAATTAGTTTTTCCATTAAAGTAACCATAATAATCTTGTGATTTAGAAGTCGTTGAAGTTAGGTTATAAGGATCATTATACTCAAATTGATGCTTGTTGAGTATAACACTATTACTATCCTTGATGATAAGTTGATCTAACTTTAAACGTAAATTCAATAATTTAGCACCAGTAGTAGCTGTACTGGTATTAAATCCTGAAGTTTTAAAGTAATCATATGTAAATTCAAAAGTTGTAAGTAAGTCTGATGCGTGGTTATTAGAATCTTTTTTATAAATATTAATTTTTTGAATAGCAGAGTTTACATCCAAATCTAAACGATTCATTAAATTAACTGCAATAATTCTCTTGCCATTATGAGTTATTTTATTTAGTACTTTTTGTTTAATTTTATATACACTTCCACCACTATACCCCATACTATTTGTTGGAGTTGGAGTATTATTTGGCCCACAAGTTAGTGCATTTGTTACTCCAACAAAGGTTGCTGCTGTTCTATTATTAGACGAAAAACCTAAATCAGTATAAGTAAATTCATAGATATCTTTTTTGTTTGGTGATTCAATTTTAGTTAGTAGCCAAGAAGAATTATATTCTTTTTTAGACCCAAAAAGACTTTGAGGGCCATTATCTATACTTAAATTGACATCTCTTGTAATTTCTTCTGCTTCAAAAATATAAATAGTTCCATCATCAGTTTTCACAGTCCATTTAGTAATAGGGCTTGATGCTCCGTATGCATGAGTAAAACTAACCTTTAACCTTGGGTTATTAAGGGGTTTTGGTAATCCGGTTTGAACATCAATAACAAAAGTATCGTTTTTACCTAAGGCATTAAAGCTAAAGTAATCTGGCTGTGTATCATATTCGTTATCATTAACTCTCTTTAAGAAGCGCATGTAATTAAGTAACTCATTTTTATTGTCAAAAATAGGATTGCTAGATGTATTTTTATAAGAATTTATATCATTTTTAACTTCATAATTTAATATAGATTTATAAGGAATGTTTGTATGTGCACCAGAATAAAAATCGTCTGGGAAGCCATTGACAATTCTTGAAATTCTACCACCTACATTTAAATTCCACCCTAAACCTACTTGGGTCGCTAATTGGTCTACTTTAATACCTGAAGCATCATAGGTTAAGCTAATTGGTAAATCTAATTCTCTTCCTTTATGAGTGTAGATAGGTATTTGAATATTAGGTGCACCTGTGTACATATTTACAGGGGTGTTTCCATATTTAGTAAAAGCTTGTGCTTCTGGAGAATTAGGTGTTTTAGCTAAACGATTAGCTTCTGCTTCAGGATTAAAAGATTCATCAGTAATTTGGGTATAACCAATTTGGGTTATAATAATAATGAATATAAAAACAATTTTTTTCATAGGATACATATTTATTAATAAAAAAAGTACAAGTAAGATTATAATAACGTTATTGAATAATATTAATTAGGTTTTTTAAAAGATTTAAAATTAACTTTGTAAGGTTTGCAACAGGTTTTCTTTTAGTTTATTTTTTATCAGGGAACATTTTAGACATTCTTGGATAATTGTAATCTAAACATTGCTAATGTATCTTTCTTTTGCTTAAATCAATGTACCTCATCTTTCATCTAAAATGCTAACTAACTGACATTTGCTCGAAATTTTTGTCGGTTTTTAGTTTCGTCATTAAGTGTAAGAATTAGCTGTCAAGTTAAAAATGAAATTTATTAAGTTGACAAATAACATTAATACATCACAGCCTCATTTTTATAAATAAAACTGAGCTGTTTTTATTGTAAAGTTTAAACAGTATTTGGGTAATTAGCAATTCTTTTTTCTTTTCGAAGTAAACCTACAAAAAATATTTTAATTTCACCTCCCTGAAAATGGGGTTTTTTTTACCTCCTTGTTTTTAATGATGGTATAACATAGTACCTTGATTTTATTGATAAAAATAGTCTTTTTAATAAATTAATTTTCATCATTGAAAAAATCATTATTTTTTGAAACGTCAGATTTCGGAAAGTTACTGCTTAAAAGTGCTTAAGAAATTACTGTACTTAACTTAAACATTGGTAAATACATGGCAATTAAAATTACCGCTACAATGGCACCAAGAAACACAATAATTAGTGGTTCAATAGTTGCGGATATCATTTTAGATTGGTATTCTATTTCTTGATTGTATTGCTCAGTGAGTCTTTTAAAAATCGTTTCGTTTTGATTGGTTTCATCGGCTACTTTTATCAGGGATACCATCTTTTTATCAAAGATTTTGTACCCACTCATACTTTGATGCAAACTTTTTCCCTGTAAAATATCATACTCAATTTTTTCTAAAGCAATTTCTAAAGGATAATACCCAATCATCTTTTTTGTGAGTTGAATTCCATTCAATAATGGTACTTTAGCCCCAGTTAATAAAGTAATTGCTTGTGTAAATTGCGCTAATTTTACTTTTCTTATAAATTCACCTATTAAAGGTGTCTTTAGTAAAATAATAGCGGTGTACTTTTGATACCATTCTTTTCTTTTTACGAGTTGTTTTGCAATAATGATTGTGAATACAAAAAATAACAGGTACCACCAATATTCTTGAAAAAAAGTGGATGCCAATAGTATTTGTTTTGTAATCCAAGGTAACTCCACTTTGTTTTGTTTAAAAATATCTGCAAACATAGGCACCACAAATTGCAACATAAATAGAATCGCTAAAAAAGCCGTAAACAAAACAACAATTGGATAAGACAACGCATTTAAAATAATTCTTTTTTGTTCGTTTTTTCGTTTGTAAAAAGCCCCCAATTCTTTGGATACATTTTGTATAGTTCCTGTTTGTTCTCCTATTTTTAAAGAATGGTATTCATAGGCAGAAAACTCTTTTCTGTTTTTAACAGCTTCCGATAAATTTCTACCATTGATTAAATCGGTAACAATTTCTTCTATAAGTATTTTATTCTTCTCTTTTTTTTGTTCTTCAGCAATTAATGTCAATGCATCTTTTAAAGTTAAACCTGCATTTAACAACACATAAAGTTCTACATATAAACTTTCCTTTTTCTTATTGGAAAAAGAAGTGCCAAAAGAGATTTCCTTTTTTAATATGTTATCAATATCAAAAGAAGATTTCTTTTTTTGTTTGGACGTTATGTTCTTTAATTGAAATGCCAATTAGTTGTTAGTTTTTAAATTAAACCTCAATCATTATTAATATAATAAGACGCATCTTTGGTCTGTTGTATAAAAAGTTGTTTGTTTGAGAATTGCTCTGATAAATTGATCTCAATAGCATCTATCTGTTTTTCATTCGTTTCAAGGCCATCCAAAAATAGTTTTTTATTTACAACCTCAATATTAAAGGTGTCTTTTTCTCTAATGATAAAATGATCTAAAAAAACATAAGAGACACTATCTTTAGTGTTTTTTAAAATTAAAATATTCTCTTTTTTGTGATAAAACACACTGTGTGTGTTAAAATCTCTTGTGAAAGTGGTTTCAAAAAGTTGAACTTCTTGTTTTTTATGATAATTATTCTGAATCAAACTCACTTGTTTTCCAACCATATTCAGCACTAAAAAGCTCATTGAAATAACGATACTAGCTACGACTAAAACAACAATCATTTCAGCTAAGGTAAATGCCTTTAGTTTAGTTTCCTTCATTTTTTATGGCAATAATTCTTTTTATACTTTTCTTTTTTGAGACTATATGTGTTATTGAAAAATCAATACATTCAATTTCGTTTTGAGTAACTTTTTCAATGCTAATTAGCAAATTTTCTTCAGTATAAGAAACAGGTGCTTTTATTTGTTTGTTTTTATATTGATAAATTAGTTTTTCAATACGAGTATCTAAAGCTTGCGAATCTTTCTGTACGGAACTCATCATAATATTGCTTAATGTAACCAAAGCAATGGCAAAAACAACAAGTAAAATAGTAGTTGCCACAATTACCTCTGTTATTGAGGATGCATTTAGTTTCCGCTTTAATGTTTTTTTTAGTCCATCCATTTCACCACTGAATTAGACTCATTATTTATTTGAATACCTGCATATTGTATGGGTAATTCTGTAGCATTGATTACTCCATTATATACATGATTGATGTAAATACCTCCTGATTTTTTTACAATGAAGTTATTTGTGTACACAGTACCAAAAACGGTTCCTTGTAATTCTAAATTTTTTGAACAATACACTTCTCCTTTTATGGTTGATTTCTCATCAATTTGTATTTGCGTTTTATAATTGGAAGTTTTGTTTTCAGAATAATAGACAACCACTCCTTTTACCTCAGAATTTTTAGAAATATGAATTGATGTTTCATCAATAGGCTTAGACTGTTGATTTGTGATAATCTGAGAAGTAGTATTCTTTTCTTCGGGTAAAAGAATCAAAGCAGATGGATACTTTAAAGTACAATTAGGTTGAACTTCAATAGATTTCTTTGCAATGGCTTGAAAATTTCCTTTGGTATTTTTTTCAATACTAATTTTTGGAGCGATTAAAATAATATTTTCTAAAACTGCTGAAGCCTTTATGACGATAGCTGTTTTAGAACTGATGATAATGTTTCCGCTTAAAGATATGTTTTCTAATAGTATCGAATTTACATCTTCATAAAGCAATGTATTCTCTGTAAAAGATTGATGTAATTTTAATGCGTCTTCTAATTCAAAATTTTCTAAATCATCAGTATAGTAATTCCTATAAAAATCTTTCAAGTATTCAATGTTTTTTATTTTTGGCAACGAGCTTGTACTTGCTTTTCTCCTCCCATAAATCAACTCATTTCCATAATAGGATTCTCCTGAAATATTTCCACTTTTAACTCCTTGTCTAGGCAGAGAAACAGTACCCGTAATTTTTGTTTTTCCAACTAATACGAGTGCATTGTTATTGTCTTGAAGGTATACCGCATCTCTTTTAGGGTTTTGTAATCCTAACAAACCTACTTTTTGAAAAAACTCATTTTTTACTTTTGAATTCACAATTGCCACATCAAAAATTCCCCAATGTTTTTTTATTAGGGTTGTGATAGCTTCCTCATTATCAGAAAAGTGTATGGGTGTTTCAAGATTGTAGGTAACTTTTTTTTGTTTGAGGAAATCAAAACCCATTTGAACATTTGCAATAGCTACTTTTGTAAAATGGTGCTTAATACTCATTCGTTGCTGCAAATACACCAAGGATATAAAAGCAAAGATAATGATAGCAATGATGACCGAAATCACTAAAACATATTGTAATGCGCCTGCTTTTATTTTTTTGAAGAAATTCATTTATTGCTTCACAATTTTTTTTGTCTCATTTTCAAATTTTACAAGTATTTCATTTTTAGTCCCTTTTATTAATTTTATACCTTGAAATACTTGTCCTAGTTTTATGATTTCTTGCTTTCTATTTACCGTTAGAATATAAGATTTATGACCATTCCCTTCGATAATACCATTGTATTGAACATTCGGAAAAGGGGTGGTTAATTTTTTAGAAATTATAGTTTTTTTTCGAACAGTTTTCTTCTTCGGAAATCTACCTAAAAATGGATCTCTATATTCTTTATTCAACGCATAAAAAGATTGTTTAACTGCCTGTTTTCTTTGAAAGCGAGTTTGAATTTGATTGGTTTCAAATTCTGGTGTAGGAGGATTTAATCGAATATAGATTTGATACCCTATAACTCCCCATATCACCAAAACAGCGATTAACAATCCGTATGTTTTTTGTTGCTTTGTCATTGTATTTTTAGATTAAAAAAGGATACACTTCTTCCACAGAAGTAACCCCCTCTTTTACCAATTGAATCATATTTGTTTTTAACGTTGCAATATTGTTTTCTTTTAAATATTGATTGATCTCTAATTTTTTGTCTTTAATATTATTAACCAATTCTTCTGTAATCGGAATAATTTCATACACCGCTTTTCTTCCTTGATATCCTGTTTGATAACAACTAGGGCAACCTACTGCTACAAAATGCGTTTCAATCTCTTTTAGTTCTTTTACATTTTCCACATTCATACTTAAAGAGGTCTGTGACCTCTTGCAATTGTTGCAAAGTTTTCGAACGAGTCTTTGCGCCACACTTACATTTAAAGTACTCGCAATTAAAAAAGAAGGAATGTCCATATCAATCAATCTAGAAACAGTTGCCCATGCAGAATTGGTATGAATAGTAGATAAGACCAAATGACCCGTTAAAGAAGCTCTAATAGCCATATTTGCCGTATCTACATCTCTAATTTCTCCTACCATAATAATATCAGGATCTTGGCGTAAAAAAGTACGCAGCGTACTAGCAAAATCCAATCCAATATTTTGTTTGAGTTGTACTTGATTGACACCTTCTAGGGTATATTCAATAGGATCTTCAATGGTTAAAATATTTGTAGCCTCATTGTTTAATAGTTTTAATGTAGCATACAAAGTGGTGGTTTTTCCAGAACCTGTAGGTCCAGAAATCAGTACAATTCCATTGGGTTTTTGTACAGCTGTAATGTAGGTTTTTAGTTCTTGTTCAGTAAATCCTAAATTGTCTAATGAAACATGAACATTGTTTTTTGAGAGAATTCTTAAAACCAATTTTTCTCCATGTAAGGTTGGCAGAGAAGACACACGAATATCAAAATCTTCGGTTTCTGTGGTTAAATTGATTCTTCCATCTTGTGGCAATCTTTTTTCAGAAATATCCAAACTTGCCATGATCTTTATCCGATTGATAATCTTTGGATACTCCTCTAAAGAAATCACATAACGCTCCATCAGCTTTCCATCAATACGCAAACGCACTCTTGCTTGTTTTTCAAAAATTTCAAAATGAATATCACTACTGCCAATTTCTTTGGCTTCATAGATGATATTTAGTAAAAAATCTTCTGAATAGCTCAGTGATTTTTGCCCTGTATTGAGCGTTCTTTTTCGATAATTGGTTTCTAAATATTTTTGAATCGCACCTGTTTCCTCTTTTACTAAAATGATTTTTTGACCTAAAACAATAGAAAGTTCTTGACTTAATTCATGAATAGATTCTGCATCTGTTTTAAAAACCCATTGGTTTTCATTTTTAGCCACAGGAATAATCCGATACTGATAGGCTTGCTCACTTGAAATCAATTGGGCTAGTTCTGTAGCAATATCAAATTGTTGTTTCTCCATTTATAAAGCGTATATATCAATAGTAATTAAAAATTTATTTGCGATAAGAACAAGACTTAAAAAAAGGCTTTGCAACCCTGCTAAAGGAACTGTCTTTTCTTTAAAGGTGTTTTTTAATAGTATAAAAATGAGTAATGAAAAAATAAGCGAAAACACAAACAAAATCAAAAAGGACAAGATAGGCAAACTCACAGCTAATAGGATAAAAAAGAATAAATCTCCCATTCCAAACACTTCAAAAATTCTTTTCTTTAGTTTTAGTTTCGCATAGACCCAAAGAGTCCCAAAAATCAAGGCAATAAAAATGCTATTTACACCAATATTTGAGAAAAACACAATCTGTGGCTGATGCCAATAATGAATTAACCCTCCTAAAAAGATTCCTATAATTAGAATCCATATAGATACCTTTCGCTCTGTTATATCTTGATAAAACAGCACACCTAAAGTTAAGAGGAATAAAATTTCTAATAATAGATTCATTAATTTTATATCTAATCTTGCTGTTCCAGTTTTTGCAGGTAGAATAGCCCTGTTA